>Ga0307947_1002317_pt1 | contig 15204 bp, 19 predicted proteins | sample OrgLakmetagen232_FD_201840 | JGI IMG/M metagenome (GOLD analysis project Ga0307947, IMG submission 201840) | Saline water microbial communities from Organic Lake, Antarctica - #232 | ecosystem: Environmental > Aquatic > Non-marine Saline and Alkaline > Saline | place: Antarctica: Organic Lake...
CCAGCTGCTGCCGCTGCCTGAGACCTGGTGTTTGGGCGCACGATCTGCTGCAGCTGCTCATCTGACATGGGCTGCTCATCCCTGATTTTGCGAGCATGCGCAAGCACTGCTGTCTGCTCATCTTCCTTCGCTCACAAAATATATATTTTCACACCCTCCCGCACGTCACGCACCCCAAAAATAAATAATTATTTTAGCTTCCCGCAGTCACCCCGCAGAGTCAAAAAAGATATTTATGCGGGGTGATATAAGGGTTGTACGGTACCTTCCCTGCTATGCTGGAACCCGTGGCTTTGTTTAAAATGGCGTGCGTTCTCTCGATCTTGGCTGTTGCCCATCTCATACCATGTGCCGCGTGTGTTGCCTTATAACTGCCTGTGCATGCAGACAAAGCATTACTGGAGCTTTGGCGCCTTGATGTTGCTGACAAGGAGACCGGCAACGCGTCACGCCCCTACACAGCCCCCCCAACCATGCGCGGAGCAAACAGGTGACTTTGAGCACCCAGCGCACTGGCATTTTACGAGTCCAGACATCAGCGATGCTTAAGTCACTTTTGTTTTAGGCTATTTTTTAGACCAGGGTTGTTCAGTTCGAGGTCCATCCAAAAGTTCGGGTTTGCAAATTTTCACGCGTTTTAACAAATTTAAAAAGTGCTGTTCAGAGTTCGGTCAAAGTTCGACGAGCTTGTAAGAATTCTTCGAACATTACAGCATGCGTCTGCCAAAATCGCAAGGGACGGCAGCCCCCCCCAGTTCAGTCCCACTCTTTCCTTGCAGTAAAAGCAACATGTATGATTTATATATGAAAGATGATCTGTAATCTGTATCAGGCCAGGAAGTTTCCTTGGTCTTAAGGCCAAACTTGTCACACCTTTCTGAACTGCTAAGGATTTATACAACGCGGCACTTGCATCGCACCTCAAGGTTCTCCTTTTTCTGCTCTACAATGATGACAAGGCCCCGGTCCGGCCCCTTTATTCCTCCCTATAATTATAAGCATACCGTTCATAAAGTACATCACCGCCCCTAATTATTGTTTTTTGGAGGGGGCGTTGACATATCACTGGTAAAATGGTGGCAAAATATATATTTATTGCTAGGGGGAGCGGTTCAGGTTTTAAGGGGGGCGGTAGCAAAGAAACATTGATCAAAGTGACGAGCGGAGAGGATGCTCCCCCCCGCTCCGCCTGCCCCTTCCCCCCCAGACCCCGCTTGCCTGCAGCAGGCAAGAGCGGACTGGGCTGAGCGAGAGGCAAAGGAATGCAAGAACAAGAGGCAGCCATGTAGAACTTTCAAACCTTGGTTTGCCCTCACAGGATTGTACAGTTGGCACTGCATTGGCATTCTGTGGTTATGCAACTAATAAGTTGACAGGGATGCAGGCGCACAACGTGCACACACATGCGCAGGCGCACAACGTGCACACACAATCACACACACACACACATACACACACGCACACACACATGCACAGGAGCACACACTTACACAGGTACACACATGCACAGACACACATACACATGCACACACACACACACAACCTCTCTCTCTAGCACCCTTGCACAGACGCGCGCACACACACACACATACACACACACATGCACACACATGCACACACTCTAGCTATAGCACCCAAGCAGCACGCAAAGCTAGCACACGCATGCAGCAGCAGTAGCAGCAGTGACAGCAACAACAGCAAGAGTGGCTTACTCTTTTGAGAGGGGGTGGTTGCTGAATATTACTGTAAATAAATATTTCTAGGGGTGTTTTTTTTCTGTAAAATAAGTTTTTCCGGGGGGGGGTTGAGTACATGTATGTACGGTACACAACTAATTGGGAAGGTTTGAAGGTGGGGGGAGGAGCCCAAGGACCCGTTTCCCAAAATTGCACATCGAATCCTTCAAACAGTTCGAGGGTTCTAGAACTTTCACGAACTTTATCAAACCCTTGCTCCCCAAAAAGCGAACTGAACAACCCTGGTTTACACCATCCAACATCCCAGCATCAGAGTGCCCTTGCATTGCCTATTGATAGGAACATCTACCCTGAAAGCAAATGCACTGACTGGTATCTGGGGGAGTTACTCTTTGTTTTTTGACCCTTAAGCAATTGGCTGTGAAGCAGACAAAACACTGCACCTGTCTTATGTCCCTTGCATTTTGAGCAGGTACAGCCGGTTTGACACTCCTAAAGGCGGTGCCCGTGAGGACAGCTTTGTTCAATCGCCTCGCAAAGGAAACTCCCCTAGCAGAGGGGGTGGGAGAACAGCACAGCCCTCTGCAACAACTGGAGGTGCGCAGCTTGCAACGTCTGCAGCCTTCATTTGCAAACATGATGTCTGAAGAAGCGCTCTTTTGCCTTGCCTGTACCAGTGCTTCATCAAATTATATGTGTATTCCCTCGTGGGCTGGGCCTCCTTAGATTTCATAACTTTTCCTAGCTTGCCTAAGAACTATGCAGCAAATTCACCCTCATACCTGGCATGTAGGGAGGAGGCCAGGAGAAGAGGCTCTGCACCAACAGCAGGTATGGGCACAGGATGCCAAAGGCTCAGCCACAGCTTTGGCAACAGCAGGGGCAGGGGCTAGCTCTGGAAGTGGTGAAGGGGGGTCAAGCACCAAGGGTGTTACCACCAACCCGTTTTCCTGGCCCTTCGCTGGTGGAGGCGCTGCAGTGCAAGGGGGAAGCCCTCCGGAGGTGAATTTGGAGGAGGGAGAGAAAGAGGAGGAGAGAAGGGAGGGCGTGGACGGGGAAGTGGGAAGTAGGGGAGGCAGAGAGGAGAAATTGAAGGAGGAGAGGCAGGAAGATCAGCGCAGGAGACGCTCCCGCAAGAGCTCTCCAGAGCGGCCTGAAAAGCCAGGTCTGTACTTCATGATGCGCGAGGCTCCATACCAGATCACCACGGCCACCACACCCTTTTTGATGGGATTGCCCTTGGATGTGAGTATAAGCCCAGTGTATATAGCTTATGCACGTCTTGCTGTTTGTGACATTTCATTAGGTTTTGGAGCGAGACTAGGTGTAAAGGAAGCCACGCAAAAGCTAGGAAGCTAGGTTTTGCATCTAAAATGGCCATGTAAATGCTCATATGCAGCTGTATGCAACGGCAGGAATAATAGCTTGCAACCTGTGGCTCTAGTAAATAGCCAGTGCCTTGTCCGGTTGTTTAAGGGCTGGCAAGCTGTCCTTGCCACATGTATGAATCTTGAATCAAGCATGTGCGCTTGCTGCAGATGCTGGCAAATATGGAGCAAGTGCCTTGCCTGGCTGGCGTAGTGGCAGGCAAGATCTGGCATCCATCACCTGAGGCACTGTGCCCGCTGGACCACCAGGAGCTCTGCAAGCAGGTCAGCTTCCCCTGACTGTTTGATGCCCAAACCTTCTCCTTGGTTGGTTTGCCCCTTGTTTCATGAGTTGTGCACAACAGCAAAACAGATCCTGGTTGAGGACACTGACTGACATCTGGCTTTTACTTCCCATTTGTGATTTTGAATGACCTGGTTCCACTATGGAAAGGCAAGATAACGGCTGGTACTTTCTTGTTTACATGGCTCATCATCCTTTGTTCCCCTTGTGTTCAGACCTAGTTCAGTTGCATACGCGCACACACACACACACACACACACACCTATCGCATGTGTCCACTGCAGGTTGACTTGGTGACAACAGCTCACAAGCAGTGGGTGGCACAAGAGCGTGCTGCAACAATGCTGATGCAGCAAGAGCAGGAGGATGCGTACGCTTCATCCATGGGATATGGGTTTGAGCAGAGCAGCAGCCTCCCCAAGGACACCAAAGGTGGTGCTGACCAGGAAAGCTTTGGAGTTGCAGAGGGTTCACATGACACCAGCCTCAGATCTCCCCAACACAACGGTAAAGGCAGTCCTACAAAAGGGTCAGAATGGGGGGCTACGCAGGGGCCGCGCAACAGGAGATGCCACAAGAATAAGAGCACCGGTCAGGGGTTGGAGTCTCAGCTGGGCTGGGACACTGTCTTAAGAGGGGTCCCAGGGCATGTGATGGCCGTGGAAAGGAATGAGAAGGCCAAATCACGTCCTCGTATCGTGGAGGCAGGAGGGAGCATGGCCCCTGAGCAGCAGAGGACTCTGCTCACTCCCTTCCCAAACTTCAAGGCCAGGCCTGCCACTGCTGGTGTAGCTTCTTCCAACAGGGACTCCTTGTATCAGGACAGCTTAGTAGAAAAGGAGCAGGACAAGCTGCGGCCGGAGGGGCAGCTGGTGCGAAATTGCTGTGTGTTCATGTTTATAAAAGTGTTATTGTTTGTAGCTTCGTGCTGTGTCATGGCTGATGCTAGCACAATTGTTTCTCAACCGCGCATAGGTATGCTCGCAAGCCATCTACACACGCTTGCTCATGTGTGTGTTCCAACAAAGAAGCCATCCATGCCAGCACATGTGCCTGTCTCTTGTATGATGCCCCAGCTTGCATGCTTTTTACAGGCTTGCAGATAGGTTTACACATGTTTGTACCTACCTACACAGCAGACAACAGCAGAAGGCACCTCAACGACTAAGCCGGCTATTCGACCACCTGGTGTACTTGCTCAACGCATGCAAGCGACTCGGCAGCATCAAGCAGCGCAGGGAAGATTGACGTTGCGTCAGCAGCAGCAAGAGGAGGAGGTCCAGAGGAATTATGTGGCACAGCAGCAGCAGCAGCAGCAGCAGCAGCAGCAGCAACGGCAGGAGTTTGGAACATCCTTGGCCAAAAAAGAGGGGACGATGCAACAAGCTTGGGGTGACCCTACAGGATTGCCAGGCGTACCACCTACAGAAGGAGGGACGATAAAATTATCCCTCCTTCAGCCAAGTCCTTCTGAACGGCAACGTCAGGTATACGGGGGAACCAATTAAATTGGAATCATGACCTTGCCTGACTGAGGTTACATACATACATGGAGGCAGCAGCGAGGGTATATTTTGTTACAATGATTTCTTAAGGGCAAATACAATCATGCCAATTGGATCAATTTAAACACGTAAGATACAAAACCCTACTTCCAATGCACCACTGTTTGTTATTCAGGAGCTTGTGCAACAAGACCGCTTGCAAATTGCAAAGGAGAAAAAGCTTGCAAGAGACAACAAGATCCGGCAAGGGTATGTGTATGCGTACATTTTTGATACGTGATTGCACGAACTGAGGAAGTTTTGCGGAAGATGAGTTGTGCAACTTCATCTCTTTTGGCTCAGCGTCATTCTGCTCCTGCTTAGTTCTCCTTTTTTGTTTCATCAGTGCACCTTTGTCAGCTTTACTTATACGCACGTACACAAAGTGCAGTCCCCCAATAACTCCGCGCCACACAATTTCATGTACAACACCTCACAGGATTTTATTGCCAAATGATAGAGGCGTGAATGTGAGCGTGCAGCACTCCAACCTGAAGGAAGGCCAGTTCCCTCTCCGTCCTCCTTCTTCACCTTCTGTTGACCAGATAAAGGTGCTGGATTCTTTAACCAACCAAAGGCGGTCCCGCACCACAGCTGGCCCTAGTCCTCCGGCATTGAGTATAAACGTCAGAAGGCAAGGAATGGGAGAAGTATTTAAACAGTAAGAGAAAGCAATCCAAAAACCATAATGGCACAAAAACAAACAAGGTCGTAACATTACAAAATAGTCAAAAACAAGTGTGTTGTTGGTTGCATTCTATATTTCATATTTGGTCTGACCAGCGCGTTCTTACTCACTAGGTGTGTATTTTTATTACTGAACCTACCGACTACTCCTGCATTGTTTGCATCTGCTAGTCTTACCCGCCTGACTTTCACTATACATAGCATACCCATGCCATTTAAATATGAGCCTCAACCCACACCAACGCACTATCATTTTCTCACTGGACACTGGCAGACAAGGATGGTTGGTGCACCCAGAGAGCTGGTCCTGTGGTTGAGTTATTGGTTTGTTTATAGTCCACGGGCAGATTGGATGTAGTTATATATTCTAAACCACCCAATAGATGCAGAGACACACAACATCCCATATGGAGAACAAATGAAAGAGGAGGGAAAACTTTTTAATGGGATCAGAGGCCTGCACGCACACCACCAGGAGTATTGCTCTGATAATTGGGGGTGTATTCAATGTCTCGTCTCATCTGTGTGGATTTTGTAGTGCCAGCTGGCTACTATGCAAAATCTTCAGATTCCCAATACAGCTGAACTAGGATTATGCAAAAGTGGCTCTTTCCACTCCGCTTCTCGGACAAGGTTTATGAGGTTTTATAAAAATACCTTCAGTCAAGAATTGCAACTGCTAGCCTTTTCAGACAAAAGCAGGTTTACCTCCGGCCGTCCGGATGCTGTACTGGTTGCTCCCATGTCAGCAAAAACTTAAAAGCAACAGACTAGCAAAAAAGGAGGGTGGGTTCTTAAGAGTGGCAGGGGGCAAATGAGGAAGAATAGGAGCACTTCAGCAGCACCGCCAGCCGCCACCAGCAAATTCACCTTCTCCAGACAGCACCGAACCAAAGATCTCAGTATTCTCCAACATGACATTCACCTCATCGAGATCAAGTACTGTGAGGACACTAGACTGCAGAACCAGCTGAGCGCCACGCAGGAACAGCACAAAGGCCTCTGCTATATCCACCAAGGAGCCTCCGTTACCCTCCACATCATCCTTTTAGGTGTGGGTGGCACCATCTACAACAATTACACGCTGGAGCCTTTTCAGGAGCTGGGTCTTGATTCTCAAATAGTTAAGAAACTTGCTTCCAAGCTTCATGTTCATTCTGTCAATTACGCTGCCAAACTCGTCCATACCAGACGTGCCCTTTCCAGCACTATTATCAATCTTCATCAAGAGACGGTTTCAGGTCAAGCCTGCAACCATCCTGATCCCCACTGATCTTTTTCTTTTTCCTTTGGTGGAGGAGTTGTACGGTACCCGGTACCAAAGTGGCTCCTTTTCCTTAATTGAAGTGGGGATTTTCACTGTGCGTAGTTTTTTCTTTTTATGGTTTTTAATGCAGATCTAAGTGCATGCAGGCTCAATTTTTCACGAGTGCTGTGGCAGAAACTCCAAGGCTGTGGTTCTTCATAAGGTATCTTGGTAGACCTTTCTGTTAGACGGCAGTGTCAAAGGTGGCATCTACTACAACAGCGCTTTTTGCTTTTTGCTTTTTGCTTTTGGCCCAATAATCCCTTATTTTGTTACTGCTCCGAGGGAAGGAGAGTCTCCTTTGTTCGACTTGGTGGGATGTTGTTTGGCTCAAGAACTCATAACAGTCTGAGTGCTCTTTTCTAAACCATGCCAAAAGTGGTTGGACTGTGGCATTTTTTTCTTTTATTGGACAACCTCTGGCTGATGATGATAAGTACTACTTGACAAATCTAACTACTGATCAGACCAAGCATTAGACTCAAATGTTTGGCGATGCCATATCAGCCATTCTAATGTCGAGAAACGTAAGGTGGACTCAAGAAAAGCAAGGGACAGGTTGTATGCATCGCTGCAACCATTCATTAGTACCAATAAGAACAGGAGGAAAGGAAACCCGCCAAAACACACATACAGACTCTGATGTCGGACATCAAAAATAACTCCCCACAATAAATGAAAAATGAGGATCCAACTGGGACTCGTTTGCTTGAAAGGTGCCAAAGTACTCACAGTATTTGATCTTAAAAAGAGGTGAAAGTCATGTTGGAGTCTGCCAAGACCTTCAGGTCCGTGTTGTGTAGAAATGGTGGCTCTGCTTGTGCTTGGCGGTGTTAATAAGGTGCTCTTCTTCAGCTGCCTCCCACCGAACCCCCCCCCGTTTGATATTGGTTTGTTTTTGCGGAGACTAATTTCAAATTTTTCCTCGGCCAAGAAGTTTAGTAACTGAGACTTGTCTAGGTATCTTTATTCCCTAACAGTGTGATCTACTAGTAATGCAAGGAGTTGACTTGAATCTCCAGACCTCTCCCCACATTTTAAAGACATGTACATCTGTGGCGTCTGCAACCGTACCTACCACTGGCAATGCTTGCTTTAAAAAAAGCTGCTGCAACGCCACTGAAAGGGAAGCTATTGATGCCAATGACTCATGGGCCTGCCCTGCCTGTATCAATCTGAACCAAAATGAAAAGGAAAGCCGTATTTACTTTCAGAAAAGAGAGATTGTGAAAGTCTCATGGAACCCAACCTGAGAGCCAGAAGAACTACAAAAGACGTGTGAAATCTTCAGGCAGAGCCTCAATAAATTTGTAGAGCAAATCACCGCACCAAACTTATCTCAGCCTGCACCAGATGGACACCTACATGATCTTCAAAAACAAGGGTTCTCTGCCATCCAAGAGGACAATGCGTACCAGCCCTACAATGTCGATCTTTGGAACAAAGTTAGCTTTGACATCCAACCCACCAACCCACCAATGATGATGCACCGATGATCCACCAATGATCCAACCCACCAACCCACAGGCTGACATTATGGCCACAGGGCATTGTGAAGACTGGATCACAAACATTGATCTCATGGAGTATTAAGAAAGAGTACCCTATCCTCCCCAGATGGCACTGTGCTTCCTGAAATGTACACTGACACAGTAGCCTGTATTTACAATGTCGACGGAAAGTGTAAAGATATGCTTACTCCCAAGCACCTTACATACTACGAAAGGCCTTTGACCGGGCAAAATGCAGCGGTTTACACAATCACGTCCAACCTCCTCCCTTTAGCTTTGCATCAGTGTAGGCCTCATTGCACGTAAAGACATCTCTGCCTCTAGCTAAACATACGAACAAAAAAAGCAAAGACTCTTTCGCATGGATACTCCCCTCCCACATCACCGCCGCCTTTCAAAAGTGGGCCCTGGTCACTAAAGGAAAATTGGCATCCCCCCTCGACCATGACCCCAAATCCCCCATTACTGGACTGCACCTAAGAGACAAAGAGTTTGGGGCAAACACCAAAGCCTTCTCCTCCCAATTTTCTGGGTTCTCCATCTGCCATCCCATTTACCATGAAAACACCATGCTCTTAGCAACAAGACACGCCATCTACTCTGCTGCTGTCAGCACAGAGGAAACAGCCACATTCATACTCCTCCCTTCCTGGAATAAAATGACGACCACAAATCCCTATGCATCACTCTGCCGCAAATACCCACACATATGTAAATTCCTGGGCACCATCCCATCAGACCAACTCCAATATGTGAAAGTGCCCTTCTGGAACAACATACAAATACCACTTTCCAAACACTCCTGGAAATTGCAGATCATTGCCATATGGAACACCAAAGGCAGGGTCTGCCTCAATGCTCACAACAAAGACTGGCTAAAATGACTTGCCAAAGAAATCCCTGAGGCAAAGTGGGAAACTAAAAACATACATAACCATCCCTACCAAACAGCCTTAAGTTCTGGACAACACTCAGGACTCAACAAAATAAATAAGCTACCCAATGACCACCCTCAAGCCTCAGAAGGCCCAGATAAAACGAGTGCCCTGATAAGCACCGACCAACCTCAAAATTGTAATATCAACGAAGCACCCCAAAACAGCTCCAGCCAAAACCTAACCCGTAAGGTAAAAGATTGGCGGGATTGGACCTACACTGATGGCAGCCTTTAAAAGAATGAAGTTGGGCAAGACACCGGATCAGGCGTACACCACCCTCACTTAAATGTTTCCCACTATGTAAACCCAAAAGGCATGGGTATAACCAACACCATCTCACGGGCAGAGCTAGCAGCTATAGCAGCTGCAGTCATACACGGCTACTCACATATAGCCACTGACAGCCTTACATCACTGCACCTAACTAATTAAATAGGAGCTCTTACACCCGAATCTCCATCGCCACCACATCCAAGGAGGTGTCCTTCAATCCATTGCTTAAGCAATCCGCCAATACCCATCGCCTATCCACTTCTTCAAAAAATAATGTCCCATGCCGGTATTATTGGTAATGAACATGCCGACGCCCTTTCTAAATATTCAGCCACCACCTACTCCGACATTACAGACACCTCCATCAGAACAGCAGGCCCTGAGGGAAATCCCTTCTACAACATCCACTGGCTTGCAAAAGAAGACATAGAAAACCAAACACAAACCCATAATCATACCCATACTGCAAACATGGCCCTTTCTCCTCCCCCAAAGCTTTGGTACCTACCAAACCACCGTGCCGCCCTTCAAGCACATATGCATCTTCTCCATAAACTGGGAAATGCCAAAACTAAATCGAACTACCATGCGTACTACCAGACCCTCATAAAGGACGGCACTGCCAATGGAGCCACTAGCAATGCTTACCTAACATCATCCTATGTCCCCTTTAAGACCAAATGTGTCATTATGAAATACGGAACAGGCACCCTATATAATCAAAACATGCGGTATTGTTCAAACTCTCAACAAGTCAAACTTGCCCCCTCTGCCCACAAGTAGACAGTGCCCTGCACATTCTTTCTGGGTGCCAACACACGCAAATAAGGAACATGATCACCGAAAGACGCAACATAGCATGCCGCATGATCCTTAAGGCTATATATCAGCAAAACAGGCTCCTTAGGGTCATGCGTTGTCTCCATGGATATAGGCAGCAACGAACGGATGGCCATGCAAAATCTCCAGATTTGACTTCTGAAACAGCCGAAAGTAGAATTGTTCCCAAATGGCTCTTCCCACCCCGCTTCCAAGATAAAGACAGATTTACCTCCAGCCGCCCAGATTTTGCGCTGGTTACTCCCATCGCTGCAAAAACACAACAAACTAATGTAGGGGGGTGGGTTCTTCGGAGTGGCAGGGGGCAATTGAGGGAGACTGGGAGCACCTCAGCAGCACCGCCAGCCACCAGTAGAGCCACCAACCCCAGACAGCACCAACCTAAAGACCTCAGCAAATCTCGGCGTGACATCCACCTTGTCGAGATCAAGTATTGTGAAGACACCAGACCTCAGAACCAGCCAGCTGAACGCCGCAAAGGAACAGCACAAAGATCTTTGCAACATTCTCCAAGGAGCCTCTGTTACTCTCCACATCATCCTTTTGGGTGTGGGTGGCACCATCTACAACACTCACACTCTGAAGCCTTTCAAAGAACCGGGTCTCGATTCTCAAAGAGTTAAGAAGCTTGCCTCCAAGCTCCATGTGCACTCTGTGAACTTTGCTGCGAAACTTGTCCATACCAGACGTGCCCTTTCCAGTACTGTTATCAACTCTCATCAGGAGCCGGTTTCAGGCCAAGCCTGCAACCCTCTTGATCCCCATTGATATTCCTTTCCTTTTCACGGTGGAGGAGCTTTACGGTACTCGGTACCAAAGTGGCTCCTTTTCCTTCATTTATGTGGGGAGTGGTTCTCACTGCCGGCGTAGTTTTTCTTTCCTTTCAGTAGCTCCCTTGATTACTACGGGTGGTTTTCCCTGGTAGACCCTTAATCTAGCTCTGCAGTTTCTGGTGTGCCTGGCGCTTTTGCTTGTTTGAACCTGGTAGCTCCTCCAGTCTCTCTGTGACTTTGTTTCTCCTTCTGGTACTCTGTTGTACTTCTCCGACTGAGCCTTTTTGTCTGCTGGTAAAGGAGTTTTGCAGAACTTGGTACCAAAGTGGCTTTCCTTTCCTTAATAAATGTGGGGAGTGGTTTTCACTGCCTGCACAGTTATTCTTTTCTGTGGGGGACACTGACCGCTTAAACTGTTAACGTATTTTCATCGCTCTATGATGCTTTACACTGCTTTCGCTGACAGCAGCTTGATGTGTTTAATCAAAAATGCCAGGGTAACGCACAGAAAATGAAGCATCGTTGACTTGAGCCGTGCTAATAGTACACAATAACAAGGCCAAGCAAAGCTAGAAAAAAGGAAAGCACTTTAGTGATAACACAGCCAGCATGATGCAAGGGGTAAAAGCCCTGAAGCCTTCTTAAACATGCAGTAGTCTATGTACAATTTTGTTATGTGTCAACCCTTTAGAAGCAGAGGTACCAGGATTAATTATAAGAGTGCTACTGCTGATGTGCGCTGTACTTGAAAAACTCGTTGTAAATCCTCAAAGCCTGTCTATTTTTGCTTCACGACATGTCGATCAATACCCTCGTCAAGGGCTTTGGCGCCCATTAACACCCCTCCAGAAATAGCTTTGTCATACTTACTCTTGCGCCTTTCTTCAAAGGCCAAATATCCAGGGTTTGCCTGCATAGTAATTGCACAATTAAATCTGTTATCAAGGTAATGCCAGGCGTAAGGGCACGCTTGTTAGTTCTATGGACCTTGCAACCATCTCTGCAAGGCGTGGTGGATGGTGAATAAACCGTTTTGACATGCACACTAACTCCATAAAATCAATAGCTGGATTTGAAACAGACCAGGGTCATTAAGGAGCGACCCTAAGCGATATTCTAGCTGACAGATCCCCCCACAGTTTTTATTGTACACATACAAAGAAGCATGTACACGTCCTACAACAGGTAAGCCATGTTCATGCGGTTATGGTATCACAGAGCAGTACAATCTGACTTATGTTTGCTTAGCCTTCCAAATAAACAGCAAGTATATGCATGCTCGCACACACGCACACCCCACCATGCTGCATTACTATAAAAAGAATCAGCTATTTTGCAGCTGTGCAGGCCCTGGCCAGCACGCAAAGGCGGCACCGAATCTCCCTACGGCCATTGTGCATGGTCTTTGTACTTTTTGCTTGCCGTAGCCATTCGTGCTTGTGTCCCAATTCATGGTCAGAAAGCACAGGGTCTCAGCTCTCAATGTCATAGTTACTCAGGCTGCACTTCTGGACTCAGTGCATAACAGCCATAACTGCACTATTTAACTCAGGCACAACAGAGCATTACTGCACTGCAAAGTAGTGCAAAAAGGCCGGTACCTGCAGCTGTGCTGGCCCAATCGGGCAGCCATGCAAGCACAAGGTGTGTAGTGCACTGCAGTCCTGGAGCACCTGTGTGTACATTTTTGTGCACGTGATTGTGTTTGAGTGTGCGCACGTATTAGTCTGCACAAGTGCGGATAGCGTATGCTTTTGTGTATATGTGGTGCGCGCCTGAGTGTGTGTGTGTAAATAAAAATCCCACCTCAGCAGGCACGTTAGTCACGTTATTCCCATCCAAATTTATCACTTTCAAGTTGTTGAGGCATCCCCAGGAGGGTGGGATGACATTGATCTGGTTGTGTGACGCATTGAACTCCTCAAGGGCAAGCGGCATGTTTTCACCCGTGGGCAGCCCTTTCAACCTGCAAGCGTGCAGTTGGGGAAGGGCTTTGTGAGTGGAGACAGGCGACGAATTCGAGATTGGACCAAGGCATAAAGCATAATGCAGTGTTCAACATAATGGGAGCTGGTGCTAGAAGCCGGAGCTTAGATTCTCTTTTGTACAGCAGGGCGTTAACCAGGAACAACCTGGCAAGTCCTGCGTCACATATTGCCCGTTTAATCACCCAAACTGCATACTTTCCTTGGTGCCTGTCTTTGTCTAGTTTATGTCAGCAAACAACACACAAAGTTCGGCACAAGTGGAAGAACCAGAATGCTAAGAAATTCACATAGCATGGCCGAGATGCACGAATTCCTCACCCATATCCTTTTGCTGCATCCATCACGGTGACCGTGCATTTTACCTATTATGGCCGACCAGCAAACACGCTAGACGTGTACAGGAGGCTAGTGTTGAAGGTAGGCAGTGGAGTGTGTTGTGCGTGATACTGAGCTTCTCAAGACGGTGGCACCAGGAGATTTCTTCTGGTAGCTCAGAGATCTGGGCAGGCAAGTCATTTTGGTGTCTGTTTTGTCAAGTTTTGGTTTGTTTGCAATACAAGATGGCGAAGTGCTTACAATCAAGCTAAGAAGAAGATGACCAACAAAAATGGCATCTCACTTTGCTGCAAGGATTGTTTTACAATGTACTCAGCAATTTTGAGGGTTAGGTGTCTTGCAATATCATGTCTAGCATGCCATACCTAGTCATATTGAACAACAAAGCTGATCCAGAGCTCAAACTGTAGCTCAATGCGTGCATTATACGGCTCAGCTCGAGTATAAGGTTGGGTTCTTTTCTTACAGGCAGAAACACAACACCTCAGCAAGAAACATACCTTTGTTGTTGTGGTCCAGGTGCAGTACAACACCTCAGTGGTCCAGGTGCAGTACAACACCTCAGCAAGAAACATACCTTGTTGTGGTCCAGGTGCAGTACTCTCAGAGCAGGGAGGCTACGTAAGGGCGCTCCAGCTATGGTGAAAATACTGTTGTGGCATAGCACAATGCGCTACGGACACGGAAGGCACAGTGTGTAAATGGGCACAGCATCTTCATAAACTGGGATGTGCGGTGTAGAGAGAAAGGTGAAGCAGCTGACAGGCACAGGTATGCAAAAGCCATTGCACCCGTTGCAATAAAGCCACAGATAGAGGTGTGCATGGCAAAGGAGGAAGGCGTTTCAAATGTAGCACAACGTGATGCGCTGCAAGCACCAGACTGATACATGCAAGGGGACGTAAACAATGAGATTCTGATTTCAGTGCTGGTGGAAATGGCCTCACATTAACACGTCCTGCATCAACGTACACCCCGACCATCATAAATGTGATGGTGAGGAAGACTCAAGGAAACCTTTTACACACCTGGAGGTTGGGGAGGTGAGATATAGCTGGAGGCAGCTCGTGCAGCTTGTTATTGGTAGCATCAAGCACCTAAGAGGAGTGTGAAGGTTCCAATTTGTTCCCACGTCATCGTCAGATCAACAATCTCTTCCTGTCTCAGAAATGCTGTCATTATTGCACTTGGTCATCTGTGTGCGTGCGATAACAGCCCTTCCAATACCTAAAATTAAAGAGCTTGTCAGTAGATTTAAAAATATATAAGCATGCACACACATGCATATGAACACACAAAAATTACATGCCCCCTGCCTCCCTTTTGTGCGTTTTGGCATTGTACAAAAACAGATGGTGGACAAGTGTACTAGGTAATACAGGGATAAGATTTGCTACTCCATCCTGCTGCTTCTGCTCCTGCAACCTACCTACCTACCTACCTACCTACCTACCTACCTACCTACCGACCGACCGACCGACCGACCGACCTACCTCTCTCTACCTCTCTCTACCTCTCTCTACCTCTCTCTCCACCTCTCTCCACCTCTCTCTACCTCTCTCTACCTCTCTCTCCACCTCTCTCTACCTCTCTCTCCACCTCTCTCTACCTCTCTCTCCACCTCTCTCTACCTCTCTCTC
>Ga0307947_1002318_pt1 | contig 15204 bp, 12 predicted proteins | sample OrgLakmetagen232_FD_201840 | JGI IMG/M metagenome (GOLD analysis project Ga0307947, IMG submission 201840) | Saline water microbial communities from Organic Lake, Antarctica - #232 | ecosystem: Environmental > Aquatic > Non-marine Saline and Alkaline > Saline | place: Antarctica: Organic Lake...
GCGGCCAATCTATGCCGTAATCATGCCGCAGAGGGCCTAATATGATGAAGGCAATCGCTAACTTTCCGTCAATTGGTGTAGGGTTCATCCAAACCCACTAAGAATGATGAACAAAAGCACCCCCTCATTGACCAAATCTGGCAGGGAAAGTTCCATACAAGAAACTGTATAACTGTATAATATTTCTCTCTAATATTTCAGATAGAGCTTTCAGCTCTGGAATAAGTGCAGGGAGTGGGCATTGAGCTCGATACCGTCAGTTGAAACAAGTCCAAAACGTGACGTCCTGAAACCTGGGTTTTTCTAAGCCAGACGTTTCTGGTTAATTAGATAAAGTCATCTGTACAAGAAATGGGTGCCAGAAAGGTGCTCGTTGTCATAGCAAATCACTGTCACTGCAAAGTATAATAAGACTCAGCACGCACAACATTTTACCAGCAACAGCAGAGAAAGAGAGAGAGAGAGAGAGTATCAGGAGAATTGCAGTCTGTAGTGCAGTTCCCAGCCTTTGCTCGAGAGGGACTTAATCCTGGCTTAAAACCATTCTTCAATAAACTGGCTCCACCAGCTTATTGAACGAGACTAGGCAAGACATCCTCAACTGAAAAACCAACTAACCAAATCACACGAATCGTCACTGCCAACAATTGGGCGTGACAGGGAAAAGAACAAGAGTGCTGGATCAGATCAAGGAAAAGGCATGCATCTCAAGCTGCAGAGTACTTTGCAGGTTGCTACAGAATTACGAGTTATTGTAGGCGAGTGAGACCAAATGTTGGTGGTTGGGACTATCTTGCCACAGTTTATAGTATGGGAACCATTCCTTTTTATACCGGGTCCTTAATATATTTAGTTTGGATGGTTGGTCAGTGGAGGACCCTCCCCAACATTGAGTGGAGCCGAGCAAGAGTAAAACTGCAGAGTTCTCTGCTTGCAGATGAACTCTAGTTATTGCAGGCGAGTGACTTGTGTAATGCACTTTCGCTCAAAAGTGCATGCTTCCCTTTCTTGTCATTTTGTTTTATATCTGGATAATTAGAGGCAAGTTTAGTTTTGCTTGCCTGCACTTTGCAACTTTTTTGTGCTCTTGCCGTGTCAGTGCTCTTCTCTTGTTTGTTCTTGCGGACAGTGTAGGGGGTCAACGGCCCAGCAGTTACCTTCCTTTCTAGTTTTCTCAGCCTCCTTTTAGTTTTTTTGCCTTTTCTTTTTCGTTTTGTTCAGATCATCAGACATTTCTGTGCGCGGCTGCAATGCAGCTGATGAAGTGGCAGCTGATACTTTTTGATGTAGCCGCGACCAGAAAAGGGCGCGGCTGAAAAGACTCGCTCGTGGCTGAATGCGGCCGAAATCAGCCGCGTTCAGCCGCCCCTTTATTGGTGATTTTTGCATTCTTCTCACGGCTGAGATATGGCTGAACACGGCTGAACTCAGCCATTGAATTTTTAGTATGCTGAAATTTTTACTATGTTATTCCTCTGCCTTCTGAACGAACCGTAAAAGAACTGCTTGTTCCGCATTAATAAATTTTTATTGCCTGCTAGTGTTGCTGCTAAATATTGCTCAAATTTCCCAGATCACGCCATGCCAAATGCTTGTCTGTGGCAACCTCCATCACTTATCCTTAAACAAATCGAAAAGTAATAAAGCAAGCAGTGACATCAATTTAAAGCTGCAGGAGCTTTTTTGCTATTTCTGCCACAGGTATCACCGACGTAGACCTGACTTGGAACAGACTTGGAACAAAGTCTTCAAAAGTTCTACTCAAAACCAATGCCGGCTGATGAAAAAGAAACAAGTTCCCTGGAATATGTTGTAGAGGTCTTTGTACTGTCTCTGTCACGCCCAATCGTTGGCAGCAACGAATCATGTGACAGAGCAGTTAATTGATTGACAGTTAAATTTTCTGCACGTCTTGTTCAATAAGCTGAAGGTGCCAGTCTTATTTGTTAAAATGCTGAGTCTATGCTCTGTAATAAGGGAACAAAAATCCCGACGAGGTAGTGCAACTGGATTGTGTTATATTGCATTTGAAAGTCTGCAATAAATCCCCACGAGGTGGTGCGGCTGGATTGTGTTATTTTGCATTTAAATGTGCAATAAATCGCTGTAACTTAGAGTGATTTGAAGGAAATCATCAGTTCTCTGCTTCAGCTGTAGAACTGGAGTTCTTGCGTAGTGAGCGTAGGCTAAGATATGGCAGGCACTTTGCATCAAGTGTTGTGTACTCTCGTTTTAGGCATTCTTTTTATGCCTTGCTTTTGCTCGGGTTGTTTTTCCCGCCCCCCCCCTCAGCTTGTGCTTTGACTTGTGGGTGTTCCCATCTAAGCTTGGATCTGACTTATGGACTTGCCGCTTGCTTCTTTGCGTTGTGTTGCTTTTTTGAGGGCCTGCAGTCCATTTTTGGTTGTAGCCTTGGTGGCCGGGCGTTGTAGAGGCCTTGCTGGCTGATCAGTTGTAAGGGCCTTGCTGGCCTTACGGACTTGGCACTTGCTTCTTTGCGTTGTTTTGCTTTTGTGAGGTCCTGCAGCCCATTTTTGGTTTTGATCTCCCTCCACGGCAGCTTGGTGTAATGACGAAGCCTACAGCAAACTGTAGCATAGAACAGGCAATAAGATGACATACATTTATGCAGTGCAGGATGTGTGATGATTGGGGCAGTTTGAACCTACACATTTAACCATACATCCAACCTACACATCCACGGTATTTGCGTGCAATGACTGTGACAGCAATTTCCAAGCTGCGCACAATGTGTCAAAGCTAGCTTAGCAGGAGAGCTGCTATGAACGAGCAATACTGTTTCCCCTGTATTTCCCCGCTTTGTAGATACCATCCCCACCTGTAGCTACCTCAGTTTGCCCAAGAACGTATATAAACGCAAAATCAAAGATTTTTTTGAAGAATACCGTTTAAACACTGTAAACACTGCATATTTGTACAGTTTTGGCCAACCCTACAACACATACCGGTATTGTACAGACAACAAAACTCACATTGTTTGTCTCTCACTACCGGCACCCTTGTACATCCTCGTGAGGAGGCCTCTAGTTCTCTGTGCGGTGATCTTGGACACTATACACCAAAAACAGGCCAATCTTGCATAGAGATATCATTTCACGCTATTCCCTCAAACAAACTTCTGCAGTACGCCCTGTGCATGCCCTCATACCTGGTGCTCCGTAGCGTATGTTGTACGCAACCGATTGGTTGAATAGCACGGCATCTTGAGGAACCACACTGATGGTCTTGCGCACAGAGTTCTGTGTGTGGGTGTGTGTGTGTATGTGTGTGTGTGCAAGAGATGCAAATACACAGCAACTGTGTGCAAAACACTGATGGTCTTGTGCACAGCGTTTTGTACGGGAAAAGTGGGTGAGCCACATGGGTGTACGTCTGATGAACACAGCACAGACGCTTGTTGTGCTGAAAATAACGTATTGATGTAAGTGTATAAACGGGTGACAGCCCCTATGTGCACATTCTGGTGGCCTTGCACTCAGACATTTGCGTTTTTGTGTGGTTGGTTGGAAAGGGATAGAGAAATTCAAGTCTGATGGTCTTGCGCACAGGGACTTCTGTGTGTCCACAACATTAACCTAGTGTGTGCATTAGATAACAATGTGTGCCAGGCGGTCCTGCACTCAAACTTCATGTGTGCACTCGGGCTCACATGTGTGCACTCAGAGTCGAACGTGTGCACTCAGAGTCGAATGCTTGTTAAATGTGTGCACTCCTACGTGTGAGCATAAAAAGTTCAATGGTACTGCATTTAGACTTTTAACAGGGATGTGTCATACGGCATATTAGTAAATACGCTGTATTGGAATAAAAAAAATTTATAGCATTGAACAGATTAGGCCATATTATACGATTGCAAGATTTACCAATATTTGCCGATTTTTAGCATTTTAAGGCAATTTTCGCCCCAACAGCAGCTTTTCAGCGAGCCTCCAATGATAGTATATAATACATCACATAGTGTATGAGTAACATAGAAAAATATTGGAAAGGAAATGGAACGTTTTGGGTGACTTTTGGGCGAACCAGGTCCATTTTGGGTCAAAAATCGGCACTCCCATAAGTGCTTAATAATACGATCGTATTATACCAGAGGGGGTCAATGGAGGCCCCCAATGGGGGTACTTTTGAAATGTGAATTGAGTATGGTTGCCGGTATTGGCAAAAATGTCTAATTGCCCGCGACGTGAACCCCACTTTTCACTGCCAATCCGCCAGATCTCACCACCTACTGCACCAATCTGGATCATTTTTATTTAAGCGGCGTTCTTTTGATAAATAAACATCATTGCAACAAAAATGGGGCAAAACGACCCAGTAGTTGGTCAGATACTCCATTTTGGCCCATTTCCCTTGAAGAAAAACAACAAAAGGGGTGCCAAAAAGGTGGAAAACCAACCTTCATCAAATCTACTTTTTAGAACCCTGGATGATTTGGTATCATAAAGGAAGTTGCCATCTTGTTTTGGGATGAAAAGAGGCTCTGGTTGGGGAGTGGTGGCCTAAAATGTGAAAATTCAGTGCCAACACTTGAACGGGAATCCCACCCAGACCACTGGGGTGGTCCGATTGACCCCATTTGGGAACTTTGTGGACCATCTAGTTATGTTTTATCAAACATGGTCTGCATCAAGAAAGTCACATTTCAGGACATTTGCTCCGTTGACTCCCTCTGGTATTATCGCAAATTTTGTATTTGACACGTATTTTACCACAGGGGGCTAACGGAGGAATTGCCTGGAAATACGCATTGTTGCGTTCAGAAGGCAGCCACTCACAGCCACTTCATCCGATCGACACCATTTTAGTACCAAAGTGTAGCTGGCATTGAGAGCTACCCGAGCATGTGCCCAGTTTTATGTGGGTCGCTTTGCGTGTTAAGATAGACTGGATTAAGCACACATGGTGCATGTAAACCCTAATGTGGAAATTTCCATGGGGAGATGGCTCAAATCCTCATAAAACACCAACCACTCCGCCGTTTTCTTTCATTTTTGTTGCAATGGTTTTCTTTTTTTAAGGATTCTATACCATTTAAAATATTCCAAATTGATGCAGTGGGTGATCTGGTATGAAGAATTTTGGTAAAAAATGGCCTGCACGCCACAGCAAATTAAGCATACGCCCCCCAATTGGCAAGCTCCAAATTTTACACCCACAGACAGACATTCATATTATGTTAAATTTGGAGCTTGCAAATTTGGGGGCGTATAAGCCAAAGAGCATATAAAAACTTGCTCATTTTCGGCCTCAGTTAGCCCCCTCTGGTATTTTACCGTATTGAACGTCTCAAATGGCCGTATAACACATCCCTGGAATTAAATGTATGCACTCAGACTTAATTGTGTTCACCCAGAGTCAAATGGTCCTGCACTCAAATTTAAGAGTGCACGCTCAAAGGCAGACGTGCATTCTAAACAGGCAAATATGCACGCTCAGAGGCAAATGTGTGCAAAGGGAACAACAGATTCAAGTCTGATGGGTAATGCCTGTAGGCAGTGCTTTGCATACTTGACAACAACGTATGGAATATGAATAGTGCATGCAAGTAAGACACGAGTGGTTGTGGTAGAGGAGGTGCCGGCCCTCGGTTCTAGGGTGGCTCCTTATCCTTAGTTCATGCAAAGAGAGGTCTTTCACTGCTTGCGTATTTTTTCTCTTTTCTTTTTGATTTTGTCTGCCAAAGAAGAGCGCTGAGCATTGTCTCAATGCTGCCTTCCCCCTCGATTATTCTTTGCCCATGGCAGAACTTGCTGAGAGTGTACTGACAAGTGCACATTAACGTAAGCATATTTCAGCTTTCAAATTCATGCCGCTTGTCTAGATAGTAGTGGCTTATGTTTGAATAGCAATTGCAAGGGAGAGGAGATAGACACCACAACTCTCTCCATATTCTGTTACAATCCTCTCCATATTCTGTTACAATCCTCTCCATATTCTGTTACAATCCTCTCCATATTCTGTTACAATCCTCCCCGTTCTCACTCAGCCCCCTTGAGAAACTCACTAAAGAAGCGCACCATGCTTTGGAATGATGTGTGCAGTAGCTGCGAGCGTGACTTCAATTTTCTCAACATATACATGCCCTTCGTATAGCTTGCTGAATGCAGGACTTGCTTTCCCTCTTAACCACCCTAGCCTGATAGGCTCACCAACGTGGCGTTTCTGATGTCCTGGTTGTCGATGTTGATGGACCCAGAGATGGGGTCATAGAAGCGCAGCAGCAGCTTGAGGATAGTGCTCTTCCCGCTGCCAGTGGCGCCCACAACAGCCAACGTTTTCCCCCCTATAGTGGTGTTATAGTGTATATGTATGTGTGTATGTGTGATGTGTGAGTGCTTGTGTGCATGTGTATTAAGTTGTGGAAAGCATGCTTTTTCTGCTCTGCTGCTTGCATCCACAACAGGCAGTGAATTGACCCTATGGTATGTGAATGCATGTGTGTTTGTGTGGTGAACGATGTCATTCAAGCTCAGTGTTTTTTCTGCTGCCGTTTGCCCACACCTACCAACAGTTCACCCGCTGAGGTGGCATGTGTGAGCATGTGTATGTGTGTACGTATTTCTGCATTTGAACACCGCAATTTCTGACAACCACCAGCGTTCTATGCCAAGATATGTGCGCGCGTGTGTTTGTGAATGCGTGCGTATTTGACAGCAATTTGTCCCTTTGCACGCAACATACTCAAAATATTGAATTAAACATGGCATGCACTATCCTGCACAACACAAGGCTTTTGCACTTATGCAGAAGGAGAACCATACTCACTTTCTTTGACCTTCACATATAAGCATAAACATGAGGAGGAAATGAAGGGGAAAAAGGGGCCTTTCACCTAGCCTCCTTTCGCCTCTCATTTTATATATCCTCGCTCACCACGCACGTGCGCGCACACACCCACAACACCACACACTCACACACCACACACACACAGACACACACACACACACCTGAGATCCCAAAAGACACCCCCTTCAGCACCGGATCCCTTGCAGGCACCCCTTGCAGGAAGTTGTAGCCAAACACCACGTCTCGAAAGTCAACAGCACCTGCAAACACACAAGGATACATCATCTGAAGCCTGCCAACTGGGTAAAGGAGCTGAGCTAGGAACACCCGAATGAAGGAACAAAGAAGCAACCCTCTCACAATTACACATACTCTCTCTCTCTCTCTCTCTCTCTCTCTCTCTCTCTCTCTCTCTCTCTCCATATATGTCTGCAAATGCCAGCAAATTGGCAACCAATGCAACTAACAATTTCCTGCACACGCACACACATGCATACACACAGATACACATGCATGCATTGTTTATCTCAGCAAGCACAGGACGTACACACGTTGTCTTTCATGACTCACACTCAACCTGCAACTTCTCTACACGAATATTGTTAAAGCCATACAAAGAGGTTGACAATACACACACACTTACACACGTGCACCCACTCACATGTCCCCTGACAGCATTCGTTGACAGTGGATGGTCTGGCTCATCAGCAGCAACATGTCCCATAAGACACTGCTTGTAAGCTGCAAAATGTCGCATAAGACACTGCCCAAGAGACACTGCTTGTAAGCAGCAGCATGTCCCATAAGACGCTGCGAATAAGCTGCAATTCACTGCAGCAGCATATCCCATTAACCACTGCTTGTAAGCTGCAATTCACAGCAGCAACATGTCCCCCAAGCCCATGATACACTGCTTGTAAGCTGCAATTCACAGCATTCCGACTCCCTCATACCTGACACCACCGACAGTGGCTGAGCTCCTGGGCTGTCCCTAACTTTTGGGTCAGTGGCAAGCAGGTCAAACATGTTTTCCACGTCAACCAACGCCTTTTGCACCTGCAAGCACAGGATCATAGCATGTCCGTTTGTGTAGCACGCTTTGTGTGCGAGAGAGCAGGTATCAGTGCAAAAAGGGTCTTTACATAGAACTGCAGGTTGTTTCACACCTATACCTTGTACCTAGTACATTCAATGGCGGAGTCTTACGATACCCAGTACCAAAGTGACTCCTCATTAATTAATGTGGAGTGGTTTACACTGCTTGCGTAGTCCTTTTTTTTATTCTTTTTTACCTTTACAGTGAGCACCTCCTTCAATCAACCTATCTCACAAGCGCACGCACACACACACACACACAAGAGCTTGGTTTTTACAGCTGTGAGACATGAACACGTAGGCACAAACACACACACACAAGCGTGCACACACACAAGCGTACACACACAAGCGCACACACACACCTGGCGGTAGTAGGATCCAAAAACGCTGAGCGGCACGTACAGCTGGTTGACCACCGTGATGAACAGAACCGCATCGCCAACAGTCAGCGTTCCGTCCACAACGCCCTGCAGGTTTGTCAGGGAGCACGAGCTTGTGTATGTGCTATGCGGAATATGGGTGATTGAGTATAAGGCACAGAACTGCATCGCCAATAGTCAGCGTTCCGTCCACAACGCCATGCAGGTTTGTCAGGGAGCACGAGCTTGTGTATGTGCCATGCGAAATATGGGTGATTTAGTATAAGGCACAGAACTGCATCGCCCACAGTCAGCGTTCCGTCCACAACGCCCTGCAGGTTTGTCAGGGAGCACGAGCTTGTGTATGTGCTATGCGGAATATGGGTGATTTAGTATAAGGTACAGAACTGCATCGCCAACAGTCAGCGTTCCGTCCACAACGCCCTGCAGGTTTGTCAGGGAGCACGAGCTTGTGTATGTGCCATGCAAAATATGGGTGATCTAGTATAAGGCGGTGCTGTGCGAACAGCAACGCTCGCACGCACGCTCCACAAAATCGTGCAGGTCCATGTGGGATCATGGTATAAGCTAATGAGCGTTGGAATAAGCGATGCATGTCAACCTTGTTGTAATACTTTTAGTTTTACCTGCAAAGCACGCAAAAAAACGCCCAAATCAGAACCCAGCTACATAAACTACATCCAAGCTCACAGACGTGGTCAACAACAACACGTCTCGTCTTCGCAATTGTAGCCCAACCCCCTTTTACAGCACTACTTCTACTACACCCGTGCTTCTTTCCTTCTCATCAAAAAAGACACTGCCTTGACACAGACGTCCATTTGCGCCCTTGGGCATGCTCACCCACACCACGTCTCGTCGTCACACCTCTATGTCCCAACAACTTTCTTACGCAACAGGATTCTACGACTTCTACGACAAACTTGCCTTAACACAGATGACCACGCCCGCAGACATGCCCACCCACACCACGGCCCCCTGGACGATTGCCAAGAGTGCGAGGAAGGCCAGTTGCCAGTACTCCGCCGCCTGGGGTTGCAAGGTATTGCAGGGATTGTTGATGCAGGATGCATACCAGAAAGGGTAGCATGCATGGCGAGCTGCCTGGGACTGCAAGGTTTGCTGCTTTGCTGGATAGGGTGTGTACTAGATGGGGGATGTTGATGAAGGACGTACACCATGCAGGGCTGAATGGATCAGGGTTGGACTCAGGTAATTGAAAACGGCATAGGCGAGACAAGAAGGAAGGGGTAGGGCAAAAAGGGGAAGTGAGACAAAAAGGAAAAGGCTTGGCATGGAGGAAAAGTGAGGCAAAAAGGGAGAAATAAGGCAACAAGGGAAAAGGTGAGGCATCTAGGGAAAAGGTGAGGCATCTAGGGAAAAGGAGAGGCAATTAGGAAAAGGAGAGGCAAAAAGAGAAAGGCAAGGCAAAAAGGGGAAACAAGGAAAAAAGGGAAGGCGCACAGGCAAAACGCAACAAAAGGCGTAGCACTCATCCAAGGAGCGACTGCCTGGCCGCCTGCTAGATTGGACTCAAAGTATGAACAAGCACGACAAAGGCAATATGAGAGTCTGCACCAATACAGATTACAGATACAGAGGGTGAGAACCATAACACACACGCAGAAGGTGAGAACCATATCACACATGCAGAAGGTGAGAGCCATCACACACATGCAGAAGGTGAGAACCATCACACACACACGCAGAAGGTGAGAACCATCACACACATGCAGAAGGTGAGAACCATCACACACATACATAGAAAAATGTAAAATGCGCACCTGGTACTGCCTGGTGGCTGCATCATATTGCATGACCTCAAGGCTCTCGGCGCAGAACAGCTTCACCGTCTGCAACAGTATTACATCACACACCCGAGCGAGCAAAGATTTGAGTCTGTTGTGGGTAAGTGAGCGATCAAAGTGAGCAGACAACACAAAACACCAGCAGCAACTTCGTCATTATTTTGCATTGAAATGAGGTCCAGCGCGTGCATGTCATGTCCTCCTATGTCTCTGCCATCGCCACCCCGAGGTAGATGTCTCATGGAGGCAGCCACGAGCCAAACAGCGCAGGTGTTGACATAGTGGGTGCCTCATAGAGGCAGCCATAATGTTGATCGACAGAAGGATTGACCGTTGCTTTCAGGCAGCACGAGAGGGTTTTTTACGCAGAGCCCCTTTATTTCTCTGGCCTGACCGTTATCACCTTTTCAGTGCATCTACCCAAAACAATGTTCCATCCTCTGGCCGGCCTGAGCAATGTCACCTCTTTGGGGAGCTACTCACGTCCTTGCTTCGTTTTTAGCCGATCAATTAGATAAATTCACGTGACCATTGGATTGGACATAAAGACATAAAGAGCGTAAAACTCAGCAGTCCTCACACAACAGTCTCACCCCACACTTCAGCAGCATGTCTATAGTCCGTGCCTCACGTGCATTGACCAGTAGCACGTGCATTGAACAGTAGCACGTGCCTCGCGTGCGTTGTCCAGCGCGTCTTCTTTCGCTCTGCTTGTATTCTAGGACACTTTCTTGTTCTCCTACAGCAATCTCACCTCGTAGTTCAGCAGCATGTCTGTTGCACGTGCCTCACGTGCGTTGTCCAGCGCATTCATGCGCTTGCGCACAGCGCCACGCCGCTCTGTGATGATAACAGTGATGGGCACGTACGAGGTAACGGTGACAGCCACGATGGCTGCTGCCCATGGCTGCGAGAGAACGTACAAAAGAAACAAAATTGTTTAGTCCTTTAGATATTCTCTTTCCAGACATATGGATACAGTAATGACCGCAATCGTGGCAAAGGCACACTAGCATTATTGATTGAATTGTCGTGCAGAACTTCCACGTTTTGTTAGAAAATAGGACACACGCACAACTCTACACGAGCAAGTTCTCAAACTGCAGAGGGCAGGGATGTACGTGCTTTGCACTCTTCTCCTTTACTAGAACTACACGGTCATGCAGCAATTCCGTAGCACTGCAAATGATTTAAGCCACAATAACCGTCTCGTTGGTCTAAAAAGGGCTGCGTAAAATTTGAACAAATTGCAAAAAAGAGCTAGCCACGTCAAACACACCTGTGAGTGCGCATGTGCACACACAAAACCCACGCACCTGCATGGCCGCTGCAAGATATGTACACGCAGCCACGATATCCACTAGCTGCGGCAGCACGTTGAACATCACTATCTCCACTGTGTCCTGTGCATGTTTGTGTATGTGTATGTGTATGTGTGTGTATGTGTATGTGTGTGTGCGTGTGTGTGCGTGTGTGCTCCACACTAGTCTTTGATATACCACGTAATTGTATAAAGGAGCCAGCGCACAAGTACAGGCACGTCCATTTTTTTCTTAGGCTTTTGCAGTGCAAGAACGGCGTGACAATGGCTTTACAGCAGTAGGGGCTGTGCAAGATTTCTTTGCTCCCGCACACACACTTAGGCGCGCACATGCTCACATTTGCACTGCTTCTGTGAGGAAAGCAAAGCAAGTTTCTGATTGGTAATTCATTGTGTGTGTTTTAGATTTTGTACACTCCTTGTTTGAGTGTGAGTAAAGCAAAGCAAGTTACTGATTGGTAATTCATTGTGTGTGTTTTAAATTTTGTACAGTGTGAGTAAAGCGACTGTGAGCTCGTGTGATGCTATTCCGTACACTCCTTGCTTGAGTGCTTTGATGCGCATAGCTCACAATTGCGTTGCTCTAAGCAGTGCAAAGGTGAGCATGTGCGCATCAAAGCACTCAAGCAAGGAGTGTACGGAATAGCATCACTCAAGCTCACAGTCGCTTTACTCACACTCAAACAAGGAGTGTACAAAATTTAAAACACACGCACCATGAGATACCAAACAGAAACTTGCTTTGTTGTACTCACACTTTAACGAGGAGTGTACAAAACATAAAACACACACAATGATTTACCAATTACCAATCAGAAACTTGCTCTGCTTTACTCACACTCAAAATCTAACACACAATATGAATTACCAATCAAAAAATGCTTTGCGTCGCTCACACTCAAACAAGGAGTGTACAAAATCTAACACACACACAAAATGAATTACCAATCCAAAACATGCTTTGCATTATTCACACTCAAACAAGGAGTGTAAGTAGTCGAACACACACACAATGAATTACCAATCCAAAAATGCTTTGCATCGCTCACACTCAAACAAGGAGTGTGCAAAATATTAACACACACAATGAAATATCGATTAAAACAATACTTTTGAACGCATAGCAAAAAGCAGGACCGCTCTAAATGAGGCATCAAAAATGCATATTTTTGCATCTGTACACTATACAGTGCATTCATAAAAAAAACATCGAGGCATAGCACTGCGCTGACCTGACCTGTACAGCTTGAGCATATGGCCCTGACAGCTAAAGCCTTAGGCATAAATGATTATTTTAGCTCATTTATTGCTTTCCACCAACTTGCAGCTAGCCGTAGATGCGTCAGCCTCAAGTGGCTTTTGGTTTATGAAATGCAGAGCTCGTGCAATGGCAGAATACATGACAGTTTTGTACCAAGGACGCCACCATGCCTCCTCTGACTCACCTGAATCGAGGTGGTACCCCGGTCCAAGATGCGCATGATCTGGCCCGTCTTGCGCTTGACGTGAAAGGTGTGATCTAGGTCTAGGAGGTGGCCAAACACGTCAATGCTCACTCGCCTGCACGAGAATACACGTGGCACTTTGAGGAGTGCTCTATTGCGTTGGTTTACAAGGGCGGGCCACAACTGCTCAGAATAAGGGGAAAAAGGTAGGAATTTGAACTCAAACTAAGAAGGAATAGCAGTTGTGAGGATCAAGTAAAATATTGATAGAGAAGCTGGAAAAGAACAGAGATACAAAGCAAGAGTGATATGTGATATGAGTGGCAGCATTTTGCTTCATTCAAGTAAACAAAAAGATTGAGGAACTGGAAAGAAACAGAGATACAGAGTGATATGAGATACGAGTGATATCACTTTGCTCCAAGAACTCAAGTTCAAGTGTTACACACTGAACCCAGCAATTACAGAGAAATGGATATGTGTAGGGTTGGCCATATATATACACGGTGTTTTTGGCAGGCAAATCACCAAATATACGGTCATATACGGCGAATACATACGGTTCTAACCAAATCTAGTTAATGCCGGTTCTGGACATTTTTGCAGCAGAACAGAGCTGCAGATATTCGAAGCGGTACGTATGTTGCAGAGCAAGGATGCAGGCTTTTCGACTTCAGGGATGCAAATCACAGGAGCGGTAGGTTTGTCCTACTATCATGGTAGGATATTGTACTATTCGCGTTTCTAATGTACAGCTGTGGGCATGCAGCGCTTGTTTTTAACTGCTTTTCTTGTGTTGATATACATGATGTGTAAAACTGCTCTCACAGGCATTGGTTCTTGAGGATTTGCGGATACATTGGACTTTGCTCTTCAATGAGGCCCTCGCCTGATGATCCATGTCTGACGTACCAATGATCAAAACACCAAGACTTCCGCAAAGGAAAGGAAGGAAAGCAGCACTTTTCAGTCCACATCAACTGCTTAACTAAGAAGCAGTGACGGCAGGAGGAGCAGGCAGGCCCCTTTCTGACAACGAGAGAGTGTGTATGCACACAACACAAACTACAGCATCTCACCCCTTCTGCCCTTTCTAGCTAGATCTCAAGGAAGCATGCGTTATTAATGCATGTTTCCTTGTTAGGGTTTATGGTCAAGGGTTTAGAGTTAAAGAAGAGGGTATCGGGTTCAGGCAGCCTCCCAAGGCAGCCTCCCCCATAACCTTGGCAGCCTCGAGGTGTAGCTACCTCTCACCTGAACCCTCTCACCTGAACGCAGCCTGTGTGATCTCACCTGAACGCAGCCTGTGTGATGGGGGCCCACAGGATATCCCGAATGCTGGCTAGCAGTCCCTCCATGCCACTACCCCCCTGCATGTGTGTTGGTAGGTATGATGCATGGCAGGTATGTAGGTAGGTTGGTAAGTTGGTAGGTATGATGCACGGCAGGTATGTAGGTATGTAGGTTGGTGGGTATGATGCACGGCAGGTATGTAGTTAGGTAGGTCTGTAGTAGGTTGATAGGTATGTTATGTGGTAGGTATGATGCACGGCAATTGACACAATCGACACTGTCCCTGCCTTGGCCTATAGACCCGCTTTTCCCTCTGATCTGAGGCTGCTTGCATTTATAAAGGGAAGGTTCCACATATGCCTGTCAGCCTCTGTATGAAACATAGCTCGTATTTTGAAATACCAGCGATGTGTCATACAAAGGACTGAGTGCAGGACGACAGCCACGAGGTCTTCAAACGAAGCACCCTGCCCCATAAATCCAAGACAGCTTCCTTACGCAATCCCATAGGCAATGCAGGGGAGTTAGAAACGAAACCACACACACACACACGCACACACACAGAGGACGCACCCGTAGAAAGTAAGCTGCCAGGTAAGCTAGCACCCACGGATGGAAAACATTCCAGAAAGTGAAGCCTGGGACCTGCATACCATAACACACACAAACTTACATACACACTCAAGACATGCTACATCAATGCGTTTTGCTTGTGCAACGAATCATATAAGCGCAGGCTGCTTGAAGAGTGGACGCCTGTGCAGTGCATTTCTGTGCATTTCCTGCGTGCACACTACCGACAAATATCATTTCCTGAGACTGAGGATAAGGTTCTTTGATTGACGCTAACATGCACTTCATAACACACGCAAGCAATCAAGCCCAATCTTACTACAGGTACATACACACACACTCCCCACAGACGTAAACACACATACACACACCCATCCACACAAAACAAACACACACACACACACCTCCATCAGCCTTCCTAGCATCCCAAACAAAGGCCCCCTGTTGCCCCCCATCACTCCCGCTCCCACGCTATCATG
>Ga0307947_1002320_pt1:0-10000 | contig 15199 bp, 14 predicted proteins | sample OrgLakmetagen232_FD_201840 | JGI IMG/M metagenome (GOLD analysis project Ga0307947, IMG submission 201840) | Saline water microbial communities from Organic Lake, Antarctica - #232 | ecosystem: Environmental > Aquatic > Non-marine Saline and Alkaline > Saline | place: Antarctica: Organic...
ATTCGTCAATCCGAGAGAATCATCCGAGAGAATCATCCGAGACAATCCCAGGAAGGTACAAATACTCAGAATTCGGGGTAGTCAGTATTCTTTTTTATTCCGTCAACCGAATAGCTGAGAGGTCATCGGTACGCCTTGCGGGTTCAAATCCGTCAGCCCCATTTTCCCACGGTTACACATACATTGACATCGTAAACATTATTTTTCAAATAAAAAATCCTGCGTGCAAATTTCACACATCAGCATTGCGTGTGACCCATCCAAGAACACGTGCCTTTATTTGCTAAAAAGTGCCTTTGTTCACATAATAAAATTTAATACCCAGTGCTCCTTTGACCCCATACTAGGCACTGCTTAGTTTCAAAAAGTAAGTCGTATGTGCCATTTTCTACAATACGACTTGAGCAATTTGTCGCACTGTTTATTGAACATCCCCTACCACTTCCTACTTAATTTTGCATTCAGGTTCAACGCTTGAAAACAACGGCAGATCAAAAGTACCAAGCAACGCTTTGCAACACGTACACCTACGTGGCATGGTTCTTGTAAGCAGATTAGCAACTGCTAACTACATACTGTCAAAGCGCAGTAGCTGAAGTAGTAGCTGAAGTAGTAGCTGAAGACAAATTTTCACATTAAAGTACATACCGGTATGAAAGACTTGCAGGTTGTGCAATAAGGGACTTGCAAAAGAGAGCTCAACGCCTCGTACTTGAAGGTAGCTGTTTGTTGAACACGACTTTGCAAATTTGATGCGACGTGTGTGGCAGCATCTGTCAGCAAAGACGTTCCTGGAATAATAAACGTGTTACGCAAAGACACTTGTTTTAAATGCAATTTGCAAAGGTTAAGGGAAGTGATGTTGTTTGATATATGCTTTCTGTTTGGCTGCGTACATAGCATTGAACACGGAGGAGAAATGCAAGTTTCAGAAGATCTGAGAAACAGAATAATGATTTGCATCACGACCTTCAGGATAGCACATAGCTTCTCCATGGAAAATGAATGCTGATGTGTGTAGGAACGTGCTATCGGTCATCATCACTTGTGCGTCGATTCCAAAACCTTTGAGCAAGTGATGACAGAAATGGAAAGTGTACACTTATTTATAAAATACAGTGTGTTGCAGAAAACGAGCTTCTGAGGGTTTGTTCTAGCAAAAGTAAACTTTGTTTAGTTAACATTCACTCTTGAGTTGTACCCCCACCACCAGGAGTGGACTCTTCTTGTCATAGGCTTCTTGAAGAATATCCACGTGAGTGGTTGCCTGCTTATTTGAACACCATGTTTCAATCTGCATTGTAAAACATTAACGAGCAAATTAAAAGGTAGGTTACCTTCCGTTAACATTCGAAAAAGAGTAATGGAGCAAACTAGTCGCGCTAGTTTGAAGCATTGGTTAAAGCTAGTAATTAAACACAAACTTTTATATGTCGCCCGCTCAAGATGGCTGGTGCCTGCATCGCTGCCCCGTTCCGTACTGCAGGCCCAAGGATGCCAACAACCATGGACGTCTGGATGTAGCGACCCTTACCCTTGACCTCCACCGGCACGAGTAGGTTTGTGTCGTACTCCACAGTGAAACCGATGTACGGAACGTTGAGCGTCAAAGGGTTGTTGGTGGGGTGCTGTGCCTGAAATTGGAAGAAATGTAAAATCATCATCAAAAGATAAGCTGCTGAATATGCGTATGGTGATGCGCTGCCATGAAAAATGAATAAAAGCAACAATTGTGCAAGAGTTTTTTTCTCAGATGAATCAACTGTGAGACCAACCTTGTTAATGCTGAAATTAAAATTAAAATTGTGCGCAATATACCGAGGTTTGAGAAACGGTGGCCTTGCTGTTGACAGAAAACACCCAAGAAAATGCGTTGAGAACCCCACTGCTGTGAGACTTCTTCACGGTAGGGGAACTAACGCGCACGGTTTGCCCAACAGGGAACAAATTGTGCCAGTTGTCCTTGTTGGGTTAGTCGTACTCAGTCTCTATGAACACCACGTCTCGGGAAGCGGTGTCTAAAGCCAGCAGAGCCATACAGGGCGCTGTATGCACGTTATTCAAATTTTAGTTGTATGCATGCATAAAGAAAATTTGGATGTAGCACTCATTATCTGATGAGAGAGAGCACGTGCAAATTTAAAGGGTGGTAACACGATCGTGACGCACCCACCTCAGCCGCAGTTGCTAATCTGCTTACAAGAACCATGCCACGTAGGTGTACGTGTTGCAAAGCGTTGCTTGGTACTTTTGATCTGTCGTTGTTTTCAAGCGTTGAACCTGAATGCAAAATTAAGTAGGAAGTGGTAGGGGATGTTCAATAAACAGTGCGACAAATTGCTCAAGTCGTGTTGTAGAAAAAGGCACATACGACTTACTTTTTGAAACTAAGCATTGCCTAGTATGGGGTCAAAGGAGCACTGGGTATTAAATTTTATTATGTGAACAAAGGCACTTTTTAGCAAATAAAGGCACGCGTTCTTGGATGGGTCACACGCATCCAAGAAATTTTGCACGCAGGATTTTTTATTTGAAAAATAATGTTTACGATGTCAATGTATGTGTAACGTGGGAAAATGGGGCTGACGGATTTGAACCCGCAAGGCGTACCGATGACCTCTCAGCTATTCGGTTGACGGAATTAAAAAGAATACTGACTACCCCGAATTCTGAGTATTTGTACCTTCCTGGGATTGTCTCGGATGATTCTCTCGGATGATTCTCTCGGATTGACGAATGGTACTCCCGTGTGCATCTGAATATATCTGATTTAATCTGATTTAATCTGATTTATTACGACCTGCGTCGTTACAGTATGTTTGTGGAACAGTAGAAACGTGTATTGGATTACATGTTTAACGGACCATATTTGATGCCAATGCCTTGATATTCATAAATTCATAAAATAATTGTCAAAGGTTCGAACGAGGGTAATGCAATTATATTTGCCATATTCAAAGGCTTGAAGAGGTGTTCAAATCACAGAGTTTCATGGGCATGCATTATTGAGCACATTGCCTAATAAATTGTTTGCAATGCGTGCTGTGATTTTTGCGCTTAAAAGTATCGGTCACTGTAATGTGGATACTCAGCACTTTCTTACACATCAAGCAAATTCTTAACCTTTGCGCATGTAAGTATCGATCACTGTTAAGTGTCCTTTGCGCGCATGTAAGTATCGATCACTGTTAAGTGTACACATAGCACTTTCTTACACACCCAGCTTTTTCTTGAAACATCTACTCACTTACTTGTGACAAACAACGGACATATGTCTGCCCTACGATCATTGTGTTTAGTTTCAATTTACGGCACCTGTCCACTCTTTTATTTAACAATTTTCCTGACAGTGAAATCAAAGGTTTTCTTTTTCAACATAATTCAGTTGTTTACAAACTCATAAGTGCAGCTGTCAATCTCTTTAATTGATTTTATTATTGGAATAAATAGTCTGAGCAGCCATGCTAGGCTGAATGCCTTTGTCATTCAGACTAAACTAAAGTAACAAAACTGGTTTTTTTGTTTGGGACCTATAAGTTGAAAAGCCATCCTAAGCTGGAGGCATTTGTAATCCAAACTTAATTTAACTAAATCTAGATTTAGGTACTTGGTATTATTTTCTATTATGCTAGTCCAAATTTCATGTAAAAAAGGCATTTTGCAATGGACATAAAAGTTCGTTACAAGTTAAGTTTAAAAAAGGAAGTGTACAGAAAAACAAGTTTCGTAGCTAGCACCACAACGCCCATGCGTACATCCAGTACATAAAGGATTCGCATCATGTCTCAGCACGTGCTTACTTATCTCACGTAAATAACTACTGTCCACGATCGATCGTTAACAGTAGTAAGGGATTCACATGATCACAAGTCCCAAACTTCAATGTCGAACCCTGGCCATACCCCACCCATGCGTCTAGTACATCAAGGACTCGCACTTTGTCACAGCACCTGCTTACTTCTCTCACGTAAACAACTACTGTCCACGATTGAGCACCGGCTATGCTAATTATCCTAATATAAAAAGCTATGATTTCCAATTGACCAAGAGCAACGGTGAGAATCCACAACGTTGCAGAGCACTCAAACAATCAATACAAAAATCCCAGTATTTAACTATACGATGGCCAAGCTTCCCCCACCCCCTTGACAACACACAGAAACACAGGTATACACGAACACCAAGGCTGTGCATTTGCATGTGCACTCCCAGTAGATTACACAATCGAATTAAAAACTTTGAACACCTGCAACCACATCACACGTATTTCACACAACTTGGCATTTGGCACGAGGTACGTGCAATCTGGAAAGGTACCCGCAATTTGGAAAAGGGCACTTATGATACAGCAAAAACAAGTTGACTCAGGCGTCAATGACCTTATGCAGAATAGCATGGTGAAGCATTTGTCTGGATGGTGACATGTCATTAGGGAACATGAGTGATTGGCTGGCGCTGTTACGCATGGCGAATATGCAAATAAACACCCCACAATCGTTGGTACAGTGAGCTTGCTGCGTCACTTGCGTGCCAGTGAAAATGCGTGGCCAGTCCATTGCACCTTGTGCAATGCGTGCTTGTTCAGGACATGTCGTCAGACAGAATCACTTAACTTGCAACTAGGTTGTTTCTAGCAAGCCGCACTAACATAAAACATGGTACTCACATGAACGGCAGCTGTAGATGGCCCTGTCTGAGAGCCTGGGACACCCAACCGCGAGGATTTCTTGGAAACTTGCGGACCCACAAGAGCTGTAGGAACAGGTTGTGCACGGGGCGACAGAGTGCCACGTAAAGATGGAGGTCTGTCACGCTTGACTTTGCTAGCTCTGCTCCGGATTCTTTGTAAGAATGGGTTCGATATAGGGTTGGACAATACAGCAATAGGGGGAAGCACAGGTGTTGTGTTCACAATTCCCGTTTCTGATGGACGAACAAAATACGGGGATGCACAGAGTGGAAGTAGGTTTTTAGTGCGTGCATACTGCAATGGGAGAGCAGTGAAAACAGGATCATGGTCTGAGTAGTAGCTCGTGCCGACTGCTGCAAAGCAACCATTTTGTATGAATGACCAAGTGTGATCAAGCATGCCGCCCCTGTCATGGGTAGGTATTTTGGGAGTACAGAGATACAAGCGTGGGTGCAGCGACTGCTGCATGAACGTCTCCAATGCACGAACACTGTTCCCATGTAAAGTGTGTGGACCTGATAACAAATCCACATTCCAATCTCCCATAACTGTGACAGATGCAAGAGGGTGTATTTTAAGGCAGTTCCGCACATGTGTTGAGAGCAAGGGCAACAGAATTTGTGTCAAAGAAGCGTCAGGATGCTTGTAAATGCCAACAATGACATGCTCAGAGCTGTTATCACGTGGGACACAGATTACAACACTTTGCACGATGCATCGTTTAAGAACATCACATGCAGACTGTAGAACAGTGCAGGTAGAAGAGTCAACCAAAAACACCGACCCACTGCACGTCGACCGTGCAAGGATAGATGGTGCTGACACAGGAGGGGTCACGTCATCATCACTCCAAAAACAAGTAAAAACGGGTTGCAGTGGGTCATTACCAGGGAGAGCAGCCAGGTCAACCTTTCGTTATGCTTCACACAAAAACACGACAGATGCACCTAGCACATTCCAGTCACTTTGCAGATCACGCAGATGCGCACTTACTGAGCGTACATTAAAAGCAGTTAAGCGCAAAGCATGTTGCACAGCGCAAATGAGTGGGGTCAGTGGTACGTGCTGCTGGAATTGTTTTGGGGCATGGTTCCTGGGTCGGAGTTACATACTCTAATAAACATGATTGTGTTTAGCTTGCTAATTAGCAGCTGCCGTTGTTGTGGGATGAGGTTGAAAGGTAAGACCATGTTGAGATCATTCCCTCTTGTACCTTATAGATGGCACAGCTTGTACATGAAGTAAAAATCTATTAGTAGTAAAAGCCACTTAACAAATGGCTTCTACGGGATGGTGGGAGGCAATCAAGGGAGCTTGGGAGCACTTTTAAGCACCGTTAGTCAATGCCACCAGCAGAGCCTCCTTCATCCCCAGACAACCCAACTACGGCATCCAGCTCACTGAGACCAAGTCACAGGACCCAAAGACCGATTGAACGCTTGCAGGAAATGGCGAAGAGATCTATGCGCCAACGTCTGTGCAGAGCATGCTGTTCCAGGCCAAGCCTGCAAAACTCTTGATCCCCATACATTTTTTCTTTTTGTAGAGAATCCTGTTACAGTTCTCCCTACCAAAGTGGCTCCTTGTCGTGGATCAATGTGGAAGGTGGTTTCCATGCCTTTTATCTTTTGTCCAAAGACACGCCAAACAGGGTAGCACTGCCCCCCAAACTGGTTACCATTCCTCTATTTTTAGTCCCGAGGCACGCCTAACAGGGTAGCACAGCCCCACAAGCTTGTTTCCATGCCTTTTTTTTATCCCATGACACGCCTAACAGGGTAGCACTGCCCCTCAAGCTGGTTTCCATGCCTTTTATCTTTCATCCTGAGACACGCATAACAGGGTAGCCCCCCAAGCATCATCCTACTGCAGGTTACTTGGAGAAACAGGTGTAGTAGGGTTGGCCAAAACTGTACACATGCACCAATTATGACCATACAAATATTAATTTCCCTTCTTGAAAAGTTGTACGTACGTAGGTACATACGTATCAATGTATGGTTTGGGTCAATTTTTAACAGTAAGTGCAAACAGCCTAGAGGTTCCTGGTCTGAGCATTACATACCAGCTCACTTCACCCAAAAATTAACCATTCAGACCAGACAAATTATCCAACAGAATATCACAGGTAGCAGAAATCCTGATGCTGCTGTAGGTGCCTGCCTCCCAACCTCCTGGGTGGGCACTCATTCCCTCTGACGTGCAGGTGTGGTCACTGCCGACATGCTTCACTCTTTCACAACACAGCACAGCACAGCACAATCAACCGTATCACTACCTTTGGAAGGGCAACCAAACGTAGATTAATTAAAAGTGGAACTTTAGTAGCTAGATCACGGCCCGGTACCCAGACTTTCAGGCCTGTTGCATACAACAACTCCTAGGCTCTCCATTTTTTCAACAGCCTCAGCCCCGGCTTGTTTGCTGGTTGCAGCACAGCCCTCCAAAAATACAGCGACCCTGTAGCCCAAAGCTGCTGCATCCATGGCTGTGTACAACACGCACACATCCAACGCAACTCCCACGATATGCAGTTCCTTTATGCCTCTTGCTTGCAGCTCTTGATGAAGCCCTGGTTAGGTTGCCAAAGATGAAGCGTGTGTGAGTCTGCACACATATACCCGTGCATTTCTTTGTGCACAAGTACATCAATACATAAGCAATGTTTATCTAATTAGAAGCAGACGTGTCGCTTGCCTGTTTCGCCTAGGTGGCCGTTGTCATAAAAGGCAAAGCAATGTTTATCTAATTAGAAGCAGACGTGTCGCTTGCCTGTTTCGCCTAGGTGGCCATTGTCATAAAAGGCAGAGTCTGAGGAGTGGAAGGAAAAGGAGAGCACGAGTGAGACTGTTATAGCACGCTGTGCTGCTTGTTGAATATTCAATTAACAGCACAGCGTACTCTGCATGCAGGCTCTCGATCCCAAATTTGGTTGTGTAAAAGAGATGTTTGGCAATCCTATGCATGATCTGCAGTGCATGTCCTATTCATCCATTTGCTTGTTTACTTGAGAGGGTGGTAAAATAAGTGACCTACATGCGTCAAGATCACGGTGCTGGCCCTTCCTGACCTGCGTGTGGGGAGCAGCAATTTCTGTGGCGTGCACTTTGTTCTCTCTGTTTGCACAGACACTAACTCTAAATGCAAGCGTCAAAATATTACCTTCCCGCAAATGCGCATGAAAATAATACAGAAGAATTATGCAGACAGTGAAAACCACACCCCACAGTAATTAAGGAGAAGGAGTCACTTTGATACCGGGTACTGTAAAACCTCAACCACGAAGAAAAAAGATCAATAGAAATCAGGAAGTTTGCTGGCCTGTCCTGAACCGGCTCCTGATGAGAGCATACTTTTGTGTTAAGATGTGCTTGACTAAATTAATGTTACTAGACAACCTACCACTATAGCTTCAATAGGGTTGCCTTCCACTGAAGCTGGGAGTATGGTGCTGGTTTTGGTAGTGGTGCCGCTGCTGCTGCTGCTGCTGCTGCTGCTGCTGCTGCTGCAGCTGTGAACCCTGCTGCTAGCATTTTTACCAGCAAGGTGAGAGCTGTTGGGAAAGGGTGCACGTTCATGCGCACAAGCATGTAGCGCACATAATCTATCATGCACGCATGCATGCGTACACACGTGCAACTCAGGGTGCAGCTCCCAGCCTGGCGTGCCTTCAATGCAGTGATCAGGCCATAGCCTCTGGTTGACAACACGCTTCTGTGGCTGTCCTGTGCGCATGTGTGCATGGATGTCCTGTGCGCATGTGTGCGTGGATGTCCTGTGCGCATGTGTGAGCAGGCCATAGCCTCTGGTTGACATCACCCTCCTGTGGCTGTCCTGTGCGCATGTGTGCATGGATGTCCTGTGCGCATGTGTGCGTGGATGTCCTGTGCGCATGTGTGAGCAGGCCATAGCCTCTGGTTGACAACACGCTCCTGTGGCTGTCCTGTGCGCATGTGTGCAATGAAGGGGTGGCATATGCTTGCTGTTGCAATTGCTTTGTTACAGGCTGTTTGGCAATCTTACTTTTGGCACACAAGCGCGTGGCTTTCCCTGTGTAAAAAACATGCATGAATTGTATGCACAGGTTGTCATGAGGCAATCAAAATGGCTAGTTGTTCTCATGTTCAACTTGCAAACTTGAACCCCCTTCCTTAAAGGAGGGGGTTTAAGATCTTCCATTTTACTTTGTAGGGTTGGTCAGAACCATATAATAATTCTTAACATTTACGGTGCTTGTACAGTGTTTTTTGCAGGGGTTTCATCAAATTTACATTCATATGCAGGAAACATTCACAGTACTGGCCAACCCCACTTTTTTTCCTTAATGACTGTGGCGAGTGGTTTTCCCTGCCCTTATTTTTGCTCTTTTCACGCAAGGGACCGCTGTCGCTGCCCAGAGATTGCAAAGCTTCAGTCAGCAGCTGTCAGTACTGGTCCTCTTCACCCCTCTGTGTCATGGTCCTCTTCACCCCTCTGTGCCATGGTCCTCTTCACCCCTCTGTGTCATGGTCCTCTTCACCCCTCTGTGTTATGGTCCTCTTCACCCTCTCGTGACAAACCACATCTCGCTTGCTCAAACAGGGTAATGTGTGCCACAACTTGTGTTCACATCAAATGACCTGGGTCTGCAGGGATCAAGACGTATGTAGGGCCGACCATAACTTTTGTGAACATCACATACATCTGGGTACTTATCCGGGGAACTTCCTGCTGAACATGCATCGCAAATTACTGGTACTGGCCAGCCCTAGAGTATGAGATGTGAGTGGGGTGCTGAAACTGGTATTTGCACTGTTGTTTGTGCTCGTGTTGGCGCTCTTGTTGATTGGTTTAGGGTTTAGACGACAACGCAGTATCTCTTTGGCGCAGTTAATAAAAATGAGAGCTGCGTTACTGCGGGGCCAATAGAAAAGGTACTGGTACAGGTGCTGATGCTTTTTCATTCCATTTCACCTCTCCGCACCTCCACTACATGATGCTTTGACCGACAGCTGCACATGCTGGCCTGGATGGAGCTGATGCGTAGAAGCAAAAGAGATGTGGCCTGTGTACGTGTGTGTGTGAGATCGTGCATTTGTGTGTGTGTGCGTGTGTGTGTGTGTATGTGTGTGTGTGTGTGAGAGAGAGAGAGAGAGAGAGAGAGTGTGTGTGTGTGTGTGTGTATGTGATTGTGCATATGAGGGCACGTGTGTGTGAGGCAGATCAGGTGGTTCTGCTAGAACGGTTGAAGAATAAAAAAGGGGGTCTTTGGAAATTTCGCCTACATTTTAGCCAAGAGATATCACATTTATATAAAAAGCTATTTTGTCA
>Ga0307947_1002322_pt1 | contig 15194 bp, 11 predicted proteins | sample OrgLakmetagen232_FD_201840 | JGI IMG/M metagenome (GOLD analysis project Ga0307947, IMG submission 201840) | Saline water microbial communities from Organic Lake, Antarctica - #232 | ecosystem: Environmental > Aquatic > Non-marine Saline and Alkaline > Saline | place: Antarctica: Organic Lake...
TTGTGATATGCTTATGAGGGCGCAAGCACTTGAGGGTGGAGCGAATGTAACATGCATAAGTATAGTACAATTTACTTCTCGCTTATTCTCCGGATAAACTGTTTTGGCCGCAACGCTACACCAATGCAACTTTCAGGTCCCAAAATGGTGAAGGGAAAGGGGAGATAGAGCCAAAATTGGCTTATTGGGACTGTTTGACTTTCTAAAGGGTGGGCTGTTCATGGGGACAGCCTATTTCATATTTCAATTGACACGTGACATAAAAAAGTTATACAAATCCTTGACGCCTCCTGCAGGACGCTACATTTTTACACCATGATTTGCAGCTCAGGCCCCTTTTAAACCCACCTTTATGCTTGTGCTTAAGTCCTCCAGTCGTGAATTCACTTGGTTGTTCATTTGGGATAGACTAGCAACCTCCGTGGACAGCACCCTGCCAATCAAAAATAATAACACGTTTGTAACAGCGTCTGTAAGCTTAAATTTTGAATCATGTCTGAAGCAGCGCGGTGTAAAAGCTGATTTCAAGATGTAGATTTGGAAGTGCACTCCTGTACATATTGTTACAGCGTCTCTCTGACCTGCTGGAATAGAAGGCATTCTAGCGAAGGAACTTACAACCCATACCATTTTAACCTCCTGACCTTGTGTCTTGCATGGCCAGCATGTCTGCTTGTTGCTGCTGAGTGCATTGTGCCTGCTGGGCTGCATCGAGGCTGCGCTCCAGCGCTTGCATCTGCTGCAGCTGTGCCTTCATGAGCACGTGCTCCTCCTGCAGCTCCTGCAAGCGTGCCTCGTCCTCCTGTTCCTGATAGGTCAACAAACATTCAATGAGAATAATCAGAGAGATAAAGTGCAACAAACCGATTATTTGCAGATTGAAGCCGCTAAAAAAGTGGCTAGTGATTGGCCATCCTTTGTGCATGAACGACCATCCTTTGTGCATGAAGCAACCCAGTGTGTCCGTGGCTTCTTTCTGTTTTGAGAAGCAACTCTAAAAGTGCAGACGAAGGAGAAAAAGGCTTGGAACAACAGGTGGACAGACATGCGTGCTTGCGTACGTGCATGTGTGCGTGCGTGCATTTCTCCGGAGTGCAGGTACCTATGGCTCTTCAAATGCATCCAGCCCACACACCTGGCAATCCAACCACTCACAGAGCCCTCCTTGTGCTGACGTGTGAACCAGGTCAGTGAGTGCAAGCAGGTCCGAGTGGTCCTTTGAGAGGGCCTGCCTGGACTGGCTGTATTCCGCTGCAAGGGTTGCATCAACTGGGTTGACGAAATTGGAGTTGCTCAGGGTGGTGACCAGCCACCGCATCAAGTCAGAGCCTGGGGGAATGGAGGCGTAGAAGGAGGAAGGCAGGTCCCCGGGGTAGCCATTGTCAGTGAGCAGCTTCTGGAGCTGAGCGGTTTGCTGGTGGTGAATTCCACCCCTCAGCATGCTACTATCTAGCTCTGGCCTTTTCGTGTACTTTTGTTGACTTTTTCAAGGACGATATCGATGATGATTATAATGCATTTTATAATTTATACAGTGAACCAAAAAAATGTAAAATTTTAAGCTGGACACGATGGACGAGGAAGAAGTGCTGTCTGCAAGACAGGAGGCACGCAACCGCATCCTCCAATCTCTGAGAGAGCATAGGGCAAGGACTGAAGCATTGATCCAGGTGTGAGCAAAGCGCACCCAGCGTACGGCCCAGACCATTTTCTTGCCTGCTGCCTGATGTTGCAACGCCTCTCCCCACATGACCAACTCCCATGTAGGATGGTGTGACCTTTTCACCCGAGGTGGTTGCTGCCTCACATCTGAAGGAGAAATGGACACCCTCACGACCGATGTTGCAGGGAAGCATCAGCGGTACGTGATGTTCGTCCGTGTGTGACGCATGAAGCTTTTATAATGCCAGAATAACCACATGTGTACTATGGCAGTAAGTAAGAGGCAGGCTACTGTCTATGCGCGAGCAAGGCCTTGCTCCAAGTACGCAAAGATTGCTTGACACGCATTGCATTGTATATTGTATACAATACACATGTGTACCGTTCCCACAACATCAACCGTTTCTTCTTCAGCTTGCTTGAAGAATACATTTAGAAGAAGCTAGGCACAAACACCCGTTGCGGTAGTTGCCAAGACGAGGCAGGATGGGGTGACACGGCACTGCTTGACATGTGTCATCAACAAGTGAAGAAGATTGCACTAATTGTTGCGCTGCTACCTGTTGCTGTACTTGGAACAGGTCTTCAGATGGGGGACTTATTTCGAAACCGGGGTGAACTGTCCCTCCTGGGAATTCACACCAACACCACGCAAGATGTGTGCACATCACCACGGTGAGAGAGGTCTTCTTATTTGGGGCTGCTGTGGTGAAAGCCCTAGCATGTGTCATGTTCAATCACTCTGTGAGCCGGAACTTTGTGTTTTTTAAAGAAGCGGGTACACGCTTGCAGGTTGTGCTCTTGAATATTCAACTTTGAAGGTCCATCATTCAATTACACCGCAGTTTATGTGGCTTGCTGTGGGTGAATTTAAAAGCAGCTCCATACGTGCGCTACAACAAGGAGTGGTTGCTTAAAGCCTTGATTTTCAGAAATAAGTAGTGCTCCCACAGGAGGGGTATGGCGCATCCCGATTGGACGGATGTCTACTTCCCCATAAAAGTATATAATCGGAATGCTGTTGTCAAAAGCTATCGATAATATATACGGGATAAATTGGGGAAGGGGGGTCCCCTGGTGGGGTTTTAGTTTGGGGGGTAGTCTCCATTTTTTTCTGGGCCACTCCCACGAAATTTAAACATGTTGTCGGAATCGTCAGCTCAAGCTCATTCGATTGGCACTCTTTTTGAACAATAAGGTAAAAGGGGGGGCCTGTGGACATGTTCACAAGTCAGAAACACATGCGCTTGGGTCCAGGCCGCTGGGTGAGTCAGGCCACTGGAGCAGCAATCACTCAAACTCTGAGGATTGTGCCAGCATGAGATAGTCAGTGGCATTCTGAAGAAATCGAAGCAATGTGGGGCTGTGCAAACCAGTTTTGAGTGCCTGGTAGGTCATGTGTGTGTGGGCGTCCGGATCACAGTTGTTGCCCCATAACTCGCAAAACTTCAGTTTCAGGTCTTGGTGAGTATGCAGAAGGATGCAGAATTGGAAAAGGAGCAGATCGGTACCCTTTTTGTCTGGTTAGGAGCACTGGAAGGAGGGTTTAGGCGGTGCTGGTACCTCGGGGGTCCACCCCAAAAAGTGGGTATGCCTTTAAAAATATCATGCAGCCTCCTGGCTCCCACCTCATTTCTCCAACTAATTTAGTTCCACCCTACATGTAGGAACGGGCAAGCTTCAGCGCTCGTGCTCTGTCCCCCTCCTGATGCCCTTCCCTCTGAAGATGTTGATGGCGACAGTAGCAGCGATAGCAGAAGTAGCAGCAGCAGCAGCGATAAACAAAACCAGCCTTTGGCCAAGAGGGCAGAGAGCAAGGGCAAAAGCAAGGGAGGATGTCAGCTGAGGACCAGTAGAGGTTGGGATGGCGCGAGAGGGGAGCACTGGGCGAGCGATGGGTACAGTGGCTACCGCTACTCAAACGAGGGTGACGTGAGGGAAACTCCGGAAGGCGAGGTGAGGGGACTTGAGAGTGAAGCGATGGTCCTGCGCTTGCTTCAGATAGATGCGGGGACATGCTGCCCCACGCGCACAAAACAAACGGGAGGCAAATTAGCTACGGTATTGTGCAGTATGGTATGTTGTGTGACAAGTTATATGCTTGCATAAGTGAATACATCCACACCTTGCATTCTTGCACATTGCTGATCTTGGGACAAAATGTGTGCATGTTGTTTGCAGGGATATATCCCTAAGGGAGGCAACAGGCGCCTGCAGCAAGCTATAGAAACGAAACATGTGCTTCGCCTTATCAGGTTTGGTTTTCGGTTAGGTTGAAGAGCAGCCTTGCAGCTGCATACAATTGCGTGGATGCTGGTGTGCAAAATTTCTCTGTTATTTAGGACTTGAGGTGCGGGATTGGGGAAGGGGGAAGGGGTAAATGTTTTTCTCAATTTTTCAGTGTGTGTTTGCATAAAGTGTATGGGTGCACAGCACTCAAGCCATGGTGAGGAGCATTACGGTTTGCATGTCTGTTTATGCCTTGAGAAATTGTGTGTTTATCCTGTGATGGATCTTGTATCAAGATACTATTTTTTGGCAATTTGTTACCCTACCTTAGCGAATCCATCCCGCACCCCAAGTTTTAAAAGTTTTATACTGAACCCCGCACTTCCTGCACCTCTAAAATAAATATGTTTGCCCTCCCCGCACAACCTTGCAGAGCCTTAAGCTTGATTCAGCAAGGGGGGGAGCAGGTGCCCCAAAAAACATTTTTCTCCAACTCCGCACAATCCACAGGGTGGACATGAATTTAGTTATATTTAAGATTGCAAAGTCATCCCTCAGGCTCAAAAACAATGTTAATGCTGGGTGATAAAAAGGTTCAGTATCTTTCTGTAGGGATTTTTACTTTCCTTGGACATTCAAATTTGCAGACAGATAATTGCAGGTGCGCATGATTGGCATAGTCTGTGCCATTCTCTCATTGGCATTTTATGTGGGAAATGGCTCGTGTTGCCTGCGCACTGGAATGGTTGCCCTTACTCACATATGGCCAACTCCTGTCCGTGTAGATTCGCAATGTTTGTGTTGTATACATGTACTCGTTTGCTTGCTTATAAACAAATATTAATATTTACAAACGGTAAGCAAACATATGTTATGCTTTTCTTGTGGCCCCTGTGCTCAGGGCTGTCAGGGTTCCAGGCAGCACTTCTACAGCTGCAGCAGGGAGTGCACGTGGTCCTTGTGTGGCTTATATGTACCTGGGTCTCTTCACTGTGACGGAAATGAAGATGGTGGTGGGTTGCGCCTTGCACGTTCTGGGGCTTCCGGTCCAGTCCTGCGCATGAGCATTCATCCTGTGCTAATATGAATGGCTGTGATATGCAGGCTGTCATAGAAATTTTGTTTTGCGAATGGTAGAAATGTATAAAGAATTTCAAGTCAGGAATTAATGCAGTATTCATATACTTGTAAAACAGTTTGGTAAGCTGATGAGCTGATAAGCAACGTGAAGCGTTTTTCGAAATTGCACACATTTTGTAGGACTGAAAAGAAAAGAAATTAGATAGATTAAGGTTAGTATTCTTGAAATAGCACAGGCAGATGGCAAGTATTACATGCTGAGTACTGCCCTGGAAGCGGAAGTGAGTGCCAGGTTTTCAAGAGTTTCCAATTTCAATTTGCCAGATAATGCAATTTATCTGCTTCCAAAGACAACATCCTCCATTTCCTTACCAATATCATTGCTTGAGATCTCTTGCATCTGAATTCAGTCTTGCTTGTATGTATAGACTTGCAAAATGTTCCATTTTCACATCTATCCATCCTGTTATTCTTGCTCCGTCTGAGCCAATTAGCAAAATAAAGGCAATTTGTAAGATATCTATGTGAATGTGTGTGTGTGTGCGTGTGTGTCTGAGAGTCTTGGACCTGGGGTAACGCTAATTTACTGCACAGAAGAGGATGGTTTGAGAAGAGTGAGTGCTGCTTTGACTGCTTTTCCTTCTTTCAGGTACCCGAAAAGAAAGAGGGACAGCCTGAAACGGCAACCATGCACTTCAAGCTGCTTGGCGTGCCTCAAAAACACCTTGATCTGGCGGGGGTGGGGCGACAGCTGGCAGATGCTGTCCAAAAGCAGCCACAGGTGAGATTTGAGCGGGAATGTTTGTTTCTGGCTGCGTACTCTGCTATTAACTTTGAGCCTGCTTGGAGCTTCACTGCTTTCTCGACATGCCACCGACATGATTGAAATTTCAATACCATCCTCCTGACTGTTTGGGTGGCAGACATTTGTGGTCGAGCCCACCAAGGAGGAGAGACGAAGTGTAGAGCAGGAGCTGAAGAAGGCCAGAAAACGATGGGGCTCAGATGAAGCGAGGTGGCGGGAGCAGCAGCAGGTGTGTGTCCGGGTATGGTTAGCCAGGATCCGTTATGCACATTTTTGGAGGCTATTAGCTGGAGTGTTGTTTCGTTTTGTTATGGTAAATAGTAGAAGGTGTGTACCTGACTCTGGCTGACTCTGTATGGGTGGCTTTAGTGTTAATTTGGTGGTCCTTTGTACGTTGTCTGCAAATGTTTTAATTATTGGCAAGTCTTAACCACCTTGATACTTCTTGTCGACGATTGCTTGCAAATTACTTCATGGAGTTTCACCTTCACAGCTTTCAGTCACGGTACACAAAAGGTACTGTCTCCTGATGTTTAACATCATCTGTTGCAGTAGGCAGCCCCGCTGCCCTTACTCTGCCTGCTACATGATGGTCATGACCACGGTAGGCACAACATCTCCTAGTTACAGGTAGTTCATTTACAATCCATAAACCCCGTCTGCGCAGGCTAGAGTCAAGTCCAGTCAAAAACAAGGAGCAGGGGAGGAGAAGGGGGAGAAGGGGGTGGCAATTGGAAGTGCAACTGTCAGCACAATTACAACAACTGGAGCGGCAGGCTTGGAAGACAAAGGCGCAGGAGGAGCAGGAAAAGGGCTGGGATCAGCAGCAGCAGCAGCAGCAGCAGCAGCAGCAGGTGGTTTGGAAGGTGCAAAGGGGAAGTTGAAGCAGGTGAGTAAGGAAGGGGAGGGGCCAAGCAAAGTGCAGAGGATTGATGCTGCGGGTGGCGCAGGAGCACAGGGGGCTTGGGGTGTGGACCAAGGAGCTGGAGGCTCACGAAAGAGAGGGCGAGCTGCTGCTGGACATGCGGCTGCAGCAGCAAAGCGTGGCCTTGCCAGCTCATTTGCTGAGCGCATCCAGGTAAACTTCACACTATTCAGCTTGCACATCCGTAAGATTAGGTGTGGCTACGGAACAGACGGCGCATTCACCCCTTTGTTACAACCTTGTATGTATGCGTCACAGGTCTGGTGTGACAGCCTCCCCTCCCGCCCCGGCCTGCTTGCACTGGACATCTCCCAGGGTGCTGAGGCTCTGCCCGTGCCCCTCCTTCTTGAGCCCCCCTCCCCTCTTCCTGCTGCCACTTCACCATCAAACATACAAAACTCCTTGCCTCCCTCAACCTCGTCCACCCTCCCCCCTCCATCTTCAAGCCTCCCCACCACCAACATCACCAGCGCTGCAACAATCGCTGCCAAAACTTCAGCAGCCCTTCCACGACAGCCACCTGCACTGTCAAAGCTAGATACTGACCCAGCCCGCTCTGCTCTACAAACACTGGAGCAGAGCCATCCATCCTACCTCATGGACCCCTTGCACGCCCTCCAAACTCCCCACAACTGTCGTTCACACGCCCTCCCGCAATCCTCCCCACCTCTCCTTGCACACCAGCCAGGCACAAGCACACCAAGCTCCCCAGCAAACCACAACAGTGGCAGAGCAGCAAACAGGCACTCCGCGGCAGCTCACGCTGCTCCTGCTGCAGCATCTGTCCCCAATCCTGCTCCTGCCCCAGCTGCATCCAGCCCAGCTGTTCCTGCAGCTGGTGCTATTTCTGCTACACCCCTGCCCTTCCGCTACTGCCGTAACTACAGCTGGGCGCCTGGGGTAGTGGAGGTGGTGTCAGGCGTGGTGGCAGCTGAGGAACGGGCAATGGCAGCTCATTGTGGCCCACACGCTTGGCCGTGGCTGGAGCAGCAGCAAGCAATTCAACGGCAGAAAAGAGGGCGGCGGAAGCTGCTTGTACAGCAAAATGGGCAGGCATCAAGTGAGCATGAGCAGCATCGCCATTCGCAGCACCAACGCCCCACCCGCCCTCCCCAGCCGTCTATGTGTGGAACAATGTTCAATGCACGCATGAACCTCTTGGATGAAGAGTGGCTCGCCTCTTGTGCTGCATCCCCCCTCTACCAATCAGCAGTGCCAGAAGATGCGGCACCAGCTGCACCAACAGCAGCAGCAGCAGCAGCAGCAGCGGCGGCAGGATCTGAAGTGGCACAAGGAGAAGCAGATTTGAGGAGCGTCATAGCACCAACCTCTGCTAGCCACTACCAAAAGGCAGCACCTCCCGGCTGCTGTGCTTACACAGCAAACGGGCACCTAGTGGACTTCCAGCCCCAAGGAGTGCACGAGTGTGCGCCTGGGTGTGCACGCCACCCACTGTGTGCAAGGAACAAGCAGGTTAGAAGGGTGTGTTGTATGCTCACCAGAAAAGCACACTCGTCGGGCATCTTATAAGCCAATATGCACCCGCATGCAACATGCATGCATATACAAGCTCAAGTGCACTATTTCAGACTAGATCTAGAGCAGGTACACGATCGTCATCTTGAAGCAGCATGCGCATGATGTACACACAGACCGGACAGACACGCTTGCATGTTTACAATGAGATGTCCACATAATGATGCACAATGAACAGGTGTCTGAGGGTATTCGAGTACCACTGGAGGTCTTCAGGCGCAGCAGTCTCCCCATCCCACCTTCCTCCCCCCATCCAAGCTCGCCACCTTCTCCTTCTTCTATGCAGCCACCTACTCCCTCTTCTATGCAGCCACCTTCTCCTTCTTCTATGCAGCCACCTTCTCCTTCTTCTATGCAGCCACCTTCACCACAGCCACGAGTGTTTCCCTGCGTGCCAACCACAGTGCCAGCAGTCACACCAAAAGTAGCAACACAGCAAGCGCCGGCAGCAGCTCCACAAGAAGCTCCAACATTGGGGTCAAGTCAAGGAGAAGGAGGGAGCCATCAAGCCAGTGGTTCCAGCAGAGGTTGTTGTGATGACCTATGGGGAGTGCGCTGCCCTTTCCCCATCCAAAAAGGGGAGTTCGTATGCTGGTAAGTGCTGAGTTCCTGCCTCGCTGTGACATTTGTTGGACAAAGGCTGCACAGCTTGCGCTTGTGTGCTCGCTTACCAGGCTGGCATTTCTGGTGAGTACATACACGCTGCATACGCGTGCAAGACTGCAAACACCTGTCATTTTGTCAGTATGGATTTATTTTACATCTTGGAATCCACGCTTGGCACGTGCAGCCTGGTGGGCGAGTTGGTCACGTACAGGATGGCTGTCAACGCCCCAGAGCGAGCAGCCTCACGTGCAGCAGGCTGCTTGGTAGAATTGCATCTGGCCGACTCCGGCCTGGGGCCTCTGGGAAGGGCACAGCAGCTGCAGCAGCAGCCAGAGCAGCAGTATCAACAACAGCAAGCAGCGCAGCACGCCAAAGTGTCAGGGGGAGCAGCAGCAGCAGCAGCAGCAGCAGGTGTAGTGGGCAAGGATAGACGCAGCAACGGGCCTAGTTGTGGGAAACCCGGTTTTCTGGACAAAGAAGGGAGGATTGTTTATAAGAATGGTCACCACCATGCGACAGCAGGCCTTGGGAGGGGGGAGGAGGCCATGGATGTAAATGGCACAGGGGTGGCCCAGGGAGAGGTGTCTAGAGGAGCTTTTGAGAAGCAGGTGCCAGCAGGTGGCTTCAATTCAAGCAGCACAGGCAAGATGGCACACACTAACCCAATTTTTAAGGAAGCTGGCGTGCAGGGAACGGGCCTTGCACACCTGCCCTTGCCTGCACAGGCATGCATGCAGCTTCCGCCACATGCCTGGCCTCCCCTGTCTTCCCGCCCTCCGCATCGTGCCATGCATGCTCCGTTTGGGCTGCACCAGCAGCCTGAACAGCACAACGAGCAGAAGCAGCACGTGTACTTCCCGCCAAACTGGGTTCCTGAACAACAACAGTGCATTGCCCCACCACATCCTTTTGGGCTGCACCAGCAGCCTGAACAGCACAATCAACAGAAGCAGCACGTGAACTTCCCGCCAAACTGGGTTCCTGAACAACAACAGTGCATTGCCCCACCACACCAGCAACAGCAACAAGACCAACAGCAGCAGCAGAGGGGAAGTCGACTGGATCAACTTGCCAGGTTGGGGGCCGCCTGGGTTCAAGCGTGCCAGTCTCCTTCAGACACACACCACAACGAGCAGCAACCAAAGCAGCAGCATCCGCCCCTCTTGCCAGCCTCTGCCCCCTCCCCCCTCCATCCCTTCCAACAGTTACCCATGTCTGCATCTGTATTAAACGGCCGAGCCTCCTCCAAAGCGTCCATGCCTGCACGCCCCTTGCTGGTCATAGATATGAGCACTCAGAGCAACGTGGGCCGCTGGATAGGGTGCCCACCACCTGGACAACTGCCCAACCTCGTCACGCAGGTGTGTGGGTGGGTGGGTGAAGTATCACAGCAGCTCATGGTTCAGAAAGGTGCAGGAGGAGTCCCTTCACAGGACTTTCGTCAATTTTCCACTACCATCATGCATGTGGAGGACAAAGCTGGAGAACAAAGCTGCTCAGGTTAATATGGAATCAAAAATGCATTATGCTGTTTACAAGCCGCTGGTCGTATGCCCACCAGGGTGTCACCAGCGGCAAACGCTTACGATATAGCAATCAATTCGCATTTCCGCGCAGCTTCCACCTTCTCTGATAATAAATTTGAATTACGCATCGTGTTCAGCAATTTTGTTAAGCCAGGTTTGGCAGGACAACAAAAACTCTGAGGCTTTCAGCTCGTCTCAGATCCGCACCAGCAAGACACAAATCGGCCCACGCCAGTATCCTTGTTTTCTCAGGAATATGTCTGCCATGTTGTGGAAACCCAACATGCAGCGTGCCGCCACAATTTACAGTTCAAGTACAATGGGCATGCTGAAAACTTTGTTGTGATAAATTTCATTGCATTCCTCTGCCCCACCCACCTCCCCTTCACTTTGCCAAAATTACTTAGGGTTTAGGGTTAGGGTCAGTCTTTACTCAGCATACACATTTTCTATCACTTAACATGCTTGCTTGTCCTGCCCCACCCTCCCACCCTCTCCCCTGCCAAGTACGAAATGCTCAGCAGCACACTTACATCACTTAACTTGCTTGCTTATGACCCTGCCCCACCCTCCCCCCTGTAACCCTGCAAAACATTGTTCAGCATGCACATACATTTTGTAACAGCACGTGTTGTGCTTGCTTGCCCCTGCCCCATCCACCCACCCATCACCCTGCAAAAAATAACTCAGCGCATACATACTTTGCCCCTTCCCTTATCACGGCTTGTCAGCTACCAAATAATTGAGTCAGTACTGCAACCAACATTGTAATTAATCACTACCTGAAAGCCTGGCAGTGGTGCGTGATCAGGCCAGGCTCCTGGGAGGTGCAGTTTTTGATTCGCCGGTACGACATGTTTTACCTAACCAGTACGGCACTTTGATTGCCCTCCTTATTTGATGTTTGAGAAATTGTCACCGCTTACTTGTCATTGTGTTTGTGTTGCATGCAGGTGGTTTATGCACGACGGTGCCGTAGCGTCGTCCTGCACTATGTTGCTTTGTTTGCTGCCAGGGACATACCTGCCCTGCAACCCCTCACGTAAGTGTGCATGCGTGTCTGTGCTTGTCGTCATGTTGTATGCTGAGTTCATGCCCACTGTGCATTCTGGCCTGAACCACGTGTATTTTTCTTAACCGCTCATAATTTACTGCGCAGTACTGAGACGACTGATTGATGATTGCCTACAGCAACCGTTGACTACAATTTGTCTATTTGTGCTCACACTTTTTCCTGATGCTATTTAGATTGCAACTGACCATTTGAATTAATTATTGCCATTGCAGGTATGCCCACAGCCTGGTCCATCATGCTATTAATAGTAGGTTACACGAAGCATGCAATTCCCACATTGATTCACCTAAAAAGAATTGCGTTATCTAAATATTTATTTATCGTGCTGGCTGGAATTTTTCAGTACTACAAAACAATGGATTTGGAAATGTCCCGTGCAACACCCAGCAGACCAGGGCAGGGCCAGGGTTCGAGGACAGACTTAGTATGCCAGCTAATGCTTCAGTTAAAATGAAAAGAAGAAAAACTACATAGGCAGTGAAAACCACTTCCCATGTTAATAATAGAAAAGAGGCCACTTTGGTACCGGGCACTGTACTGAAACAAAGAGGTCAGTGGGGTCTAGGAGGGTTCACGTGATCCTCGTTGGAGTTATGGGGACTATCTACAAAGACTATATACACAAACCTTATTATAAAAGAAAAAGATAAAGAAGACGTTGCTGTCAGACACCGAGGTACTCACGCTACCAGGCGGATTCGAACCCCCGACCCTGAAGAGTCTGGCCTGACCACGGACCACAAGGCTTTCAGGGCAGACCTTAATCTGGATTACCATAAGATTTAAAAACCTGTCACACAAACTGAATGAGCACTCCATCAAACATGCATCTGCACTCATAAAAACAAGGTATGCACTGCAATATAACAAAAGCAACAACAGTCAAGGTTTGGGTCTGGGTGCTACGGAACACAACCCTTCTGACCCACAATAGTTTCTTTTCAATTGTTTGCGCGGTGGGGGGTTGCCTGGTGCGGGCACCTATGTAGCACCCTCCCTTAATTATGCTGGCTGTGTCATCACTACCAACGGAGTCTTTTCTTTTCTATTCTTTTTTCAGAAAGGGGACATTGACTGGCATTGTTGCTTATTTGTTTATAAGGAAGCAACTAGTGTGCTTACTTAATAGGGTGCTTACTTATTAAGGAGATATAGTTGCGCTGCACCGGGCTTACTTGCGATAATTGTTTCGCTGTCATGGGGTAGGGTTTGGAGGTGTACTTCCCGGCACTAAGTAAAAAGCTAGGTTGGGGGCATTCCCACCTTTGTCTCTGCAAAAAACACAGTTCCGTGCTGTTATATTATTTTTTGGAAGCGCTGTTGGTTTAACAACTGTTAATTGTTGCCTGGCGTGGGAACCTACGTAACCCCCTCCCGTAATCATGCTGGCTGTGTCTTCTCTACCAGCGGAGTCTTTTCTTTTTATTGTTGCAAATGCTACAGCTCTTGTCACCAAGCAAGCAGAATAGATAACACAGCACCATGACTTCGGCGCGGCGAGAAAAAGGATTGTCCAAAAGGGATGAGGAGACATCCCACGAAGAGAACAAAAGAAGGAAGACATAAAACAAATGACGTACTAGTGCTACACATATATTCTAAATAAACTGCACAGGCGTCCAAGCAACACGCAGGAAGTACTCAATCTGGATTTAAATCTGGTAAAAACAAAGATTCCAAAAATACCACATTGCGTCTAATCCACCGCCCACATGTTCAGCATGTCATGTTAGGACAGTCTGGCACCATACTTAAACCAGCAAACAGATAGTGATCTGCTTTGTCAAAAGAACTGCGTAACTAGGCAAACATCTCATTGCCTTGGCAGCTATTATGCTGGCTTTACATCAACCTCTGCAGAGGCCAAGCACCTGGAAATTGGGCATGGTAGAGGGAAATTCAGCTTAACAGGCATTCCAATCCTCAGTCTTTGATGAGAAAGCAAGGGGTGGAGAAGCTCACAACCACTTGCTTGCTGACGTTTTGGAAAAAGTTCAAGTTCATGTACACGCCAGGTTCAGCAATTTATTCAAACGTGAGTGCCCTGCGATATATAACATGTAATATAATCCCTTCTAAACACCTAGGGTTGGGGTCCTTGCATATCCGCTTTATAATGCACGATCAACAATGAAGCACTTCAAATAAACACGTGCGACAGATGGGCAACAAAATGCAGTTGCAGATATACAGGGAAACAGTTGAATCAAGACAATTTCGCCACAGCTTCATTTGAGTAGTAGGAGACCATGCTTATTTCAAAAAGCAGCTTTCATCCGGAGCAGTCGACGCACCTGTTGACCATGTCTACCAGGTTTGGATTCTCTAGTGCTGCCGCTACTCGTTCTTTATCTGCCAGCTGCTTGTTGACTGCTAGCTCGCTGGAGTGGGAGCCGGGAGTGACCTGCAGAGGCACGGGATAGTGTTTGCACATGTGTTTGATTGCCCGCTGCTCATCTGGAAGTAGGCTTGCAACATTAGACGCTGTGGAGGGGAGGGCAAAAAATGATTGAACAGGGGGAAACAAGAGGAGTGAAAGCGAATAAAATCAGTTAGTGGGAATCGTGTTTACCAGTTGCCGAGAAATAAGTCAGCCAAGTATATGGGAATGGAAAGCCGGCATGTGTTTGCAGGGCAATAACTTACCTACTAACACGTCACAAAACACTGCGCGGTGTTAACATATTATACTCAATATACTTAACTGCCTTTTCCTTTTATGCTCCTTGAGGAACGTTATAGATGTGAGCTACAAATTTACCCAAGCATATATCTAAACTAATCGGCACACAAATTTGTGGCTGCCCTCATGTAATCGTAGCATTAAAGTTGCAAGCTGGTAGGCGCTCGTGCATTGTGCATGCCAGCAGCATTTAGGCAAAGAAAAAGCACCCCCATCGTCTGTCCCTCTCTTACTTTGATGTCAAGCTTAAATCGTCCGGGCAAAGATCGTAGCAGCTTCACTCGCAGGCACAGGCCAATAAGGGTAGACATGGAGCAGTGAGGCACGGTGGGGGTGAACGTCATTCTGCACGTGCACAGATACACAGAAGACTTTCAAAGAAACGGTCTTGTGTCTTGTCCCATACTTGCAACAACCTCAGGTAGCCCGTGTTATTGAGGGCAGCAACTCTTTATGACAGGCTGCACAAGGGCACTAGAAGGAAGATGTGGTCTTTTGGACGCTTTGTAATCCCTCATTTGCATTTCACCTCTCACAACTCACCGCACAAAGCCCTTAGCATCATCCACGTCAATGAGGTCCTCAGAAACCACGTTCAGCTGCTCCAGCGTGTATGGGTGCTCAGGGTCAGTCACATCACGCACGTGCTCAAACACTTCCTGGGCGTCTATAGGCTCACGCTCTAGTGCGGTACCGCCTTCATCTGTTTGTGCTGCTGCGGCAGCCGGCACTTCGGTGTGACGCTCCCTCCTTTTATGGATGATCTGGACCGTGAATCAGTCATGAGAGGTTTAGGGAAGTAAAAACTAGGACTGTTGTCTACGATTGCATGCTTTTGTGTACATGCGCATTAAATTGCGTGTATTGATGTGCATCTGCGCGTGCGAGTGTGCGCATGTGTGTGTGTGTGTGTGTGTGTGTGTGTGTGTGTGTGTGTGTGTGTGTGTGTGTGTGTGTGTGTGTGTGTGTGTGTGTGTGTGTGCTTGCGTGTGTGCGTGTGCGTCTGCGTGTTCGTGTGCGTGTGCGTGTGCGTGTGCGTGTGCGTGTGCGTGTGCGTGTGCGTGTGC
>Ga0307947_1002323_pt1 | contig 15194 bp, 13 predicted proteins | sample OrgLakmetagen232_FD_201840 | JGI IMG/M metagenome (GOLD analysis project Ga0307947, IMG submission 201840) | Saline water microbial communities from Organic Lake, Antarctica - #232 | ecosystem: Environmental > Aquatic > Non-marine Saline and Alkaline > Saline | place: Antarctica: Organic Lake...
CACACACACACACACAAATACACACACACACACACACACACACATGCTTGCTCACATACTGGAAACGTGCACGCAGGCTGTAAGCCAGTATGGCGTGGCACCTGGTAAGTGAAGCTTGAGTTATGTTGTGCTGTATTTTGGTTGATTGTTGTTATCTGTAGAGCACATGTCACCTGCATCTGATCCTCCAATCCTTGATTTAACGAGCAAGTGTTGGTGGGTACCTTGCACAGGAGCACGCAAGATGATGGACTGGGAGGAAGAAGCGGCGGAGCATGCAATCCAAACAGGTGACAATCGAATGCTGTTGGTGCTGCTTCTTGGGGGGGAGGTGACGGTGTTAAGCAGTATTTCAGTACATGTGTTTGTGCGTTACTGCATTGGGAGGTTACCCAAAGAGGCACGAATGGAAGCAAGCCTGCTGCGAGTGGCTGTTGTTTGTGTTGCGTTCAGAAAGTGCGTCGTGTCAAGCTCAAGTGTGCAGTTATGGAGCTGAAAGCTGAAGGCGTCAGTGCAGGACACAGGCAGTTTGGCAACAGCCAGCTGTGCTTTTTATGGGCAGCACCATGTTGCATGCAAGCTGCTTATCTTTTGTAGCCGTTACTGGTGCTGCCTGGGCATTGTGGTTGTGCGTCATTGCTAGAAATATAACTAGTGCCCTATTCAATGGCACATGGGCTGTGCATGAAAAAGCATGTTTGATGGTTGGCCGAATCTGGATGAGTGCGCCTTTTAATCTGCAATTTTCATTCATGCCTATTACATGTGAGTAAAAAGGGATCTAAGCGGCGAGCTTGCATATTCGACACTTACTGTCAGGGTGAAGAAGAAGGCTGGTTTTCGGATAAATCATCGTGCATTCGTGCTTCTCTGGTGCTCACACTTGCTAGAGAGCCTACTCAGCTTCTTTAAAAAGAACAGAATGCACCGAAAACCAGTCCCCATGTAGATTATGAAATGCTCGTTCCCAAAGTGTGTAAAGCACCGCTCGTCCCGTTTCGAATTGAAAATTATTTCGTTGCTACCCGAACTCAACGTTATCTAAAGATTAATACATGTTCAAAGGTTTCAGGACTAAGAGAGTTTTGATTAGACCTAAGCACCCTTGTATGTGTAACATCCACTGTATTGTTTACCAAGTCAATCATCATTAATTTTGGAGGAGTTTTATTACATGCAACACCTCCCATGGGACTTTTGCATGATTCCTGCACGGAAAGATTACAGCTTGCCTGGAGGAGTTTTACGGTACCTCTGCATACTCCATTTTTTTCAACGGTACATGTTACCGTAATGGCTACTTTTTCTTACGAACTGGGGGAGTGATTGCCATGTCGCAGGTGGTCTCTCCTAAGAGCACCACAGACCGTGCGAGTTTTGTACGGTACCTGTTACCATAATGGCTCTTTTTCCTTAAGTACTGTGGGGGATTGATGTTCACTGCCTGCGTACTTTCCTTATATTTTGCTAAATACTTTCAGTTCGGCTTGGAAGAAATTGTGCTGTAGGCTGGTCATAGCTGTGCTTTTACTTGGCTAAAGTTGTGCTGTAGGCTGGTTATAACCGTGTAGGCTGGTTATAATCGTATGCCATCGTCCAGCTTGAAAACATCTCTGCCTGAGATCCACTTCCTAGACCGTTCATAGTTGTGCGCAGTAGTCCAACTCCCATAACGCCCTGTGCATCTTATTCTTTGCTCAGATCTACGTAAAGGCATGCACATGGCGTACCATCCTTCAGCGCAGCGATTGTGCACGCATGGGCCCTAACTCTGAATTGTCCTGTGCATCTTAAATTGTTACTCAGACGTACGTCCAGACATGTACGCAACATGCCGGTCCTTTTTGCGCAGCCATTGCACACGCATGGGCCCTAACTCTGAACTGTCTTGTGCATGTGTTTACGAAAACCTACGTCCAGACATGTACGTGACATGCCGGTCCTTTTTGCGCAGCGATTGTACACGCATGGGCCCTAACTCTGAACTGTCTTGTGCATGTGTTTTCTAAAACCTATGTCCAGGTATGTACGTGACTTATCGGTCCTCTCCACGGATGGACTGCACACGTGTTGGTCCTAACTCCAAGTGCTTCTGCGGCCATCTTTACAGGTAGATCCTTGGGGAGGGATTGTATGCATAGTTTAGTTTAGCTTGGATTACAAAGGCCTCCAGCCTGGCATGGCTGCTCAACCAATAGGTCCCAACAAATTAATCAATCAAAAAGATTGACAGAGGGGAGGGATTGTATGCATGGTAAACAAAGAACAAAACTTCGCTGGGAAGGGATTGCATACAAAATTAACAAAGAACAGAACTACGTAGGCTGCAAACACAGCTCTCGTCACATCAATGAAAAAAAGCATGCACGCTGAAACATGTGTGCTCCGTTTTCTACTTGAATTAAGAGGAAGCTGTCTCGAAAAAACTATCAGGCCAGAGTTGCCCTGTTCAGGGTCGCCGGAGAGGTAATATATGTATGATGAAGTACGTGCTTTGTGGTTCTGCTTTGGTTGAGAGGTAGTTGCCCTGGAAGGCTCAAGTGGTCAGGCTTGATTGTTAAGGGGGTTGTAAGTGTACCCGCTCAACAACGCAATTGCTCAGCTGCCCGACAGCATCAGTCCCCATTTCCTCAATTTCTGAGGTGTCCTCACTTGCGTCTCAGAACTTTCACAGGCAGGTGTGTACGTTGGTAGGTGGTCGTCGCAAGTTGGTCGCAGCATACAGTGTGCGCATGCAGACAGTTCCTGCATGAATATAAATGTGTACGAGGCATTGACAAAACCACTGCCCACGTGAATGCATACATGTGTACAACGTCTTGCACATGCAGTGAGCGCTCTTTCACCCCCATGAAGGGCACGCACCCTCTCTCAACATGCAAAGCATGTCTCATCATCTGACGGCTTTTGCGCTGTGTGTACCTCTGTGTGCACATGCAGTGAGTGCTCCTTCACCTCCATGAAGGGCACGCACCCTCTCTCAACATGTAAAGCATGTCTCATCATCTGACGGCTTTTGCACTGTGTGTACCTCTGTTTGCACATGCAGTGAGCACTCCTTCATTTCGAAGAAGAGCGCGTACCCACTCTGCCACTCCTGCGAGTGTAAGGCCTTCCAGTTTGTGCCCAGAAGGTGAGCGAGCAGAACAAAGACCTGATGATCAGTGTTTCGCACAATCATCCACGATTCCGAACTCTCTTCTTGTGGTGATTAAAGTGATCCAGTATTCCAAACGCTCTCCTTGTGGTGATTAAAGTGATCCAGTATTCCGAACGCTCTTCTTGTGGTGATTAAAGTGATCCAGTATTCCGAACGCTCTTCTTGTGGTGATTAAAGTGATCCAGTATTCCAAACGCTCTTCTTGTGGTGATTAAAGTGATCCAGTATTCCAAACGCTTTTCTTGTGGTGATTAAAGTGATCCAGTATTCCAAACGCTCTTCTTGTGGTGATTAAAGTGATCCAGTATTCCGAACGCTCTTCTTGTGGTGATTAAAGTGATCCAGTATTCCGAACGCTCTTCTTGTGGTGGTTAAAAGAGATCCAGTGTTCCGAACACTCTTCTTGTTTGGATTAAAGTGATCCACTATTCCAAACGCTTTCCTTGTGGTGGTTAAAGTGATCCATTATTCCAAACGCTTTCCTTGTGGTGACTACAGTGATCCGTCTGCCGCTGTCACTTGTAATTGGCTGTGTCTATTAATGGGTCTAAAGCGCATTCACACCTGTTTCTGGAATTAAATTGGAGATGCAAGAAGGGCTGAGTGCATGTAGGCTGAGTGCAGGAAGGGCTGAGTGTATATGTAGAGTGAATGCTAGAATGCTATACGTGGAGGAATGCTATATGTGGACTATATGTGGACTATATGTGGACTATATATGAAGGAATGCTATATGTGGAGGATGCTATATGTGGAGAGTGAATGCTAGAATGCTATATGTGGAAGAATGCTATATGTAGACTGAATGCTATAAGGGCTAAGTGCATGCAGATAGAACTCTTCAGGAGCGGTGTCATACGCAGGATTCAAAGTAACTTTGCAGCACGAACTCAGCAAAAGCCTGAACTCGGTTGATGCGATCTGAAGGTGGGAGCAAAACTGTGTTGGACAGGGAGGCCATCCTGTGTTGTGCTGCCTCCTTATGTTTCCTATCCATTTCATGCTTGGTCGTGGCGGAGGAATATGTTGTGCTGCCTCCTTATGTTTCCTATCCATTTCATGCTTGGTCGTGGCGGAGGAATATGTTGTGCTGCCTCCTTATGTTTCCTATCCATTTCATGCTTGGTCGTGGCGGAGGAATATTACGGTACCCGGTATCAGAGTGGCTCCTTTTAAGCGTTTTTTGCTGCCTGTCCAGTTGTTTTTGCTTAATGTGTTATGCGTTCGCGTGTAACACTTTTGGGGTCTCTTTGCTGTAATTTCTTTTGCACTTGGAGGAAGAGAACGAGGAGCACTTACTGTAAATTGAGGGTCAGGCAGTGCTCCTCGTCCTGCATTGTGAAGGCTTATATACTGTGATTGCCACACAAAAGAAGGAAGGGTTACACACTCACATTTAAACACATACATACGCCATACGCACACGGACACACACACACACACACACACACACACTTCCACACGCATGCATTGCATATGTACATATATACACACACTCTCTCCTCTTGCAGGCCTGAGGAGGTTGGTGACTGGTGGCTTGTTCGAAGGAAGGGCTTCAACGTTCACACGTGGCGGGCTAAATGTAAATGTGGGCACTCCCACGAAGAGCACCACCCGGTACACAAGTGAGTAGGGCTGGCCAGAATTGCGGGCAAAATGTAAATGTGGGCACTCCCAAAAAGAGCACCACCCGGTACTCATATGAGTAGGGCTGGCCAGAACAATGTATTTACACCGTATATGACCGTATTTGGCAATTTCCCTGTCACAACGACCGCATATACACCGTGTATGTATATGGCTCTGGCCAACCCTACAACTGGGTGAACAACCATGAGCAATTTGTGTGCAGCTTAATCACCTCAATACTGCTTCACCTACCTGCGTACACCAAGTCTGAGCAAGCTTTTGGTACAGTGCTTCATGAGTTCTCAGTGTGAAATGTAGATTTGGGCGCTTTGTTTTATTCTCGCCGCAGGCACTATGTGCGCAGTGAGCGTTCAGATAGAGCAGTTTATGATTTATTTTGATACCGTACAGACGCACCCCAAAAAATAATTGGTTTTGCGATTCCGCACCCAATCCGCACCCCTTTCAATAATTAATATTACCCTATCCGCACAAATCCGCAGGGCCAAACAACCCCTGATGTGGCCCCAGACCTTACCATTGCTTCATTACATGCATAAAAGTTACTTTTGCAAGAGGTATTGACCACAGGGTGGGCTGTTGCCGCCCTGTGCACACAAACAAGATCCTGACAGGTTGATACTACCCAAGCAATAGTTGCCAAACTGCTCAAAAAAGTGATTGCACTCTAGTTGCTTAAAGCTCGTTCCAACTCTGTGTTTGCGCGGAATTCTCGCAACTTGTGCTCGCATCTCAATCGTCTAACAATCTAGTCCATGCCCTCTCCCTCCTCATCCCCACTGCCCTGCCTCCCCCTCGCTCTCTTCCTCGCTGCCCTCCCCATCTTCCTCGCTCACACTCCTCATCCGCTGTCATCCTCAAAATTGATTAATTTAATCGCTCGAAAATAATTAATTTTCACTAATCCGCACCCAATCCGCAGCCCCAAAAATATTTATTTTAATTTCTGTCTGCAGTTAGCCGCACCCCTCAAAAACATCATTTTTGCGGCGTGATATATTCTCTTTACGGTATGTGCTGATATGTGGGTGCCGCGGGCGGTGCAGTTATAAGTGCTTAGTAATTTATGCAAAATTAATGCTGCGCATGCCGCAGGCGGTGCAATTAGAAGTGTTTAATAACTTACACATAATCAATGCTGTGGGTGCCACAGGCGGTGCAACTGCGAGTGTTTAGAAACTTACACAAAATCAATGCCGTGGGTGTCGAAGGCGGTGTGATTGTGGTGTTCAATAACTTACACGAAATCAATGTTGTAGGTGCTATTAGCGGTGCCTTTACGAGTGGTTAACTTACACAAACTCAATGCTGTGGGTGCCGCAGGCGGTGCAATTGCGGTTGTCCCCAGTTCCACTCGAACTTTGCGTGCTTGGCATGTGACAAAAAGTGGGAAGACCACGAAACATACTTTGAAAACACCACAGAAAGGCTCGCTGCTGGATTGACTGTAGGTGAGTCGCTGCTGGATTGACTGTAGGTGAGTCACTGCTGGATTGCCTGTAGGTGGGTTAGGGTGTGAGAAGTGTTTATGGGTGCCTGCACACTGGAATGCAGCAGCCTGCTCGTTTGTGAGCGAGGGCGTGAGAAGTGTATACGAACGTCTGCATGCTGAAATGCCGCAGCCTGCTCGTATGTGAGCGAGGGTGTGAGAAGTACTTATAAATGAATGTCTGCACGCTGTAATGCAGCAGCCTGCTTGTTGGGGAGGGGGAGGGGGGGATTCTCGCTTGGACCTTTTGCGTCTGTTGTTGTGTCTGCTGTGGTCCAGAAGTGCATCTTCTCAACTTAGTCTCAGGACCCTCTTTTCTGCACTTTCAATACTGTGCTGCGCCATGCGTTGCCTAAAGCAGACAGCCACCATGCCAGGTGCTGTGTGCTTCAGTTTGCACTTTGCATTCGCACACCCCTGCCACACGACGTTTCTCCTTTGCTGTGTGCTTCAGTTTGCACTTTGCATTCGCGCACCCCTGCCACACGACGTTTCTCCTTTGCTGTGTGCTTCAGTTTGCACTTTACAATCGCGCACCCCTGCCACATGACGTTTCTCCTGTGCTGTGTGCTTCAGTTTGCACTTTGCATTCGCGCACCCCTGCCACACGACGTTTCTCCTTTGCTGTGTGCTTCAGTTTGCACTGTGCATTCGCGCACCCCTGCCACATGACGTTTCTCCTGTGCTGTGTGCTTCAGTTTGCACTTTGCATTCGCGCACCCCTGCCACACAACGTTTCTCCTTTGCTGTGTGCTTCAATTTGCACTTTACAATCGCGCACCCCTGCCACATGACGTTTCTCCTTTGCTGTGTGCTTCAGTTTGCACTTTGCATTCGCGCACCCCTGCCACATGACGTTTCTCCTGTGCTGTGCATTCTTGAGATGGATGCATGTGCAAAAGAGCACCACTCCTGTTGCAATGTGACTTTATAAAATTTTACTGTAGGTTGGTTTGCATGAGGGTCCGCTGTAGGTTGGTTTGCATGAGGGTCCACTGTAGGTTGGTTGGCATGAGGGTTCACTGTAGGTTGGTTTGCATTAGGGCCCACTGTAGGTTGGTTTGCATGAGGGTCCGCTGTAGGCTGGTTGGTATGAGGGTCTACTGTAGGTCGGTAGGAATGAGGGTCCACTGTAGGTTGGTTGGTATGAGGGTCCACTGTAGGTTGGTTTGCATGAGGGTCTATTGTAGGTTGGTTTGCATGAGGGTCTATTGTAGGTTGGTTTGCATGAGGGTCCATTGTAGGTCCACTGTAGGTTGGTTGGTATGAGGGTCCACTGTAGGTTGGTTTGCATGAGGGTCCACTGTAGGTTGGTTGGCATGAGGGTCCACTGTAGGTTGGTTGGTATGAGGGTAACACAAGGCTACAGTGAACTTTGTCAATGTGCACCGAGGGACAGTGGTTGCTGCTGGACAGGCGTGTGAGTAGGGCCTGCTTGCCTTCCCAACCCTGAACACACACAGGCGTCAGCAGCTCGCTGGTGTCGATCACCATGGCTAAAGGTCACCCCTGATGTAACCATAGTCTCAACAGTTGAACTGCATGCATGTGGGCAGTGAGCCTTACCCACTGCCCAGGCCATGGAAATAACTATTAATGGAAGAAGTCGCCCAAGTACCTTTGTTACACGTTAACAGCCTGGCTGAAGCTCACCTCCAATATTCCTCCCTGCAAAATATTATCATCGTGCTCAGGTGATGCGTTCCGTCCTCTGATGGGAGATAACGAGATCAGAGGCCAAGTGTTCCCAGGGGGCACTGAAAGTGGAGCTGCGGGGATCCCCAGCCAGCACGCCGCTTCTCATGCTTCTTCGTATCAACCCAACAGGTGTGCGGCAAGCTGTGTGCAGCACCGTCAGTGCGTCAGTGCGTCAGTGCGTCAGTGCGTCATTGCTGCTGCTTCGGTGAGCATATCTCCATCAGTGTAGTGGCTGCAGCACTGATGCAGGACAGGAACAGCCTGAGAGTGGCTGGAGCAGTATTGCAACAGCTGAGATTGGCTGGAGCAGGACACACATTTTGATTTTCACACTGGCATGGGCACGTACCTACAGTTGCAACTACAATGGTTCACGCATGCACCTAAATGCATACTTGGATTTGCACACACCAGAGCATCAGGGAAAACACCCAAATGCGTACCTGTTAATGCGTACCTGTTAATGCGTACCTGTTAATGCGTACCTGTTAATGCGTACCTGTTAGTGCGTACCTGTTAGTGCGTAACTGTTAATGCGTAACTGTTAATGCGTACTTGTTAATTTGTGCAGCGAACTGCTGTGGTGAACCTACACAACCTTCCAAAGTAATGAGTATTGCAAATGTGCAGAAACACAGGAACTGAAACATTTGTGCCTGGTTTTAAGGGGTGTCCAAATGCGATTGTATTTACGTAGTGTAGCCTGCACGCACCTTCAGGAAGACAGCCCTGTTGAGCGCTCGGTAACGCAATGCTGAGACCAAATGCTGGCCACATAAATGTGTGTGTGCCTGCGTTTACTGCGGCGACAAAAAGCTGTGCCGACAAAGAGGGGTTTTATTTCCATTGCTCGCACATTGCATGATTTTGGCAAGGAGCCTGATGTATGAAACACTATCTTGCATAAGAATGCCAGTATAGGTGTGATACTGAATATCACACACTCCACACATCTGCAGAGGCAACACCCTGCAGAATGCATACAACACACTACGCAAAACTGCAGAGGCTACACCCTGCAGAATGCATACCACACACTTCACAAATATGCATAGGCTACACCCTGCAGAATACATACAACACACTGCGCAAAACTGCAGAGGCTACACCCTGCAGACTGCATACAACACACTACGCAAAATTGCAGGCTACGTCCTGCAGAATGCATACAACACACTACGCAAAACTGCAGGCTACGTCCTGCACCGGTCCCTGCCAGCCGAGCAGAGAAATCAGTTCAGATAATGCACGCAAGCAGCGGAGGTGCCCTGTCAGGTCAGGACACAGTAAACGCGTACGGTAAAGTTGCAAACCCGCCCCCGGAATGGCTGTACGACCCTGCAATCGGGTCCAGTTTGGCAGGCAGAGGGGGCGGCAGTGGTGGTAGGCTGTTGGCACAAGACAAGGGCAGCAACGCTGCTAGAGGAGGTGTGTGTGTGTGGTGTGTGTGTGTGTGTATGTATGTGTGTGTTTGCACATGTGTGTAGTGTGTGTGCGTTGTCGTTGTCGTGAACGCACTTGCATAAGCATGCATACCTACACACACACACACACACACACAGGTGCCATTGACGTAGGGCATGGTCGCAACAGCAGCGGCAGCAGGAACAGCAGCAGGGGTGTTGGATCTGGGTCAGAGGTGGACTTAACAGGGGTATCTCAACATGGCACCACCACACAGCGGCCAGCAGCATCACACACCATCACACAGCATCACACACCACCACACACCATCACACACCATCACACACCATCACACAGCGGCCAGCAGCATCACACACCATCACACACCATCACACAGCATCACACACCATCACACACCACCACACACCATCACACACCATCACACAGCGGCCAGCAGCATCACGCAGCGGCCTGCACGGATGCACGGCCCAGTGGGAAGAAGCAGACGCTTGGTGCGATGCTGATGCAGAGCGCACAGGCGCTGCAGCGCGGTGAGGGTGGTTGCGAGGATGGTGACGGCAGAGATGACGAGTTTGATCCAAACTGTGACCAGCACGGGAGGGGGGGGGGGGAGGGTTTGTGTGATGCTAGAATCCAACCGAGTAGGGCTGGGGGTGGAGGGGTTGGGAGGAGTAGAGAGGGAGGGCTTGGTAGCAGCAATGTGGCTCAGGGGAGAGGGTTAATAGGAGGAGGTAGACGCATATCTGCAGGGCAAGCAACCACACCCGGTTCGGCCTCGGGTTTTAAGCCTGTGTACGACTGAAAGGTTTCTATAAAGAGATGTGGACTTTGTGTGTGTGTGTGTGTCAACATGTGTATGTGAGAGCCTTTTATGTATGGAATATATATTGTAACCTAATAATCTCACAGGAAGTGTCTGATTGGACGTACACAGGAATTATCAACTTGCCAGGATGCCTATTTTTTGTGGGGATCACTGTGGGGGTCCTCCTTTTATACATAGAAAAGCAAATTTGACTATTTTCAACCTTGACTGGTCTTGTTCAATATGCTGGGAAAGCCAGAAGACTGTACATAGCATTCGAGTCAGGGGCGAGTCTCTCTTGAGCTAAGGCGGGGAGCTGTTAGCTGATGTGCTGAGCCTTGTATTTTATTGTGACAGTGGTTTGGATTTTATTGTGACAGTGGTTTGGTTTAGCAGCTCATAAGCCTGACGGGTATCAGTGAACGTGACGTTGCTTTAGGAAATGTTTGCTATTTACAGGCGACGGTGTCCTCATCAATAATGCTTGTTAGCCCCATGGTACCGATTGCCGCCATCCACTGGGAGGCTGAGGAAAGTTCACGTACAGGTGCTCGCTTTTGTGGATTTGATTGTTTCGGGTGCACCAATAATACATGTAGGCTTTTGTTTTTGCGGGTGCGCTCCACTGATAATGAAAGTCTTAGTGCGAGCGTCTTGCTTTGAAGCTGTTTATAAAGAAGCAAAGGTTTTGAAGCTGCAGAGCGAAGCTACAGTGTTCGAGTCAGGATGCCTTCGTGACTATTTTGGTGCAAAGCAAAAGCAGGGCGCGCAGTCCATTTGCAAAAACCTGTTAAAATCTAATGTGCACCCTTGACTAGATTCCTGCATTTAAAGAAACTAAACAGTGTAGTCAAAGGCGACGCAGGCAGCGTTCTTGTAAGCAAGCAAATTGCGTGGCAGCTGCATCTCGTAACATGATCTGGTCCAAGGCATGGTGCACATGGGCAAGCGTGTAAGCTGCCCTGCCTGCTTCGTGCCACGCTTCAAGCTTGCAGTACCTGTGTGCGCATATCGTGCGTGTGTATGTGTGTGTGTGTGTGTGCCTTAAATCCTGCGCCACTACATCTACGCATCTACAACCTAACAAATAGGTGCAAAGACCAGAGCGACCAGAAGGGTGACAAAATACGAAAAGGAAACAAAAGGAAACACCACAAAGCATTTAATTACGTCTGCCAGCTATGGTTTAGTAAAACAACACCCATTAGTACTACGTAAAAGAAAAAGAAAAAACTACGCAGGTAGTGGAAACCACTCCCCACATTAATCAAGGACAAGGAGCTGCTTTGGTACCGGGTACCGTAAAACTCCCCCAAAAGGATAAAAATAAGATCGATGGGGATCAGGAGGATTGCAGGCTTGACCAGAAGTTGGCTCCTGACGAGAGTTGATAAGGGTACAAAAAGTGCGTGCCTGGTGGTACGGACACGTTTGGCAGCATAGTTCATAGAATGCAAATAAAGCTTGGAAGCAAGTTTCTCAGTTGTTTGAGAGCTAAGGCCCAGCTTCATACGCATATCACTAAGTGCAAAGTAAAAGCTCTGAGAAGGCAGACTGCTAGCAATATCAGTAGGGTTGGCCAGAACCATATATATACGGTGTATATACGGTATATTCGGCAGGGAAATCACTAAATATACGGTCGTATAGGGTGTAAATACACGGTTTTGGCCAACCCTAGATATCAGTGATATCTGCAAAAGGAAACAGGCCTTTGAGGTAGCCAGGTCCTGAGCCCGTGCCTGCAGCTATTGCTTGATAATAGACCAGGGTTACCTCAAGAGTATATGTTCTAGTCTGTTAGGTGATCTGGTGATCTGAGAGAGAGAGAGAGAGAGAGAGAGAGAGAGAGAGAGAGAGAGAGGGAGAGGGAGAGGGAGAGAGATAGAGAGAAAGAGAGAGAGAGAGAGAGAGAGAGGAGGAGGAGTTCTGTTACAACACCCTTCTAGCCTTAACTTCCTGTTAAGCCACGTTTCACAGTAACTGGCGGCCACACCCTGTATAAGCTCCCACACACAGCCACACCCTGTAAATTGCATATAATGGCCACACCCTGTAATATGCAATAATGAGCACACCCTGTAATGGCTCTCACATATGGCAACACCCTGTAATATGAATATAACGGCCACACCCTGTAATAGCTCTCACACATGGCCACACCTTGTAATATGCGGCCACACCCTGTAATAACTCTTAAAAGCATACAGCTCCCACACATGCATGCAGCTCTCACACACGAAGCTCCCAAAAACACAGCTCCCACACTTGCAGGATACAGATCAGGAAGAAAGTCCCCCTATTACTCAAAACCTGCATGTACAGCGCCTTGCATACAGACAAGGTACAAGTTACAAGGCACCTGATAGAACACTAGAATACTGCCAAAAGCTCTCCACAGTTTAATGCGCCTTGTAAGAGCTCTTGTTTAAATCACGCCTGAAACCGCTCCACAGCGCACGTCACCTGAAACCTATGTATATACCGTGAAATCTTCCAAGCCCTCCCCCCCTCTTCAGCACACCTGTTCTTCCAGCTCCAGCTCCAACACACACACACACATACGCACACACACACACACACATACAAACACACACGCACATGGGCACACACAGGCACACACACACACACACACACATGGGCACACACACACACACACACACACATTCACAGGTCAAGATGCCCGACCCCACTCACCCTTGTACAGCCCCTCGTAACAGCTCCACTACTTGCACCTCAACTGTGCGCAGCTGCATAGGTATACTGTCTGGGCCCCACGCTCCGGTGCTTTCTAACAGCATGTCTGCTACCAGCTGCCGCATCCAGCTGCCCTCAAGCAACCCCCCCTCACTTAGCAGCAGCGGGGACACATCCTGTGCAAGAAATCCACAATAAACAATATTCGTGCATTTCGGTGGGGGAGACTCACGGCACTTCGGGCCAATGTGTCTCCTTTTCCATAATTGATGCAGGGAGTGTCTTGCTGCCTGCGTAGCATTTCTTTTCTTTTCTTTTCTTTCGTGCAATTTTCCAAAACATTGGTTTTTGTTGGGAGATTGAGCCTTGGCTCGTTGCTGTGGATAAGAAATGCAACAAACCAGCTTTTCAAGGAAGTCTAGTGAACACACACACAACACACACACACACACAGCACAAGCTCATCGGCAATGTGCGGCATTCCTTGAGCAAGTCCAATGCCGCACAAAAAAAACGGACGTGCCTCATTCATCTAGCAGCGCATCTACCTCACACAAAAAGCGGACGTGTCTCTCTCGTCTGGCAACACATCTGCTTCACACCAAAAAACAGACGTGTCTCACTCATCTAGCAACGCATCTACCTCACACAAAAAGCAGACGTGCCTCACTCATCTAGCAACGCATCTACCTCACACAAAAAGCGGACGTGTCTCACTCGTCTGGCAACGCATCTGCTTCACACAAAAAGCAGACGTGCCTCATTTATCTAGCAACGCATCTACCTCACACAAAAAGTGGACATGCCTCACTCATCTAGCAACGCATCTGCCTCACACAAAAAGCGGACGCGACTTATTTATACGACAACATATCTGCCCCACTCAAACAGCGGATGTGCCTCACTCATCTAACAACACATCTACCTCACTCATCTAATCACGCATCTGCCTCAATTAAAAAGTGGGGGTGACTCGCTCATCTGGAAACGCATCTGCCCCACTCAAACAGCGGACGTGCCTCAATCATCTAACAACACATCGACCTCACTCATCTAATTACGCATCTGCCTCACTCTAAAATTGGGGGTGACTCGCTCATCTGGAAACGCATCTGCCCCACTCAAAAAGTGGGGGCGACTCACTCATCTGGAAACGCATCTGCCCCACTCAAAAAGTGGGGGTGACTCACTCATCTGGAAACGCACTCTGCCTCACTCATCTTATAACCCATCTGCCCCACTCAAAAAGTGGGGGTGACTCGCTCATCTGACAATGTGCCTGCTTCACTGATAAAGAGGAGCCACACCAAAACCTGCTTTGTATTACCTGAAACAATACGCCTGCACCGACATCTTTCCTTTTGCACCTAGGGTGGGCCAAAGAAACACCACGTACATACATGGAATTCAATTGTGTATGCAATGTTTCTGGCACTCACACCTCCAAAGATGCGGTCATCAACAGCACAAAATCACAAAATACAGCAATCATGGCCAACCCTGCATTCATCAAACGTAGGGTTGGCCAGAACCACATATATACGGTTTATATATTATATATTATATACGGTGTTTTTGGCAGGGAAATCACCAAATATACGGCCATATACGGTGTATATATACAATTCTGACCAACCCTAATCAAACGGCACACCTCATGGAGCACTCCTTCCTTTAAGGGTGGATTTCTTTTCCTTAATCAATGTGGGGAGTGGTTGTCACTGCCTGCGTAGTTTTTCTTTTCTTTTCTATCAGGGTGTGCATGTGTGTATCATCCGACCCTCCCTACCTGCATCATGCGCAGCACTTCTGGTCTCATGGAGCAAACCCTCCTTTAAGGGTGCACATCATCCGACCCTCCCTACCCGCATCATGCACAGCACTTTCAGAGTGTGCCCTGGGCTCATGGAGTACTCCTTCCTTTAAGGGTGTGCATCATCCGACCCTCCCTACCTGCATCATGCACAGCACTTCCAGAGTGTTCCCTGGGCTCATGGAGTACTCCTTCCTTTAAAAGGGTGCGCACCATCCGACCCTCCCTACCTGCATCATGCGCAGCACTTCCAGAGCGTGCCCTGGGCTCATGTGACACCAGCAGTGTGATACTAGTGCGCCACACTTTGCAGCGGTGAGGTCGTGGCAGCACCTATGAGTGTATGTGTGTGTGTGTGTGTGTGTGTGTGTGTGTAAGTTTGTGTGTGTGTGTGTGTGCCACACTTTGCGGCGGTGAGGTCGTGGCAGCACCTATGCGTGTGTGTGTGTGTATGTGT
>Ga0307947_1002330_pt1 | contig 15180 bp, 14 predicted proteins | sample OrgLakmetagen232_FD_201840 | JGI IMG/M metagenome (GOLD analysis project Ga0307947, IMG submission 201840) | Saline water microbial communities from Organic Lake, Antarctica - #232 | ecosystem: Environmental > Aquatic > Non-marine Saline and Alkaline > Saline | place: Antarctica: Organic Lake...
CCCTCATCCATAACACTCATCCTTAACACATCCTAGACACTCATCCTAAACACACGTCCTTAACACACATCCTAAGCACTCATCCTAAACACTAACCCTTAACACTCATTCTTACACTCATCCTAAACCCTCATCCTTAACACTCATCCTTAACACATCATAAACACTCATCCTAAACACTCATCCTTAACACAAATCCTAAACACTCATCCTTAACACATTTCAAACAATCATCCTTAACACTCAGCCTTAACACTAACCCTTAACACTTATCCTAAACACGCATCCTTAACACTCAATATTCAACGCTTCTTAGAAAGGCAATGTGTCACCCCACTAGAATAAATAAAGCAACAATCATAAAGGCTTAATGTTGTTATTCTCAACTCTAGCCTACCTGAAGCTTGCAAAAAAAAACCTTCTCCAATCGCAAAATTTTGCGATCATTCAATTAATATGTAAGCAGTGATAATACCAGATGGGGGACACTAAGGCCAAAAATGGTACAGTTTTTGCATGCTCCCAGGGTATGGGCCCCAAAACTGGCACGTTTCAAGCTCAGCTCTGATAAGTAGGTTCCAATGCAGCTAAGCTTGAAATGTGCCAGTTAGGCAGCCCATACCTAATCGGCCGCGTCGTGAACCCTACTTTTTGAGCAGCCACATGCTGTATCGGACCAGCCAGTGCACCAAACTGAGTGATGTTTGGTGTTTTGAAGTCTCTACAATAACTGAAGATCATTGCAAGAGAAATGGGGCAAAAAGACGTGGTTGGCGAGATATGCAAATTAATGTGCCATTCCCCCTGGAAAGCACCCATCTAGGGTACAGTGCACGACGTGCGCTTATAGTCCTGTCATTCTGTACGCAGGGCGACTTGTCTAAATCTGAGCACATGCTCGGGTAGCTTAAAAATTCAGCATCAGTTTGAAGTTTGGTTGGGTCTAATTTGATGAAGTGACGTGTGAGTAGTTGCACCATTCATGCAAAAAGGAGCATGTTTTGGCTTTTGCACAGTATCCCCCCTCTGTGAGAATACCTCAAGCATAGATTAGACAAAACGGAGGCGCTGCTGTCAAACAGAAAAGACTCTAAAATACCCCAAGCATGGGGATTTGAAGACGGAGGCGTTGCTATCAAACAGCAACGAGCTTTAGCCACCAGGCAGATTAAAACCAGGCACCCCGAACAGTCAAGCATGATTGTGGACCACCAGACTTTCAGGGCAGCTACCCTTCAATTTGGAAGACTTATGCACTGCATTGACTTGATAACCATTTTGAAGACGCATGCACTGCAATGACCTTATAACCAGAACCAGAGCCACCAGGCAGATTTAAACTAGGCACCCCAAACAATCAGGCATGACCGTAGACCACCAGGCTTTCAGGGCAACTACCCAAAGGTTTTGTACATGGTTCAGCTATTTCAAGTGTTGGTTACCTTCAGCTTTGCAAAGGCGTCCTTTGCCTTTGATCCCACTTCCAGTCGCAGGGCCTTGCTTGCATCCACCAAGCTGCTGACCTGGAGCGTGGATTGCAGCCAAAAAGGATACGAGGTTATAAAGGATATGAGGTTAAACATATGTTTCAAGCTGCGCAGCCCTTGATACGGACAGGGCTTTGCTCGCATCCACCAAGCTGTTGACCTGGAGTGTGGATTGTAGACAAAAAGAGAAGGATGTGAGGTTAAACATATGTTTTAAGCTGCACAGCCCTTGATTCGGACAGGGCTTTGCTCACATCGTCTCACACCAAGCTGTTGCCCTGGAGTGTGGATTGTAGACAAAAAGAGAAGGATATGAGGTAATACGTATGTTAAAGCAGCACAGCTCAGGACGGACAGGGCTCTGCTCACATCGTCTCACATCAAGCTGCTGACCTGGAGCGTGGATTGTAGACAAAAAGAGAAGGATATGAGGTAAAACGCATGTTTGAAGCTGCACAGCTCACGAATCGGACAGGGCTCTGCTCGCATCATCTCACACCACGCTGCTGACCTGGAGCGTGGATTGTAGACAAAAAGAGAAGGATATGAGGTAAAAGGTATGTTTGAAGCTGCACAGCTCACGAGACGAACAGGGCTCTGCTCACACCGTCTCACACCAAGCTGCTGAACTGGAGCGTGGATTGTAGACAAGAAGATAAGGAAATGAGGGGGAAAAGAGGTTCGAAGCTGCGCAGCCCAGTTGCGGACAGGGCCTTGTTCGCATCATCTCACACCAAGCTGTTAATCTGGGGCGAAGTGGTTGCTAGCAGCAAGAGAAAGACACTTTATTAAGAATTTGGTTTGATCAAGAGACAGAAGCTGGCCTGATTGTCTAGAGGAATTGATGAACAACAGGAGATTGGTGGAACTAGACTTAGAGCAACGCGGTTTGATGTATCCTAAAGCTGACACTTTGAAAATCAAGGCATTAACAAGTTTGGACGAGATTGCATTAGTTTGTAAGAAAACACAGACAATCACTCTGCACGCACACGCACACACACACACACACACACATTCACACACACACATTCACACACACACACACACACACATACACACACACACACACACACACACACACACACACACACACATTCACACACACACACTCACACACACACACACACACACACACACACACACACACACACACACACACACACACACACACACACGCACGCACGCATGCACGCACGCACGCACGCATGCACGCGCACTTACACACACACACACAAACACACACACACACACACACACATACACACACACCTGCAGCAGAGCTCCCAGGACAGTGCCAGCGTCAAAGATTTTTGCTGGGTGGTGTGGGAAGCTAATGACCTCATTCATGAGCATGGACACCTGCAGTGTAAATAAGAGACGAATTGCACGTGCAAAATCAGACGAGATCATTCATGTGCAGTAAATAAGAGACGAATTGCACGTGCAAAATCAGACGAGACCATTCATGTGCAGTAAATAAGAGACGAATTGCGTGTGCAAAATCAGACGAGACCATTTATGTGCAGTACATAAGAGACGAATTGCACGTGCAAAATCAGACGAGATCATTCATGTGCAGTAAATAAGAGACGAATTGCATGTGCAAAATCAGACGAGATCATTTATGTGCAGTACATAAGAGACGAATTGCACGTGCAAAATCAGACGAGATCATTCATGTGCAGTAAATAAGAGACGAATTGCACGTGCAAAATTAGACAAGATCATTCATGTACAGTGAATGAGGCGAGCGCACGTGCAGAATGAAACAAAATGATTCATGTATAGAAATTGAGGCGGACGCACGTGCAAAATGAAACGAAATGATTCATGAATATAAATTGAGGCGAACGCACGTGCAAAACGAAACGAGATCATGCTCCAGACACTATGCATGAACACACATACATGTGCAGTGCACAAACTACAGTTCAAATGCTCACCAGGCAATGCTGTGCAGGATATAGTGAAGTATCACATATAGTGAAGTATCACAGGACGTGCGAAATGATGCGCATGACGCTCTAAACAGTGCACATTCACGCACATGTATGTATGTGTACGTATGAAAGTTCCAACACTCACCAGGCAACGTTGCATGAGGGGGGATGAACTCAGGACGCGCAACATGATGCGCATGATGCTCTAAACAGTGCACATTCACGCACATGTATGTATGTGTACGTACGAAAGTTCCAACACTCACCAGGCAACGTTGCATGAGGGGGGATGAATTTAGGACGCGCAACATGATGCGCATGACGCTCTAAACAGTGCACACTCACGCACATGTCTGTATGTGTACGTACGAAAGTTCCAACACCCACCAGGCAACGTTGCATGAGGGGGGATGAGCTCAGGACGCGCAACATGATGCGCATGACGCTCTAAACAGTGCACACTCACGCACATGTCTGTATGTGTACGTACGAAAGTTCCAACACTCACCAGGCAACGTTGCATGAGGGGGGATGAGCTCAGGACGCGCAACATGAGCGCAAGCTTTAAAAAGTGCACACTCACGCACATGTATGTTTGTGTACGTATAAAAGTTCCAACACTCACCAGGCAACGTTGCATGAGGGGGGATGAGCTCAGGACGCGCAACATGAGCGCAAGCTTTAAAAAGTGCACACTCACGCACATGTATGTTTGTGTACGTATAAAAGTTCCAACACTCACCAGGCAACGTTGCATGAGGGGGGATGAGCTCAGGACGTCCAGCATCAGCACGTAGGGTTCCAGGTCCAGAATGGACCCTCCAAGCTGTTTCAGATTCTGCGCATTGTCAACGTGCAATTTTAAACACTGCTGCTCGTGATTGAGCTTAACAGGCTCCAAGCATCATGAAATAGCTGCTCATGGTTGTGCGTAGTAGCCTACACACATCATGAAACAAGCTGCTCATGGTCGTGCTTATAGGATCCAAACGTCATGAAATACCTCTCTTGTTCGTGCGTAGTAGCCTACAGAAATCATGATTGTGCTTAGTGAAATCCAAACGTCATGAAGTAGCTGCTCATGGTTGTGCTTAGTAGGATCCAAACGTCATGAAATACCTGCTCTTGTTCGTGCGTAGTAGCCTACAGACATGAAAACCAACACAGACAGTGCTGTTACCCACACGGAGCAAGAAAACGGAGCCACCGAGTGCCAGGTTAGTTTACCATAAAATGGTAGAGGAAATTAAGCTTGAAAAGGTAGTACATGTAACACATCCTAACGCACACATATACAAACACATGCACACACGCGCGCGCGCACACACACACACACACACACACACACACACACACACACGCACACACACTTGCACACACACATATACACCCACAACTCACATGGAATTCCGCAAGCACATCCTTCACAAGCTTGTGCACCACATTAGCGTCAGATCTGCTGGCCACGCTGCTAACTATGGCCTCCAAAAAAGCAGCCAGCATGCCTTGGCCCCTGGGGGGATTTTGTGCCTTCTGCGCACGAGCGTGTTTGCAAAAAAAACGTGACAGCTTGAACTTGTTTCAAAAAAACAGCCAGCATGCCACGGTTGCTGGGAGGATTCGGTGCCTTCTGTGCATGGGCATGATGGCATGGGCATGTTGGCAAAAAACAAGTGACAGCTTGAACTTGTTTCAAGAAAGCAGACAGAGTGCTGTGGCGGCTGGGAGGATTTTGTGCCTTCTGCGCACAAGCGTGTTGGCAAAAAACAAGTGACAGCTTGAACTAGTTTCAAGAAAGCAGACAGCATGCTGTGGCCCCTGGGGGGATTTGGTGCCTTCTGCGCACGGGCATGCTGGCAAAAAACAAATGACAGCTTGAATTTGTTTTAAGAAAGCAGACAGCATGCCTTGGCCCCTGGGGGGATTTTGTGCCTTCTGCGCACGGGCATGTTTGCAAAAAACAACGTGACAGCTTGAATTTGTTTCAAGAATGCAGCCAGAGTGCTGTGGCTGCTGGGAGGGTTTAGTGTCTTGCGTGCGTATGCAAAGAGATATATACACACACACGCAAGCAAGCAAGCAAGCAAGCACGCACGCACGCACGCACGCACGCACGCACGCACACACGCACGCACGCACGCACACACGCACGCACGCACGCACGCACGCACGCACGCAAGCACACACGCACGCACGCACGCACGCACACACGCACGCACGCACGAAAGCGCACACACACACGCACACACATGCACACACATACACACGCACACACACACACACACACAAGCAGATGATAATACCGATTTACCCACGCACACTAGCACCCACCCATACAAGCCATAATTCCTCCTCTAAAGATGTATCAGATCAGGTGCTACCCTATGAGCCATACATATTAACTCACACGCACCACATACTGGAGCAGCTCGTTCGAGACTTAGCCCCCTTCTGCCCCTTTTTGCCATTGCCCATGCTTGTGACATTTGATGCCAAATTGTGCATGCTCACTCACACGCACCACATACTGCAGCAGCTCGCTCGCGACTTTGATTTTTCGTCGTTAGCCACGCTTATAACATGTGTTCCCTGGGCACTCCTGGTTTTGTGAGGCTCTCTCAGCCTCGGGTTTCCTGCTTCCTGACTGAGGATTCTTATACACACGTCCTGAGACATATCCAAAGCTTTTTCTCGTATTCTTTGATGCCTTCCCTTCGCGCTTCTTCAAAACAAACGTTCTCTTTCTGTATATACTCTCTCTTTTACATGCATCTGTTTCGTGTTTCCTCAGGCTCTTCTTTCTATTGTTCAGCCAGGTTTGGCTTCAGCCTTTCGCCAAGATTCCGCTGAGATGCCCTTTGAGGCAAATATAGCAATGTACCTTACCTTACCTTATAACATGAGGTGCCAAGATGTATACGTACCAAGCCGCACTAATCATGCACTGCAGCTCGCTCGTGACTTGGCCCCTTTCATAGTACAAATCACTCGTGCTCACAATTCCCAATGCTGCGTCGTGCTTGCCAAGCCACACGCACCATGAACTGCAGCAGCTCGCTCGTGACTTGGCCCTTTTTACAACACATATCATGCATGCTCATAATGTACGATGCTGCTTCGTGCTTGCCAAGTCACATGCACCATAACTGCAGCAGCTCGCTCGTGACGTGGCCCTTTTTACAACACATATCATGCATGCTTATAATTTACGATGCTGCTTTGTGCTTGCCAAGCCACACGCACCATGAACTGCAGCAGCTCGCTCGTGACTTGGCCCTTTTTACAATACATATCATGCATGCTTATAATTCACGATGCTGCTTCGTGCTTGCCAAGCCACACGCACCATGAACTGCAGCAGCTCGCTCGTGACTTGGCCCTTTTTACAACACATACCATGCATGCTTATAATGTATGATGCTGCTTTGTGCTTGCCAAGTCGCACGCACCATGAACTGCAGCAGCTCGCTCGTGACTTGGCCCTTTTTACAATACATAATACATATCATGCATGCTTATAATTCACGATGTTGCTTCGTGCTTGCCAAGCCACACGCACCATGAACTGCAGCAGCTCGCTCGTGACTTGGCCCTTTTTACAATACAAATCACTCGTGCTCACAATTTCCAATGCTGCGACGTGCTTGCCAAGTCGCACGTACCATGAACTGCAGCAGCTCGCTCGTGACTTGGCCCTTTTCATAGTACAGGTCGTCCTCGTCGTTGGCCAACTGCTCAAAGGCCTTCCGCCCCAAGATGGCAGCCACGGTGCCGCAGGCCCATCCCACATCTCGTGTGTGTGTGTGTGTGTGTGTGTGTGTGTGTGTGTGTGTGTGTGTGTGTGTGTGTGTGTGTGTGTGTGTGTGTGTGTGCGTGTGTGTCTGTGTGCGTATTTGTGTGTGTGTGTGTGTGTGTTTGACACATCAACAAGACCATATAAAACGAAAGACAATGTCCCCTTCTGATACAACAAAATCATGTTAGATTTCAGGATTCTCCTTCTGATACACCAAAATTATGTGAGATAAAACAAGTTTCCCCTTTTACAAACTCTATTTGGCATGCACACACGCACGCACGCGCACACTCACACACACACACACACACACACACACACACACACACACACACACACTCTTACACACAAACACACACACACACACACCACACAATACACACACACACAAATAAGCATAGGTAAACACAATAACTACAAGCTTTGAGAAGCATCCGCCTAGAGCAACAACGCAAAGGCATCGTGCAGCATTCCCAATACGCACACAAAGCCACCCACGCACACAAAGCCACCCACACACAAAAAGCCACCCACGCACACAAAGCTACCCACGCACACAAAGCAACCCATGCGCATAAAGCCACCCACGCACACGTCCACCGCCACACCCTCATCATACATACACGCAAACACGACCAAGCACACAAAGCCACCCACGCGCACAAAGCCACCCACGCACACGTCCACTGTCACACCCTCATCATACATACACGCAAACACAACCAAGCACAAGCACCTTGAGCATCGGCCCAGGGCAGCAACGCAAAAGCGTCATGGAGGATGAGCATCTGCGACTTTCCGCTAGCCATAAGCGAGGGCCGCATACGCCAATTGTCAAGGCAGGCAACCAGGTCCACATGTGTGATGGTGGTGGTGGTGTCCCCACTGCAGGAGTGTGGATCGAAACAGACGAAACAGAGCGACACTTTGTTGGTAGCATACTGACTGTTTAAGCAGGCATCCAGGTCTGCACGTGCAATGGCAGTGGTGCTGTCCCCACCCACTGCATGAGTGTGGATCGAAACAGAGCGACACTTTGTTGGTAGTACGCTGACTGTTTAAGCAGGCATCCAGGTCTGCACGTGCGATGGCAGTGGTGCTGTCTCCACCCACTGCATGAGTGTGGATCGAAACAGAGCGACACTTTGTTGGTAGCATACGGACTGTTTAAGCAGGCATCCAGGTCTGCACGTGCGATGGCAGTGGTGCTGTCCCCACCCACTGCATTAGTTAGGCCCGAGGTAGAAGTGAAATCAAGCTACCTGTGATTTCAAGCTATGACTGATTGCAGAAGGCAATGCTGCAACGGGCACTTCAGTGGGAGTACGCAATTTCCGTGCTGCGTCAATGTGGATAATTTCCAAGTGAGGGTGAGAGCGGAATGCCAGCACTCGCAGCCTTTAAGTAAACGTTCAGGAGCCCCTAGCCGGGAGGGCTTTAAAATTTGGTCAAAGGACCCTACTCATCAAAACAAAAATTGCCTCTTTGTGCAATCATTTGGTGCAATCTTTAGACACAGGCTGCCATCGGAAGGCAATGCTGCTCCCCCCCTTTCGTGTCACGGACACTAAGTAGGTCTAAACTTCCGCTGAGATGCCCTTTTGAGGCATATATAGTGATGTAACCTTACCTTACCTAAGTAGGTCTATACATACGAAAGCAGAGCAGCGCGAACATCGTCATCTGTATGAGAAGCCAAGCAAGAAAACGAAGCATACCCTTACCATATGCGAATATGGAATTGCCAGGTAATAAATCATTGAGTGATGTGGGGCATTTGTAGGGTTAGCCAGAACCGTGTATATATATAACATATATATATATATACAGATATATATATGCACCGTAAATGACCGTATTTTCAGTGAATTCCCTGCTGCCCAAAATGCCGTATGTACATGGTTCTGGATGTTCTGGCTATATCTACATGGTTCTGGCTGTTCTGGTATATATACATGGTTCTGGATGTTCTGGCTATATATACATGGTTCTGGCTGTTCCGGTAAATACGCATGGTTCCAGCTATATCTACACCGTACATATATGATTCTGGCAAGCCCTAGGCACATGATTTCCAATATCCTTCTCGTCACACAGGCTACAGTTAGCATTGGCCTCATCATGCCTCTCCTCCTCCTATGTATTATGTATCTCCTCCTCTTATGCCTCTCCTCCTCTTCTCTTCCTATGCCTCTCCTCCTCCTATGCCTCTCCTCCTCCTATGTCTCTCCTCCTCCTATGCAGGCATACAACCATACAACCCACACACCACATTCAGACTCCATTGTAAGCCCAGAAGAAGCGCCTCACCTGGAAGAGGCCTTGAGCTGCAGCACGTCTTTCCGCGCTGCTGCTGCTCCTGCTGCTCCTGCTGCTCCTGCTGCTCCTGCTGCTCCTGCTGTTCCTCTCAAAGCAACACTCATGCCCACGGCCTTTCCAAGATACCTGCAAGGCACATTCAACGCATAGTGCACAAGGTTCAAATAGCAGGACACACACACGCACGCACACACACACACAATCACACACACACACACACACACACACACACACACACACACACACACACACACACACACACACACACACACACACACACACACACATACACACACACACAATGCACAACAGCACACCACACAGGCACGACATGCTGCGGACACAACGCAGGGACGACCAAACACAACACACAAATGTACAACATGCTGCGGATTTGTAGAGCAAGCAGCAAGCATACCGCACGCACCCCAAACGCATCAGAAAAGGTGCACATAGGAACATGCACGCACACAGAACAGCATGTGCACCCAACACAAGACCACCCAACGCACCCCAAACGCACAAGAAAAGGTGCGCATAGGAACATGCACGCACACAGAACAACATGTGCACCCAACACAAGACCACCCAACGCACCCCAAACGCACAAGAAAAGGTGCGCATAGGAACATGCACGCACACAGAACAACATGTACACCCCACACAAGGCCACCCAACGCACCCAAGGAACGCATCCACATCCGCTCCACTGCTCAATACAATGGGCTCTTTCCTATCACCAATCGCATGCGGCTGGGGTTGGGTGGGGGGAGGAGTGGTTTGTGCTGTGGGCGCACTGCCATTCTCAGACAGAGGAGGAGGAGAGTTCAGCCACCAGCACAAGGTCCTGTGTGGGGGAGGGAGTGGGAAGCGGAGGAACTGAAAGCCAGGCCAGGCATGGCGGAATGCCAAGGTGTAACCTGAGTGGTAACAGTACTGCAAGAGGAGGGGGCTCAGAGCATGAAACTGCTTGCAAGGTTCCTAAGTGTGAGCTTAGGTACTGGCACTCGGTATTTAGGCCTTGGTGTTGACGCCTTACCACATGAATGCCGTGAATCAGGTGGACAGATACAAAGACAAACACACAAGGAAGGTTTTGTCTGCAGGGGGCAAGAGATGGCAAGACCGCTTGGCTGACTGCACACCTGTCTATCCATTGAGGAAGCGGGGGAGGGGCAGCGAATGGGCGTGGAACTGCAGCAGTGGTTGGGCGCCGCTGTTGCTGTTGCTGTTGCTGTTGCTGTTGCTGTCGCTGCTGCTGCTGCTGCTGCTGCTGCTGCTGCTGCAGGTTGATCGAAGACGTCTCTCCTGGCAGCATGAACGGCAGGCGTTTGCGTTCATGAAGAAGGCATGCACGCACACATCAATTCGCTTTTTACCTACACTGCCTCGTTGCTTTCAACCCTGTCTACAGATTGAAAGCCTCTCACCTAAACTACCTGCACCAGAGGATGCCGCTTGAGAGAGTGCTGCAGCTAGAAGTTGCTGCAGAGTCTGTTGATTAGGAGGGGCAGCGGGAGCGGGGGCAGAAGCAGCGGGGGCAACACTGTGTGCAGCGTCTTCTTGGCCTTGAGGAGGAGCTATATCTCCCCCACCATCCTGCGCGAATAGGCGTGCATCTCCGTGTGCAGGGTTGAAAGATGGATTCAAGCAAATTGTGAACCCTTGATCATGAAGGTTTGTGCTCTCACCTCTCCCTGCAGGGATAGCTGCAAGGCTAAAGACAGCTCCACGTCCTCATCAAACCCATCCATTTTGCTGAAATACCTTATAAGCAATGAATTTGGTTGAATATGACTGTGGCGGTATTCTGATTTGGATCTCTGAGTCGGGAAACCGTCGCAAGATAGACAGAATGTATGATGCTATTTATGCTTATGTTTATATCCTACCCCGCTTTATATCCTCCCGCACAGGGAAATTTCAAGAGGGAGGCCTAATAGGTAGACCGTTGTAAATTTCGTGCAAATAAAGTAAGTGGGACGAATTTTCATGTTTCAGCTACCTTAGGTCAAATACAAGATGGCACAACTCGCCACCAAAAACAAGAGGGATGGCAGCTTATATCCTTGCAGATTTGGTATTGCAAAACATGGATCTGGTAAATATATAGCTTTGTTGCGAGGCAGAAATGGTCAAAAGGCAAAGCTGACCCTTGTCAGATCACTGTCACTGTCACCGCAATGTTTAAGACCCAGCACAACAATTAAACCAGCCTGTGCGCTCCCTAGCAAGCTCGTATTACTCGTCTGTGCCAATCTCTAGGGCAACTCCATCTTCGGTTGGCTGCCACACCACTGTCCCTTCTCGGAGCTGGGATTGTTTACTCAGACAAACTCTCGGGTCTCATCGTGTTACATTTTAATATGATTAGGCGAACAAATTAAATCAGAGACCTTATACGGTCTCTTTGAGGTCCCTCCCCTTTGTTGGTCTCTTTTGAGATCCCCCTATAATGGTGTACCCCCTCTTTGAATGCTCACATGTTGTCAATTCATCACCAAAACCATCAAATCCAGGGGATGAAGTACCGTACCTTACCGTACTCACCCCGGGTAAATAACATTTTTTGCCCTCCGGCGTGATAGCGGTATCGTAAAATATATATTTATTCAGAGGCTCGGGGGTTTCCGGGATTTGGCAAAAATAAAGTTTGGTGGGTGGCTGAACAGCGATGAGCGGAGAAGGCCCCCCCGCCCCCCCCGCTCCCCTCCCAAGGCCCCGCCCCAGCCCCAGCACCAACACTAGCCCCGGCGTCAGCAGCACCGGTTGCGCTCAAAGGTGTGTTCCAGCGGACGTTTAAGGACGTCGTTTTGGACCCATTGTTATCTTTTCATCATTTAAGCCATTCTTGTGGGAAGCTAAATTGTCCCTCACTGACACACACATACATGTGCAGGCACAAGCGCACCAACACACATGCACACGCACAAACGCGCATGTGCACGCATACACACACACACGTGTACAGGCACTGGCTGGGCCAAATGCCCACCGGGGTTGGTGCAGGGAAGGCTAAAATATTCACTTGGTTTCACTAAATACATGCAAAAAAAATACATGTAAAAACCTAGCAAATCATCAATTTTGCTTCCTAATTTTAAATGTAAAAACAGACATGCGTTATACATTACAGCATGCAAAAATGCTTGAATACAAAGGCATTTATGTTGCGCTTTTGTTCTAACAAAGCTGATTGCTAAACAACTTCACACTCATACAGATATTGTGATTAAAAGCCTAGCCTGCAGTTTATTAGAAAAGATTGGGACATCTGTTCGGCATCAAACACGAGAGAATATCTTGTGTGCAGCACTCATTTTCTCATGTCACATCGTATTCAATCCCTGCCAAATACAAATTGGTGCAAGCTGGTGCTTGTTCTGGGTGCAGAATGCACCTTGGAAATGTTACATTTTATTAAAAACACTTACTGGACAACAATGAAAAAGTGAGAAGCAGCCTGCATCCTGCGTCATGTCATTCTGGTTGATGTTTGAGTGAAACTGGACAGATGCGTTGTTGTTGAAGTCACACTAAACGACAACAAAAAAGCGAGAAGCATCCTGCGTCCTGTGTCCTGTTCACCTGGTTAATGGCTGAGCTAGAAGCCCAGCTTCAAATACAAGAGGGCGTGCATGGCAACAATAAGCACAGAGGACCACAGCGATACAACATGCACAACTTTAATCAACACTTAAAAACTACCAAAAAAACATCCCGTTTCATAAAGACGTTTGCAAGTAAGTTGTGCACAAATGAGACACAGCTCCCCTAACCGCAGTGCACAAGCTCTGCGCGCAGCAGTATGCGGCCCTGCAATTAGGCAACAATGTGTGTTGTCTTGATGTTGAGGTTAATAATGGCTGTGCAGATTGTAAGGGCGTGATTGTGGCAGGCATCGACGAGGATTATGATTTGCTTTGGCCTTTTGAGCTGCAAAAACGAAAGTGTAGATTAAGGTTGCAACGTTTAAATTGCCATTGGTTAGTCATCGAGGGTCGAGAGTAATTTCTTTTCTTTCTCTAACCTTCACATTGACATAGTAGCGGCATAATGGAGAGACGACTGCTAGCATGTGACACCAAACGATACCAAACCATTCTGATTGAGGATGTAGCGGTATAATGGAGGGACGACTGCTAGCATGTGACACCAAACGATATCAAACCATTCTGATTGAGGACAAAACTGCAAAGTTCTCTGCTTGCAGAGAACTGCTGAGTTCAGCGTTTAACAACTTGAACTCCAGTTCTTGGAGTGAAGCAAAGTGATATCACTCGTATCACTCATGCTTTTTTATCTGTGATCCTCTCAGATTTCTCCATCTTTTCTTGGTCCTTTACTGCTATTCCTTCTGAGTTTGAGTTACCTGTAAAAAATTCATCCCCATCTCACGATGCAAACGCAATAGAACTTTAGTTCTTGTAGGCGAGTGACTTATGTAATGCACTTTTGCAAAGTGCATGCATCCCTTTCCTGAGAGGCCCACAAGCACACCGCCTTTTCCAACAACTCTTCCAAAGTGGAGCTCTCCAATTCTTTTCGGGAGAAGCAAGAGGTAATGGAGGTTCTCTGGATTTAGCCGTTGTTTGCTTTTGATGTTCCTCATTAGCCTCTGTTGTTTCTCTTTTATTTTTGCTCTGGCTAGTGTGAGTACAGTTGATAATGCACGCTGGTGCTTTCCAGCGTATACCTTTTTTTTACTTTTGCTGTGGCATGTAGATCAGCAACTTCGAGGCTGTGGAGTGGGTTCCTTGTGTGGCTGCTGTAGATGATGATGTGGAGGGTTTTGCGGTGTCTGAGCAACGAGGCATTGGCAGCTTATGTTTTTCTCGTGCCTTTTGATAGGGGAAGTGTCTACACCGTACTTAATGTTGATTAAATGTATGTTGCGTTTTTTGTTGTATGTCTCTTGGTTTCATAGCCAGGGGGTATGGATTGGCAGCGTCATCTGCAAAGGTATAATGGGCGACTCTTCTTGCTTTTTGGGCAGACCTAGTTTGATACGTGTTTGTTGGGTTTCGTTTGGGGCGTAGTTGCTGTGTCGGAGTAACTATGAATGCATCTGGCTTGCTAAATTTCCGCCACTGTTGTGCATTGAGATTGAAAGGCAAGAGCCTGCACGACTCCCTACATCTGTTTGTGCTAGCAGGCAGGCACCCTGTGTATCTTGTTGGATCGCTTTCATAATCACCATTATTTAGCAGCGTTGTGCCTATTAATAATCATTTCTATCTATAATGGGATGGCTGCAGTCTGACAGCATGTGGTAGCTGACGTCTAGCTTTCGGCAGATGGCTACAATGGTTACAATGGGGGGTGACCTTCAGCCAGGTAGTTTGGCTGATCGGCTGCTGACTGGTCTCGGCCAGCCACAAATAAATCCATAAGCTCAGAAAGAAAAAGAAAAAGTCTGTTGTTCTGCTGAGACAGGAAATCATGAACAAGTTGGTTGTTGACCTGTTGCAGCAAAAAGGGTTGGGCTGCTGAAAAGTCCTCAAAAAAAGGTGTAAACAGAAAGGAAAAATGTTTCCTCAGCTCACAAACTCGATGGTCTTGGCAAAATAAAAGAGCATGCACCTCGTTCTGAACATGTTCATCTTCACCAGGACATTGGTCACATACGCAAGAA
>Ga0307947_1002332_pt1 | contig 15178 bp, 18 predicted proteins | sample OrgLakmetagen232_FD_201840 | JGI IMG/M metagenome (GOLD analysis project Ga0307947, IMG submission 201840) | Saline water microbial communities from Organic Lake, Antarctica - #232 | ecosystem: Environmental > Aquatic > Non-marine Saline and Alkaline > Saline | place: Antarctica: Organic Lake...
TTCTGAAGGTGATATCAGAGGTTTTGTTTTTCAACATAACTCAGAAGTTTACAAATTTATTAGTGCAGCTGTCGATCTTTTTGATTGAATTATTTGTTGGGACCTATAGGTTGAGCAGCCATGCCAGGCTGGAGGCCTTTGTAATCCAAACTAAACTAAAACTAAACTAAAACAGTGTAAGCTAATCTACGCGAACATATCATGCATTGGGGGCTGGAGAGAGCTTGACGAATGGACACACCACATGAGACTCACCAAACCAGTAGAAGTAGGAAGACTTGCCACACATACACACATTCTGCTGTACCTTTGGGAACTGCTCCTGGCTGGTGGGATGACAATCTTGCTTCTGTTGAAAACGCACCCCCATGCTGCTGAGTGATCAGGGTTGATCGAAATCAAAACATAACCAGTACATGGTTGCTGAGCTATGTATACAAGTATGTAAGGTCAGCATCTCAAAATCCATAAATATGTTCCCCGTTCAACACTAAATTTTCTACTCGTCAACACTACTGCTATCACTGCTGGACGAGCCTCCACTGCTGTCAGTGTCACTTTTCCTTCTCCTCTTCGACTTGTCGCTGCCCTTGTCCTTGCTTTTCTTCTTGCCCTTCTTTGCTTTTGAGACCTTCTCGGACTTGCTCCGTTTGTGCTTGCTGCTGCTCTTTTTTTTCTTCTGCACAAGGAGGAGAAGACAGGGGGAGCAGGGCAACTGGTTGAAACAAGATGGGGGGAATGGAAGACTGCATGCACGCTGACCTAAATCAGTGTGAACGCTTACCTAACAGCATCATATGTCCCTATTAACACCAAATGTATCATGATGAAGTACAGAACAGGAACCCTGTACAACCAAAAGCATGCAATCTCGTTTAAGCACTCAATAAGCCCAACTTGCCCCCTCTGCCCTCACCTAGACAGTGCCCTGCATATCCTTTCTGGATGCCAACAAGAAATATGGTCACTGAGAAACACGACTTAGCATGCAGCATGATCTTCAAAGCCATCAGCAAGACAGGCTCCCTAGGATCCTGCTTTGTCTGCATGGATACAGGTAGCAGCGGACGGCTGGCTATGCCACAACCCTCCCATACAGCTGAAACCAGGTGGCACCCCAAACCAAAGTGGCTCTTTCCACTCCGCTTCTCAGACAAAAATAGGTTCACGTCCAGCCGTCCGGATGCTGTAATGGTTGCTCCCATCTCCACGAAAACAAAAAAGCAACAGACTAGCAATGGAGGGGGGTGGGTTCTTAGGAGTGGCAGGGGGCAACTGAGGGAGACCAGGGTGCTCCGGGAGCACATCAGCAGCACCGCCAGACATTAGCAGATCCACCTTCCCCAGACAGCACCGACCCAAAGATCTCAGCGTTCTCCAACGTGACATCCATCTCATCGAGATCAAGTACTGTAAGGACACCAGACCTCAAAACCAGCTGAGCACCGCGCAGGAACAGCACAAAGGCCTCTGAACCATCCTTCAAGGATCCTCCGTTACCCTCCACACTCCACACCATCCTTTTGGGAGTGGGTGGCACCATTTACAACAATCACATGCTGGAGCTGGGTCTTGATTCCCAAAGAGTTAAGAAACCCGCTTCCAAGCTTCATGTTCATTCTGTCAATTACGCTGCCAAACTTGTTCATACCAGACGAGCCCTTTCCAGCACTATAATCAACTCTCATCAGGAGACGGTTTCAGGTCAAGCCTGCATCCCTCCTGATCCCACATGATATTTATTTTCTTTTGTGGAGGAGTTTTATGGTACCCGGTAGTACCAAAGTGGCCCCTTTTCCTTAAATATTGCGGGGAGTGACTTTCACTGCCTGCGTAGTCTTTTCTTTTTTCTATTCAGTGTGAACGTTTACTTTGCAGTGCAAAGGCAACAAGGCAGCAAAGAGGAAGTGGAACCAGTTGGCTAGCCTAAAGCTTTTTAAAGTGTCTACACCAATGGCAAGGATTTTATAGCATCTTCCATCCTTTTTGTCCCATCACATATCATGCATGTAAGGGGTATTGCGGATGATAAAAATAGGTACGTTAAACACTGTTGGCAGGGCTCTACTTTTGGTGCTAAGTTGGTAAAAGGGTTACCAACAGATGTCAGTCCTCTGTATTAATGGGTACATTCACCGCGTGTAATATTTGGTGAGTTTCAGAGCCTTTTCTTACATGATCATCAGGGCTGTTGCACTACGCCGTATTTCCAAAATGACACCGTATACGGTACGGTATGCGCCGAGTATATATGACAAAATATTAACCAGGAATCAGGTACCGCGTCCGACTTTGAGTTTCCATGCAAGCCCCTGCTGGGCCCTTCCCCCGAGCTGATGCAGCCCCGATTCAGTCTCAGGGTCGTCCAGGGAAGCATTGTGTGGCGTCAACACACGAGAGGAGCATGCGGGAGGTGAAAATGGGAGGTGTTGGGGCGGAGAGGCCATTCTGAGGCCAAAATTGCACTGGCAGTGCCAGCCCCCGAGCTGATGCAGCCCCAACCCAGCCTCAGGGTCGTTCATGGAAGCATTGTGTGGCGTCAGCACATGGGGGGAGCACACCAGGGAGCGAAAATGGGAGGTTTTGGGGCGGAGAGGCCATTCTGAGGCCATTTTTGCACTGGCAGTGCCAGCTTGGCACCGTACCGTTCACCGTACCGTATCTTACCGTATATACGGTACCAGTTTTCAAAAATACGGTAAAAAACGTTCTTACCTTACCGTACCGTATTACCGTACACCGTACCGTACACCGTACTGCAACAGCCCTGATGATCATACATTTGTTTAAACATGAACATTACTGACCTTAGACGGGCGTGCTGAGAGTTTTTATGCTCTTTTCATGTATGACGTGTGTACCTTGTCTGTTCCCAAAAAACGAATAATGGTTTCAGGTCAGTCTATATGCACACGTGCATAAGTGACATTTGTCTGTCTGAGCCACTCCTCAACCACAAGAGACGTCAAAACCCGGAACCCACCTTGTCCTTGCTAGTCTTCTCTTTTTTATCTTTCCGTCTGTCCTTGTGCAGCATGTTAAGGGCAGCCAAAATCCTGGCTTGCACCTCTGGATTCACCACCTCCTGCTGTTGCTGCTGTTGGGGGTGGTGCTGCTGCAGCCCATTTCCTGCTTGCTGCTGCTGCTGCTGTTGCTGTTGCTGCTGCTGCTGCTGCTGCTGCTGCCGCCGCCGCGCCTCCTCTGCATTGGTGGAGGCCAGCTCCTGTGCACGCATCAGTGCATTGGCCAAGCCCACCTGCTGAGGATGGCCCACAGGGGGCTGCTGCTGCTGCTGCTGCTGCTCCTGCTGCTGAGTTTGGTCTATGCCACTTCCCTGTCCTCCAGTTTCTATGCTCCCTGTCAATCCAACCCCTCCTTCCTCCTTCACTACACCAACATTATCTCCGTCCTCCTCCTCCTCCTCGTCGTCGTCTGCCTCAAAAATGGCTTTGAAAATGTCTAACGGCCGGTCCAGCTCAGCCCCTACTAACGCGTCCTGCTGCTCAGCCTCTTTTGAACCAGCAGCCTCCCCTTGTTGTATACTACTAGGTGTATACCCTCCACCTTGCTGTGACAACTGTGCACCAGCTGGGGCATTGATATGTGCATGATGTGGTGGTGGTGGTGGTGGTGGTGGGAGCGGGTGATGCTGTGTAAGGGGTGGCTGATTGCTGGTGGAAGGTTGACGGAGGGCTGATGTATGGGGTGGAGGAAGTGTGGTGGGAGGGGCTTGTGGTCCTTCCTGGGCCTGCTGATTGAAGAGAGAAGAGTCTAGGGAGCTGAGGAAGTCAGCGGCCATGCTTTTGGCATTGGTGCCCCCCCCTACTGCTGCAGATACTGGTCCTGTTTCGATGGAAGCACCGTGCAGGTGTGTCAGAGGAGTGGGAGGGGGCAGCAGTGTGCTGTGAGAGGAGGCTGCGTCTGGAGGCACATCAGCACCTCCTCCCCCAACAGCACTCTTGCTCCCCAAACCCCTCTGCTGGGCCTCCGCCACGAGCCTGTGTGCCACCGCTGCTGCTGCTGCCGCGGCAGCTGCCGCGGGCCGGCCTTGCTGATCTGGTGGCAGTGGCATTGGAAGGGGAGGGGGAGGTGGCAACCGTTGGTGCTGGTACTGGTGTTGCTGATAATGCTGTTGCTGCTGCTGTTCCTGCTCCTGTTGGGTCCCCCCTGCTTCTGATGGGGGAGGCCCAGGGTGCCAATTCTGTGCTGCACTTAGATCTCTCCTGTCCGCAGGTTTGTGCACAGCTGCTGTTGGCTGTTGTTGCTGCTGAGCTGCCTCAGCTGAGCGTGCGCTCAAGCTCAGCGCTGTCTCTGGCAGTGCTATGCTGTCGAGGTCGCTTTTGAAGCGGGGGCCTTGGTTAGGCTCAGCAGGAGGACGACCGTGGTAAGGGTCTGCAGGAATGTTAGAGGAGGGGGATGTGCGGAGTGTGACAGGTGGTGTATTTTCGTGAGGCTGGTTTGACGTCTTGAGCCCAGGAGGTGGTGTAATTAATATATATATATTATATTATATGAGATCAAGAAGGGTGACGCAGACGAGGAGGAAAAGCCAGGAGAACAGTTTTAAGTCAGAGGCCGCAAAAAGAGGCTTTTTTAAAGCACGCACTGACACACGCAGGTGAAGGGGAGAGGAAAAGGATCAACATTTCCTGTTGTTCCTTGCCCAAGGATTGGCGTTTATGCGTTTATATAACAGCATTTGAAGGAGCAAATAAAGAACAAGGGAACCCTTTGCGTGGATAGCATATTTGGAGAGCTAGAGGGTGGTTTGCTCGTGACATCAACCTGAACGAGCAGGGTCTCGACAATTTTGCAACAAGGAGTCCACGCACAACATTATGCTCAGCGTGTCAAGAACGACTGAGGTAATTGACAATTGGAACTAGGAGCTCTCACACAAGCACATAAAGTAACCAATCACCAAAACGCACAACGCACCTGGCACATTAAAGCGCTTGCACGCCAGCGGCTGTGGCCTCCACTCCTCAAACCAGCGTTTGGGCTGCTCCTTCTCAGCACGTGCAGCCGCCTCAGCGGCCGCCCTGTCGGCCGCGTTTGGCTGCGCAGCAAGGGGGTGGTGCAAAAGGTGATGCACCATAGCAATTGGGATCTTGTGCAGCTTTTAGGGTAGCATTAATAGTGTGAAGGCTTGTGCGTGCAGCAGTCTCTGTGTTATACAATGGAAACGCTTGGGTTTTGTCTTGTCAAGCACCAGTGCTAGGAATTGATCGTGCCACAATGTTGTTGACGTTACAGGAGCGTTTGAGCAGCTAGGAAAGGACCATTTGGCCGACTTGCTGTGCCATACACACACTTGCTGTGCCAGCTTGCTGTGCCAACTTGCTGTGCCCACTTACTGCCCACTTGCTGTGCCAACTTACTGTGCCATACACGCACTTGCTGTGTCAATTTGCTGTGCCACCTTGCTGTGCCAACTTGCTGTGCCATACACGCAAAGTACACCCCACACACGTAAAAACAAAGTCTGACGTCAAGCAACGACCGCAACCCCACCTGCATCAAACCTCCGGTCTGCGGCTGCAGGACTGCTGTCTCCGTGGAAGTGCCAGAGGTGAAGCGAGAACCAAACGCGGCCATAGCTGCGGCAGCTGTGCTTGACAGCTGCCCTTTGGATCGTAGCCCCACCTGCGATTAGAGCAACAAAAGCAATATTTTGATGCTTAATTACTATAATATATTACGCTGCCTTATTACGGGACAGTGGCAGACCTAAAAACATATTAATAGGGTAAACTATAATCACAGATAAACATGCAGTGTACATATGTTTTGCAAGAAATTTGCCATACATACGGTCGTTTACGCCGTAAATTACGGTGTGCGTTATTAGTCTTGGCCATCCCTATACATATTGAGTTATACTGCCTAAGTACTGGCACAATCCAAAAATACAGACTGAAGAAAATTGTATCCACTCACTCACTTCAGACGCAAGAGTGAGGAGGGCCTTACTGTTAAAGAGCAGGGGCCTTGTTCCAACATCCAATTGCTCCAACCTTTTTTGTGTGGCATTCATTGCTGTTTGGCACAAACAAGTACCTCTCAAACTTATACATACATTATACACACAAGACACGCATGCACACGTACAGGCACACACACACACATGCACGCAAGGGCACGCACGCGCACAAACACACACACATACATGCACACATACACACCTGCTGGTTTTGGTCCACCCCCATGTCCTGCTCCTCAGCCCTGACAAAACTGCTCCCAAGGGCAGCCTGCAACCGCTGTTTGTCTCCCTCTGCCACCTACACAACACACATGCAAAATAGGTATAGATCACACACGCGTTGCCAGAATCGTTCAATTATATAAATCCAGAGGGGGCTAAAAGAGGAAATGCGTGAAAAAGCTTATTTTTGTATTTAGAAGGCAGCCACTCACAGCCACATCATCCGATCGACACCATTTTAGTACCAAAGTGTAGCTGGCATTGAGAGCTATTAGAGCGTGTGCCCAGTTTTATGTGGGTCGCTATGCGTGCTGAGATAGACTGGATTTAGCACACATGGTGCATGTAAACCCTAATGTGGTGATTTCCATGGGGAAACGGCTCAAATCACCATACAACACCAACCACTCAGCCGTTTTCTTTCATTTTTGTTGCAATGATATTCTTTTTAATAAGAATTCTACACCATTGAAAGTAATCCAGATTGGTGCAGTGGGTGAGTTGGTATGAACAATTTGTGGTAAATAATGGCCTGCACGCCACAGCAAATTAAGCACACGCCCCAAAATTGGCAAGCTCCAAATTTTGCATTTATGGACAGCTTTTTATAACAAGAATTCATATTATGTAAAATTTGGAGCTTGCCAATTTTGGGGCGTATAAGTCAAAGAGCATATAAAAACTTGCCCGTTTTGGGCCACAGTTAGCCCCCTCTAATATAAATTCTTGTTATATATATAACATGCCACACACACGCGTTGCCTGCCTCTGATCCCTGCATGTGCATGCATATGACACATACAGCATAAAGCGTACAGTCCTAAGCTGATATCTGTTCTGTCAAATGGGAATCAGGAGGGATGGGGCGCTCACGTCGTTGCAACGAACGAGAGAGGCCTAGAGACAATGGACAGGATTGTGGCTATTGGCAATCATCTGTGCAACCTGTGTGCCTATCACTATCTAGGACGTGCTTACCAAGCCTCCTTAGCAGCATCCTTTGTCTCTCCTGCCACTCCCATCCATTTTTCACCTTCGTTTCGGATAAGCACCCACTGGCTTTTCTAGGTGTTACATTCTCATCGCATTTTCCTCGCATGAAGCCGTGTCCTGGTTGACAGCTCTTGGGGGCACTCACCAAACCAATTCAAGCTCTCAGTGCTCGAAAAAATGCTGAGCACAATACTCCCCTGCAGGTTGAGAATGCTGCCCAACTCAGCGCTCGGAATTACAAAATATGCTGAGCACAGTCCTTCCCTGTATGTTGGGAATGCTGCTCACTTGCTCTGGAGGCATGCACTGACCAGAGGGGGACGTAAGGCCCTTCTTCTCTGTAACATAGCATGATGAGACATTGAGCACATCTAACCCCTGGAGTTCTTAGATGCTGCTCACCTGCTTTTGGGCGTGCTGCTGTGACAGCGCAGCAGCAGATGCCAGTGCTTGTTGCGTGGCTGCGCTGGAGGGTAGGGGGGCCTCCCCAAGCATGGCCATACGCTCCTCCACCGTGAGCACCTGCACAGACATGATGTGCACGGTGATGATGGTATGCATAGTTTAGCTAGCACCATTAGGGCCTGGCATGGCCATATGCTCGTCCATTATCAGAATTCTGGACACTCACGATGCCAAAGATGATGGCATGCATGGATTAGCTGGCACCTGTAAGGCCTGGCATTTCCATACGCCCGTCCACCGTTAGCACTTGCACAGAGATAAGAGCAAAGCCACACAAGCCTCACTGTAAGTTAGTATAAGGGTGATTGTGAAGATACAATAGCCAGAGCCTCTCAAGCAGGAAAGCTGTACGCTCCTCCTCCACTGTTTGCACCTGTGTGGAGGCTTACAGCACACATGGTGTGATACAAGGAGTGTGATACATGGAGTGTGATACATGGAGTGATACATACATGGTGTGATACATGGAGTGATACATACATGGTGTGTTACATGGAGTGTGATACATGGAGTGACACATACATGGAGTGACACATGGAGTGTGATTCATGGAGGCTAACATGGAGTGATACATGGTGTGTGATTCATGGGAGCTTACATCACACATGGTGTGGGTGAGAACCTCTGAAAGCTGTGCAGCGCTGCATCTCACGCAGTATTGGGTGGGTATGCACCCAAACAGTGAACACTGGTGTGGATGAGGACTTCTGAAAGTTGTGCAGCACGACATCTCCCACATATGGGTGGGTATGCACCTGAACAGTGGATGTGCAGCACCCCATTAAGGGACAACGATACAGCAAGGCTACGTGCACGAGAGATGCTAAGTACTACACATTTACAAATACACACTGTGTACAACAATGCTGGTGACCTGAAAACCTTGCCTGACACTCACGTACACAGACTTATCAAAAGTGATCGCACACACAACACACACACCTTGGAATTCTGCAGCTGAAGCTGGTGGTCTGGCGGCCTTGCCCCTCCCGACACAGTGGCCAGTGCTGTCTGTATCTTATGTAGCCGCCATGCGTAATACTGCATGCCCTCTCCCCCTAACAAGAACGAGAACTTGACTCGCTCACATTCTTTCCTATCTCCCCCTGCTGCTGCTGCTGCTGCTGCTGCTGCTTGGTCTTCTTCCTTAATATGCACAGCACCATCAACCTTCTGAGCCCCTGTGAGTGTGCGTTGTTTGGCAGGGCGCATGAGAACGGGTGGAGCATCTTGGGGTACAAAGAGCACTTTGCAGATCACGTTAGCGTGTGAGCGTGTATGAAGCAAGCGCTTTTAAAGCACGTGTCAAGCTGTCACGCTAAGGCACTCCTGATTTCATGGTGCAGATGAGCAGTCAACTTAATTTGCCCTTGACCTCGTGTGTGTGCAGGTCCTTCAAAATAAGCGAGGGACAGCAGGCTGCATTGCACTTCTTTGTGCGATAACAGGCGCCTCCACACTTACTTGCTGCTGCTGCTGCTGCCTCTCCTGCTGCTGCCTGCCTGCGGGCTAGATGCTCTACTGCTGCCCCGCTGCGTGCTACCAACGCAGCCAGGCTGTCAATCTCTCTACGCAGCTGAGTGTCTGAGGGGGGGGGGACTTCACGGGCAGGAGGCAAGGGTAAGCCGGCAGCCTATGTGGGAAGGATGAGGGAATTTAGAGTTTGTGAGGGCATTGTGTGCGAGTAGGGTTGGCCAGAACTACATATATACGATGTATGGTGCATATACGGTGTTTTCAGCTGGGACTTCTTCAAATGCTCAGTCAAATACGGCGTATGTTATATATTACGGTTGTGGCCAATCCTATGTGTGGGTGACCAATTTGTCCTGTGTGTTTGTTAGCCTTTCTGGTGAATGGAGTCTGTGAACTAAGAAAAAGCAGGCAAATGTCACATCATTACTGGCTCTATACAGATGAAGTTCAAGCACACGCATGCTTACACACACACATGAAATTTACACTCAAACAACATGCGTGCACGTACCCTCAGGGACACACACACACCTGCAGGGCTTGGTTTTGTTGACTTGCAGGAGGATGGGCAAGAGCTGGAAACACATGGCGCTCATTGAAGGAGGCAGGGACTTCAGGAGGAGGGAAGTGAACGACCTTGACCTGTAAACAGCAGCATTCGGCAGCAGCATGAACTGACAGCAGTAAATTGGCACAAATGCAAATAGCAAGACGCATGATTGCCTGCAGCAAGAAGCATCCTGAAACCTACAACATCTTGGTGGATCAAATCACAACAAAACAAAAAGCAGCCAAGATATTGACAGCTAAGTTGCAACCAGCCAGCAAAAGTGTGCACGATATGTTGTTAGTGTTTGGTGTTTATGCTACGGATGCAGAGCAGTGATGAAAGCAAGGAGACCGAATGCAGCTTTTTGACGTGTTGCAATAATCAAATTCAACAGGAAGACCGGAAAATATGTATGTTAACATGCGAGAGCTGCATCTTTTCAAATGAGAGCTTGACTAAATGCGACAACAATTTGACTGAACGCGTCAAGGGATGGTATGAAATGGACATTACATTTTGTTGCACTTTGTTGCGCAGAAATTGGACGGATAGAAATTGTGCATGGGGCATGTGATCGCAAGTAGAGCTGGTCAGATTTACAAAATTGTTACAAATGCTGCAGATTGGGATGGACACTGGATAGAGGAACAGATCGCAGCCTGCGCACCTGCTGGTCTGATTTTGAAAAGTTTGGAATGAAGTCGCCCCCTCTTCTGAGCTGCTCTGCATTATGGAGGGCCTGTGGGGGTGGCTGGCCTCCATCGCCTAAGAGTAAGGGCGCGCGGCGACTGCAATGTCATAAAGAAAAAGTACAGAGTTTTGATGTCCGTGGGGCTGGATGTTTGCTGAGGCCCACGACAGTATCCATCGTCTGCTAGCAACGGCGCTAGGCACCTTTGAATGTACTGAGGTGAATGTATTAAGGTTGATATCAGTGGGGCAGGCTGTTTGTTTGCTGAGGCTCATGATAGTATCCATTGCCTGCTAGCAAGGGCGCCAGGCACGTTTTAATGTACTGGGGTGAATGTATGAAGGTTGATTTCATTGGGGCAACAGCAGGCTGTGTTTTTGTTGAGGTTCTGATGGTTTCCACAGCCTACAAGCTGCAAGCAAGGGCGCGCGGCTCCTTAACTGCACGCGGTGAGAGTAAGAAGGTTGATGTTAGTAAGGCAGTGGCAGTACGCTGGTGAAGGCTCTTGCTTGCCTTTGTAGCCTATGAGTAACGTGAAATAATGATTCGTGTGTGGCTGCTGGACTTCAGCATTCAAGAGCAAGAATGAGCGGCATTGACAAATGCTGTGTTCTGTGTGATGCTCAAGCTTCCGAGGTCTATGGGCTGGGGCGTTGAGGGCCTTGAGTTGACCTATTTTAGGATCAATATAGGTACAAATGGTCGAGCAACGAGGGTGTGACTTTAGGGGGAAATGCCTCAGGCAATAGGACCATTCCCCTGGAAATGGTTTAGGCAGTAAGGCCGCTTCCCTGAAGCGGCACAGGCAGTGAAGCCACCGCCCCTAAATTAACTCAGGCCGTAGGGCCAATCCCCTTTAGGTGACAAGGGGAGTGAGGCCACCTCCAGTGTAGACCACAAAAAGAAGCATCTTAAGTACACCACTAAAATAAAAAACTGAATTGAATTGCTAAGATCATCAGCTGAAGCACAAACTGCAGTGGTAGGTATGCATTGCAGAATTACAAGGTGTACACAGCGAGGGTGTGAATTAGAGTGTGCGTATTGTGTATTCAGCAGGCATTTTCTACGTTCTAATGACCTTTTGGCACCTTTCAGTGAGCAAACACCACTGTTAGCCTGGCACACACATTCACACATTACAAACTAGAACGCCTAGAGAAGGCAAGCTGCCTAACAGAGCATAGGAATAAAGCAAACTACGCACACTTCCTAATGGAACACAGAGCAAGAAAATAAAATACGAGCTGCCCCCCAAAAGGGGAGCAGGTAGAACAAGCACTGCGTAAAGAGCACCCTTACCGTCTGCCGCCGTAGTCTTCTGTTTCGGAGTCGCTGTTGGCCAGCTCAAAGTTGAAGGTGGAAGGTCCGGAGAGGTAGCTGTGCTTGGTGGGTGCGGGTGCGGCCTCCTCTGCATAGTCATCCATGTACCTGAAAAGAGCAGAGATGGAATGTGTGCTATAAGGGACCGACACAAAGTGAGTTGGTATAGTTTTCCATGCACCTTTGATGAGCTGAGAATACAGTACACACTTGGGCGATGATAAAACGGGGCGTGCCTCCTCTGTGTGCCTGTTCATGGACCTGAAGGGGAAGGGGCGCATGGTTAGAGGGACAGGAAATTAGTCATTACGCACTTTAAGGGATGAGAAGACGAATGCCCCCTCTGCCTATTTGTCACCGGTACCAAAGCCGAAAAAAAAGTGAGTGCATGATCTGGAAGAAGCAAAGGCACCCAACAAAGTACGACTAGCAATTTATCCAATCACCCTTCCGCTTATTATTGCACACACAAATATAAGGCATTGCATACGTAGAGCCATTAATGCATACTCACCAACGCAAGCAAATATTGCATACTCACCAACACAAGTTACTATTGCATACACACCAATACAAGCCATAAATGCATATACACACAATGCATGTCATTTCTGCATACACACCAACGCAAGCCATTACTGCATACACACCAACACAAGTTACTGTTGCTAACACACCAACACAAGTTACTGCTGCAAACACACCAACAAGTTTCTGTTGCATACACTCCAACACAAGCCACAGCACCCAATTTCATAAATTTATGCACAGCACTTCCGTTTTTGAGTCGCACAAACCTACAAAACAAGCGTCTTAAAATTGACTACACAGTTTTAAAACCATGTGTTGTAAGTTGTACCAAACAATAGCTGCACATACCTACACATACAAACCAAGCTTCCAACAAAATGGCATCAAACTCAAACGCAGTGCGCAAGCCACCTACCCCTCCATGTCATTAACGTCGGACACACCACCAAAAGCCACGCCACGTGGGCGCTTGGCCCCCGCTCCTCTTGCACCTTGACCCCCGCCCATGCCCAGCTTGCTGGTCGCTGCAGCAGCAGCCTCCTGCGCGTTTGGCATCGGTGTACTTGAAGTGAGGACAACAAGACGGTACCTACACAGGTTTTCAAGCCACAACCTCATCGCACTTACTACTGAAGTAATGATGCATGGCAAGTCACCTCATCGCAGTTACTACTGAAGTTACTGAAGTGTTGATGCATGGAAACTGACCCAGAGGATTTAGTTGCAAAGTGTGGTCGACAAGGCCCCCCACCCAGCAATTCTTTTATAGCTGCTCCGGACTCTGTAGGCAAAGCGCGGTTGAGTTTGAAGCATGCCGACAAAGGAACTTGCAGACGCAGCTTTTTTATCTGTTCTCAGGGGGGATACATTCTGCAATCACCAGTATAATCATTGCCTAGACACTCCTCCTTATGCGCTCCCTGAACTTTATAATACTGCTCTCTGTGTAGTGCACTTGATCTAGAGGGATCCCAAAACACTGATGGCTATCCATTTTTTCAGAGGAAATCTTTTCAGGGGGCAACAGTGAAGGCAGAAGAGAAAATCCACTGAGCACTTTTTCAGAACTAAGTACAACAGTGCAGACGGCAGGAGCACACAACAACAAATGACCTTATTAATGCGATCAACACATGTCATGCTGGTAAAAAGAGATGATTGTGCTCTGGTGAGTATTGATAAGAGCAGAGTATTGATCAGAGTAGCACACACCTGTAGCGAGCGTTGGTGCTCCTCAGTGCGCTGCCGCTTGCGCACTCTGAACTCCTCAGCGCCCACAAAGGGGTCAAATCCAAAGCCGTGCAGGTCTTGCTGTGGGATCAGGGATGACAAAATTGAAATGTTCATATGAACCTGCCAATACGGCTATTAATGTTGCAGTAGCAGGCGTTTTAGTAGGCGGCAGCTCTTGCAGTAGCAGGCGTCTCGATCGTGAATTTTAGTAGGCGGCAGCTCTTGCAGTAGCAGGCGTCTCGATCGTGATTTTTAGTAGGCGGCAGCTCCTAAGCAACCTTGTGTGATCGTGCTGTACGGTCCAGACTGAAAATGATACAATGATGCAAAGAGGATGCAACGCTCACCAGAAGTCAGAGGAGAGAAGAAATTGAACGAGTGCAATCCTGATCAAAGAACGAAAGATTATACAAAAGCACACAGACTTTACAGAGCTTCTTCGAGATCCTATTGAGATCCTATGGAATGTAGTTGTTCCAGAGGGGGTCATCTGAGGCCCCAAACAGGGGTACTTTCGAATTGTGACCAGAGTATGGGCGCTAAAGCTTGTACTTCTAAGCTTAGTACCCAGAAGTAGCAGTTTTAACCAGACCTTGAAAAGTGCAAGCTTTGGCGCACATGTCTAATTGCCCGCGGCGTGAACCCTATTTTTCGCGACAAAATCTCCACAGCAGGTCACCCACCTTACCAAATCACATGACATTTGGTGATATGGAGTCCTTATTATAAACAAATTTCATTGAAAAAGAAATGGAGTGAAACAGTGAAGTGACGGATGGTTTTTAAGCTTGTGCTGTTTTTCTATTGAAAGCCATCTTATTAGGATTTTGGTGGTCAGTGTATGCTGTAACCCCTTTCAAATTGCACTAAGAGCGACCTACTAAAAATAAACACAACCTCTTGCAGCTAAAAATGCCTGCTTTCTGTTACGATAAAAATGGTTTAATCGGATAAAGTGGCAATAGATGGCTGGCATCTGAGTGCAAAAAAACACATCTCCAGCCACTTTCTCGGATGACCCCCTCTGTAATTGTTCGATGAAAATCTAAAGACGGTGCCTCCAATTTCTTAAAAGGTTAGGATGTAGATGGGTGCCTGCCAAAGCCACTAGCAAAATAGGCCCGGGTTCAGGTGCTACCTCTCTTATATACCATTTTTAAGCTCGAGGTTGAGCCAGGCATGAAGTGTGTGCACTTGCACACCTCACAAACTGCACACCAACCTTGGGCTCAAGCACATAGATGGGCGTATTTTCCAGGCTCACTCCCGCCACGGTCCCCCATTTGCTCTTGCTCCTACAAGTCCTCCCCCCCTGCTCCCCCCTGCTGCTGGGTGGCCGGGCGATGCCCATTGCGCGCGCCAGGTCCTCCTCCTCACCTAAAAGACGGCGTTGAGTCAAGTGCCAATGAGTTTAGAAGCACAGGTTCTATTTGAAATGGTTCGATGTGCCCAGGAGTGAGTGGACGTCAAATGTGTTATTGACCATTGGTTAGATGCCTACATCCTGGGAGGGAAGAGGTAGTTGGGTCAAGCAACACAGAGAGAATGTCCAATGCCTTCAAGGAGGCTGTCGATGGAAGAAAATCTAAGCAGGACGACCTGCAAGGTCCTCCTGCCCACTAACAGCAGGATTAGTTGAAAAGGGTCAGGTGGGTTTCAGAGCGCCATACTTTGAACGCACGGTGATGTTTTGAAAGAGAGAGAGAGAGAG
>Ga0307947_1002335_pt1 | contig 15169 bp, 13 predicted proteins | sample OrgLakmetagen232_FD_201840 | JGI IMG/M metagenome (GOLD analysis project Ga0307947, IMG submission 201840) | Saline water microbial communities from Organic Lake, Antarctica - #232 | ecosystem: Environmental > Aquatic > Non-marine Saline and Alkaline > Saline | place: Antarctica: Organic Lake...
TTTTGTGTGGCAAGCTCAGTTTTTGTTGGCAGGTATGGGTGTCAACGGCCCAGATGCTTTTCTCGTTTCTCTGCTAGGAGGGCTCTTTTAGCTAGTTTAGTGTCTCTTGGTATTGGGCACAAGTGTAAAAATCCCCCTCCAGCAGTTCGGTGGACACGAGCCGGAATAGAACCTATTTGTCAGTGACAAATTGTCACCACCATTCTCTCATATTCCACCACCCACTGACCTGATTTGTGTCATTTTTATATGATTCATCTACATTTCAATAAAGAATATCATTGCAAAAAGAAGTGGGGCAAAACGGAGCAGTACTTGGCCAGATACCCCATTTTGGCCCATTCCCCTTAATAAAAAGGAGGGTGCAAAAAGAGAATTCCTCACAGTCATGTGCATTTTTTGGGCTGCCGGCCCAATTGACCTCCCCCCCCCCAAACCTTCCTGACCCCCCACACTAGTAAAAAGGGTGTCAATCTGCTCAGAATTCAAGCAACTATCTGCCTGCACGGTTCTCATGCCAACTAGTGCAATACCTGACGAGCTACGGGGCAAAAACTGGTTTGCGCACGCTCTTGCACTGACCACCTGTTTAGTGCACAAATCCAGCCAAAACGTTTTTAACCTTTGCCAAAGCACTTTTTTACTTCAATCATGCAATCTATGCTTAATGCAATGCGTAAATTGCAAGTTTGGAATCGATTGGTGGTAATTTGCCTGAACACACCCCCGCGGCCTGCTTGGGGACATTCCATGCATTTCTATGACCAGGCACCCTTAATTATATCACCCAACAAGGGTGCCAATCAACTGGGCTTGAGCTGTGCATTCCAAAAACATATTTTAATATCGTGAAAGTAAAATTCTGGAGACCCCCCCCTCGACTCGTATGTATACCAATCGATAGCTCTCATTTTCAGGTTCCGTGTAACGAGGGAAAACGGGGAAGACGGATTTTAACCCGCAAGGCGTACGGATGGCCTCTCAGCTATTCTGTCGGATTAAAAAGAGAATACTGACAACCCGAATTCTGAGTATTTGTGCCTTCCTGATGCTTCTCTCGGATTGACAAAGGGTCCTCACGTGTGCTGACGGGTACGCAGATCTGTTATCTGTTGATTTATTCTAATTGTTTCTGATTTTATTACGACCTGCGTCGTTACATTCCGAATATGTTATTTTTATTGATTGGGATCGACATTTGAAGTCAAAAGTTATGATCCTTGACGCCTTCTGTGCTATGCATTTATAATATTTACTTGCTGTGCATTTATTTGTACTTGCTGTGCATTTACATGTACTTGCTGTGCGTCTAAGTCTGTTACTGTGTTGGATGCAGCTCCATTTCTTCCCCAAAAAATGGTGGTATGGTTGATCCATACTCTGAAGCTGAGCAAATGGCAATCAGCTTAGGACGGCGCATGAAACGTAAATGTGTTTCCTTGTATCTGCAAGAGTATACATCTACAGTGATAATATCAACTAGAACATATTTAAAACCTTCCTAAGAGAACAATATGGCACTGGCTGAGACCAGATATCTTTTACAACCTTACGTTTACTTTACGCTGGCTGATCCAGCAATGCCTATCAGCCCAACATATGTGGCTGCCGGTTACCCCCCTTTGTAAACCCTACCGCATGGATTAAGAAAAGATGTAGTTTTGTGTTCTGCAACACTCAATGTATGCAGAGACAGACAACACCCCACCGGTTTAGCATTTAGCCTATTGTAGTATAACCTCTAATAACGCCAATATGGAGTCCACTATGAGCGGATGTGTGTCATGCTTAAAGAGCTTCGCATTTTCCAGGGCCATGCATTGTCACGTTTGTATGTAGTCATTTTGCTAGAAGTCGAGCGTATTGACTGAAGGCCTTTTTCTTGTAAACCTTGGTCTTTTTGTTTCCAGAAGTCTGCTGGTAATCGTATTCCCTTGGCTATAGCGTGTTAGTGATCATGCATGTCCATAACACAAGCCAACATGCTGAGTGCATCATATAGTCTGTTGTGAGTTGTGACGGCAACAAGTTCACCACCTGACAGGCAGAGACCACACCAAATAATCTAGCTGAAGTTTTTGGCAAAGCCTAGTGACAGAAATCATTATTTATAAACGCCGATTGGGCACCAGCATAAAAGAAGGAGACTCCCACAAATCCCACAAACCCTGTACGTGCACGGATGTTTGATTAAGCGGTATCACAGGTCTCAAAATATCATCATCAAAACGCACCACCACCAAAGAGTGCTTGCTACACCATCTCACACAAGCGTTGCTACAAACGTGAGTGCACACTTTTTTGATATTACGTACAAATGAGCATCAAGCTCCTTCCTCCTCCTCACCTACATGAAAAAAGAGCACAATGTTTTTGGAAGTTGCACCAAGCGGTACTGGCTGAGATTGCAGCATTTCTTCATATGGCAAGTAAAAAAGCCTGCGTACATGTTCTAACAAAGTCTTCCCCCATAATCTACCCTGCAGGAAGGAAAGCAAAGCAAGTGATGTCTCAGCTTTTTGTTAGGGTTGAAGTTCCAATGTGTTTTGAAATTGTTGCCTGTCTTGCGTAAGAGAACACTTGGGGGAAAATGTAAATCTAGAGTTCTTTGCTGTGTGTGGTGCTGTGTGTGGTGCTGTGTGTGGTGGTGGCGATGTCCTAGCACTACCTGCCACCGCTGCGCAAACAACGAAATAGGAAATACGAAATAGGAGAGATATTGTAAAAAAACTCAAGCTTGAAAATTGCTGGATTCACCCCGTTTTTTGCTCCTTACATCTTAAATATACATGCTGTTCATGTCGAAATAGCCAAAACTACATACACTCTCCTCAGCAAGGCAGCAGAACTGGAACATATGGTGGAGTGGAGTCTTCAAGGGTGGTATAGTGGAGGACCAAATGCGCTTCTACACCAAACTGGATTCCAAAGTGTAGCGCAGGACCCAGGCCAGGACACATCGTATTTAGATGGTGGACAAGATGGAAGCAGATGAGGATAGTGGAGCAGCAGAAAAAGCAAGCAGATCCAAGAAAATGCTGTAAAGGATGCCAGAGGTGCCTGCCGCTGCAACAACACTGGTATGATTACTAGGCTGCTTGCATTTGAATGTGTGGGTGGTACGTACATTGTGGGTGGTACATTGTGGGTGGTACATTGTGGGTGGTACATTCCTTACGTCTCAAGGTACAGTGTGGGTGGTACATTGTGGGTGGTACGTACGTTAATCCTCGCTCTTCTTCACGTTCTGAGGCTGAGATCTCCCAAATGATCTCGCACATGCAACACGATGTTTTTGAAGCACTAAGCGATAGCCAACATATGATTTTGGTGGGAGAATTCAATGCACATTTAGATAATTTGCCTGACCGATTTCCTGAAGGGCACGTTGCCATGCTATCTAGATTTCCTGAACTGGGCACTACACGTTTGGGGCAGTACAAAGACCGAGCTAATACAGCCGGCAGATGCTTGAGGGACATTGCGCTTGAAACTCCTCTCATTTTGACCACGGGCAGGGGGAAGGGGGACAATGGGCAGCCCACCTTCTTTGTTTACAATCCTCCTTTTAACCCATCACGGACTGAACACATCCTGATGTTCACTGCCCTTTTTTTTTGTGCTGCAAACAAATCAGCGTACTACATGAATTTGACTCAGCAGACCACAGGCCACTTCTTTACCAATTTTCAAGCCAGTGTTCGTTACCACACATTGATCTGCGGCTTCCAGCCCAGGTTCAGAGAAGAGGGAAAGGAAAACATATGGTTTGGAGGGGTGAGCAAACAGACGCGTTTGTTTCACACATGCTTGAAAATGAGACTGTCCTACAATCTTTTCGGAACTCTATACACAATCAAGAACATCAATCCTGCTACAAACACTTCCTAGATCTCATTATACTTGCTGCTGATGCCACTGGTATGACAGCGAGACAAATGTCGCGCATAATGCAGCTGGGCCTTCCCATGGCCCCTTGGTACGACGCAACTCGCCGTGATTACAAAAGACGTATCAGACGGAACAAAAAACACAACCAACCTTTTGCTGAGCTGCAACAGCAATACTCTACTTACTACTGCAGGCTGAGGAAAAAACAATCTAAAAAAGATAAGGCAGATGAGATGGTTGGACTCATTGACGCTTGCAGCCCAGAAGTGTACAAGCTGATGACTGTGAACAAAAGGTCTGACATTTCTCCTATTTTTGCTGAATCATGGACTGAACACCTTCAATCACGTTTTGTGCATCCACAAGTGAGCGTTCCTGACGTGCTACCTGGACGATCCAACTTACCTACACGGCATCAGCTACTCAGTGACCAGTTACGATCTGGACAACTTTTCCTTCTGACTTTGCAGTCCCACCCGGTCCTGGTGGAAGGTACAGAAACATGAACACTACCTTTCAACGTAGCAATGAGCGAGCACCTGTGTACGAGCTACCCCCTATACATACTCTGGCAAAAAAAAACATTTCAAACATGAACACGCAGTCCAGCCCAGGTTTTGACCCTTTCTCTGCTTCTTTCATCAAACACGCAGAGGAAACGGTTCGGGATGATTGTGGTAAGAGACACACTGAAAACGTTCTGCTTCCTCTTCTTACTGACTTATTCCATCTGTTCCTGTCAGACGGTGTCACGCACCCCACATCTTTGGAACAAAGTCAAAATCACGCCTCTGCACAAAAAAGGTACAACTACGTCCCCAACAATTATCGTTTGTTGGCTATTAATGGTTGTATCTATAGACTTTTTGCAAACGTGGTCAGGGACTTGCTGACGGACTGGGCTCTTGCTGAACATCAAATACCAGACTCTCAATTTGGTTTCCGCCCCACAAGGAACACCAACCAACCCCTCTTTATTCTTCGCCACATTCTCGCGACTGCTAAAAAGGAAGAAATGAAGGTGTACACTGCTTTCCTCGACCTCTTTGCTTGCTGCATACGACAGTGTTCCAAGAGAGAAGCTTCGGAGACACTTGCGAAAAATTAAGACTCCGCAGTATTTGAGAGATATCATTCAAACCATGTACACAGGATGCCTTATACCTTCTCATTGATGGTGGCAAAATTTCTGAGGAGGTTGCACCCAACAGAGGCTTGAAACAGGGCTGCCCTTTGTTTACCCTTTTGTACTCCCTTTTTAACAATGACATATACAGATTCTTGACTGTACAAAGAGGTGCTGCCACTGCCCTGGATTCAGTTCAAAATCCCTCACTGTGATTATGCTGATGACATTGCTCTCACTTCAAACACGGCTGAAAATCTGCAACTCCAGCTGAACAAATTCTATGACTACACACGTTTAAAGGGCTCAAGCTGAACACTGACAAAACAAAAGTAATGGTCTTCTTCAGCAGGGGTAACTCTGTGATTCCCACTTTCACGTACGACGGCACACCTCTGGAACTTGTCACTGAATTCAAATATCTTGGAATCACTCTTACTCGTGATGGAAGCATGCTCACAGCTGCTGAGAAGATGGCAGACAACTTCAGGTCTGCCATTGCCAGAGTTTGCATAATTGGTGATAGCAAGGGTATCAAACAAAGAAAACATGCAATGCTATGGCTTTTCCAGGTCTTTGCTTTGACACCTGGTCTGTACGGTTGTCAAGTATGGGCCACTTCTTCTCTGACATACGATTCCTCAAAAATCACCCCCACACATATCCTTCATCTGGGCTTCCTGAAAAGACTCCTGGGTGTCAAGAAAGGTACTGATACTCACTGCGTACTCCGCGAAACAGGTCAGATGCCCGTTTTTTTCTATTGGTTCAGATGCATCATACAATTCTGGAACAGTTTACTCTCTTCAAACAATCCTCTTCTTGAGAAAGTTGTGCGGGCTGACCTTCTAATTGCAAATAGAAGTGATACATGGATTTACCAGGTTCTGCACGCACTCCAAGATTTTCCTGCGTCTCAGCAGTTTTTGAATGCCATACGATCTTGCGAGTCTATTAATTTGAAACAGTTTGAGCTCACTTTGCGCAAACATATCATTGGGAGCTGGAGAGAACTTGATAATTTGACACCACAGGATAATCATCATTCCAGCAGAATTATGAGGACTTATCACACACATTATGGTGTACCTTTGGAGATTGCTCCTGGCTGGTGGGATGACAAAGAAAGAAATCATAAGCCTGTGTTATCTTCCTACCTTCGCTTGGATATTTCCAACAATCTCAGCCGTGCACTTTTCTTGCCTTTGCCTTGTGGCCATAACTTTTTGGTCCAAAGAATGCGTCATAACAGGAATAGAAGACCTTATGAGCTCAGGATCTGTGACAAACGTGACTGGCACGCTATTTAAAATGAGGAACACATTTTGCTGGACTGTCTGCATGAACATCTTGTTAGCATTCGCACACAGCACCGCCAGCTGGTCTTCCCACCTCAGTATGAGGATAGCCCAACTCTTTTGAGGACCTTTTTGAACCAACCAGATATTTGTGGTGTAGCCTCTTTTGTGGCTGAGTGCCTAGCCCTTTTCCCTTGATTTGTTCTGATATCTTTTTGGTTTGGTTTCAGGCTTTTCCAAGCTTCCGCTCAGATGATGCCCCCCAGAGGCACATGTAGCGATGTAACCTTACCTACTTGATACGTCTCAAGGTAGACCCAGGCAACGATCTGTAAATACAATTGTACTGGACCCAAATATTAATTGGCCTGCAACAAGCGTTGAGACTACAACTGGATGACATTCTTTATAGGAATGTCGTGCTCTAGATGAGGCTTCCGTGGATTCCATTTCTCTCTTCAAGCAACCTTTCCTCTTTGCAGGGTTAGTATTGGTGATACATTTGTTCACCCCCTCCCAAACCCACACAGCGACAACAGCAGCAACAGCAACTCCCCCTGGCCAGCAACAGCAATTCCCACGCCAAACACCCACCACCGATTACCTCCCCCCCCTCCGCTCCCTCCCCCCCCACCCCCGAAATGGCCCCCCAATCAAATCATCCCACCCATCCTTGCATATTCTACAGCTGCAGGAACAGCAGCAGCAGTAGCAGTAGCAGCAACTACAACAACAAGAACAACAACCTTAGCACCAGCAGCAGCCCCAGCAGCAGCAGCCCCGGGAACACCAACATGAAGAATGGCCACAAGCCCTTACACGTCACAACCCTTATGGAATACCAACCTCAAAACTGGCCAGCATTTTTGGACAACATCTCCACCCAGCCTAACCTTAAACTTTGACCCTAAACCCAAACTTCCTCACGCAGCCCAGCCAAACAGCTAGGATGGAAGCCTGGCAGAAATGCACAGTCAGCCGTCACCCTAGCCCACCCCACCCAGCCACAAGCAGACCCGTGTCTTTTAGCCCAGGTGCTAGCAAAGGCGTTCCCAGCGCTAGTACGCCACGTATATGGAGTCTTCCATGGGGAAATGCCTGGAAGGAAGTTTGGTGGCGCCTGCTCCAGGATGGTGTGGTGGGAGCGGGGGGCCATGGTTGGCCCATGAAGCAGCGGACTTTAACATCTGTGGCTTTTTCCCCGTTGTCCCTGTCCTTGGCCAACAGTGGCAACACTTTTTACATCAGGCGTGGAGGGGGCAAGGAGTGCAATGACATGCAAGACCTGTGTATCACCAAGGAGTAATGAAATAACAACGTAGACAGTGGAAACCACTCCCCACATTATTGATCAAAAGGAGCCCTTTGGTACAAGGTTAAGCCCCGCCACCACAAAAAAAACAATCAATGGAAATCAAAAGGATTGCAGGTTTAAGTTTAGATGATGGGATTTGTTTTGGCAATCGAATGCAAGCAGCTTAGCAATAAAATAATGCCCGTGTTGTTTATTTTTAGGTCTAGATGATTTTATTAGGAACAGTCTTACACAGAGAAACAAAAGAGGGCTGGCTGGAAGAAGAAGGAAAGCGAGGGAAGAAATGTCATTGTCATTGCCGGAAAAAACGGCGCCAAGAGAGGTGGTGAATGCATGTCTGCTTATGTTTAGCATCCAGACCTTATCTGGCAATCAATAATCATTCTTATCCTTAATGTAATTCCTGGGTTTCATTTGGGTTTCATTGAATTGTTTGGGTGTGAGCGCTTTCATAAAACACCAGTATTGCAAATTAATAACGGGATTGCAAATTAATAAGGGGAGAGGCATATATGCTGCTTGTGTTGTGCAATGTGCAGAAAACTATTGCAGCTCCCAAAACCTTAGTTTGGGACCAGAAACCCGAACAAGAATCATGCAATTCAACGCACCAGTTCTGGAGGTAAGTCGCCCAAATCAGTGCACTGTCTGGACGGCCCTGCCTCTGGGATATTTTGGTCAAGCACACTGTCGTCCAAATTGCTGGCTTTCGCCGTGTTACGGTTCTGTCCATCCTTGGCAATTGTGCTAGAAGCATCAGGTCAGAACAGGAACAGGAGTGACTCCAGCAGCAGGTCCTTGATCCGTCTGAACCTCGGCATCATCGGCACCTGCCCTGTCCACCTTGGGCCACAGGCAGCCAGTAGCAGTGTACCAGCAAATCTCACACGCTGCACAAATGGGTGTCCGGAAGGAGGATTTTTATTTTGTCTAAACAGAAAAGAGCCATATGTATGTTGGATACCTCTTTTTGTTTCCGTATCTTGCTTGGTTCCAAACATTTCACTCTTATGCATGCTTGGGCCTCCAGTGTTGAAAATCATTTAGTTGTTGTACCAGCAGATCTCATACGCTGAACATGTGGGTGTCAGGAGTTTTATTTTGTCTAAACAATAAGGAGGAGCACGTATTAATACACTCCCAAGCTGGTCACCCCTTTGTGCACGTGCCTTGCTGGGTTCTAAACACTTCACTTTTTGCAAGTTTGGGCCCTCGATGGTAAAAAACAGAATAGCTACATAGTCAATTCGTTTCAAATCGCATGTTGCCTTTATGTCTTGCAAACAAACACGCTCGCAGATACATACCATGGCGCAAGGCGGTCAAGCACCCAACAGCAGGCGTTCTCTGCCTTTTTTGCATGAGCTGGAGCTCTGGGTGGAAGCGGAGCCTGCGGTGGGCTTGCAGGAGTCCTCTAACCTCTGGGAAGAGCAGTTTGTTGATAAGGTTCGGTAGGTAAATAGGGGAAGGAAAGATTGCAAAACTATCATACTCTTGTTGAGATGCAAAGTGTACAAGAGAGTGCAAACTTACACAATGGCAAGATGTGTGTCATGTAAAGTGCCCCTATGTGTAGTTGAAGAGCTCTAACAGGCTCATGTTCTAGGTTGCAAGTATGTCAGTTACTGCCCAATAATGAACGACTCACCCGTCACAAATTCTGGAACTCCTTCACAGTGTGCCTTATGGTTCCCTGGTGCCCAGGTTTCCTCGTTTGCCATTTTAATTGTGATAATAGGGTGCAGCTTCAACTTGGTTGGGATCGCAACCTGCATTATGTCCCGTAGACAGCTTCTTAGGTTAATGATGAATCCACCTTTCTCTCATTGTTCACTAAAATGTTGCTATGGAGGCATTTGCCTTGCATGTTTACGTGCACATCATGTCTTTGCATAAAGCTGAACGACTGCGACAAGATCGATCATATCTGACTTCACCTGCATTTCTAACCTTCAACCCCTGCTAGGGCAGTCAAGGAAGTAATCTTAGCACAACACACAATCACAGTGAGGTCGTCGGTTTCTTGTTTATTTGTGTACATTCACTGAAAGTTGCACAGGTTTTACATTGACGTTTGCTCAGCCACCCCTCTTTAAACTATGCATATGCGCCATTGGTATTATATCAGGAAAGAGCAGTTCCAGTATAGCCTGCAAATCTCATACTCCCCATACCTTATCCCTTTTTGCAGTGGCGTAGAAAATCCCCCATATCTGCGTGGCTCCTTATCCCCAAACTATGCGGGTGTTTTATCATTGCCGCCCGCGTAGCTTTCTATTTGTATGCCCGCACCTCAGTATTCTACGATTCTTATATTCAAGCTTTACCCGCCAAGCCCGCTATTTAAGCTGGACCAGCCAAGGAGTTAAATTTTGGCACAATGGTGAGCAATGTTTCGTGATATCGTGTAGCGGACAGATAGGTTAAAGCGAGGCCTGCTGAACTGTCCATCGTGTGCTACATCTGACAGTGTATCTCCCTTTCTAACTGAGCAAAGACGTCACACACCTGGTTTTCAGTCTTATCTTCACAGATGGAGTCGGGCGGGCACAATAATGGATCGGGCACGGATGAGCCCGGGAACCTAAAAAACCACAGCCAAGAGCGATTGCGTGGCCAGCAGAAACGGCCACCTGCAGTTAAATGAAAAACTGAAACAAATATGTTCTCTGGAAAGCAAATTGTGCTTGCACATGTGCATGAGTGCTACAAGCCGCAAGAGCAATTGAGATCCCATGCAGTTATTTTCCAGCAGCAGCAGGTACCTACGGTCAACGCTAAGGTCACATCCCTCTCTTACAATACCCATTACCGTCCCCATAATCTAAGCCTACGTGTCTACGAAATAGCAAGCGTACTGGGCCTCAAGCCTCTTCAGGTGGTAGCAAATCCTCTGTGGCAGGCAGTCAAAGCTTCCGTTTGTCATGCAAGCCCTATTTGCACAGGGCTCTAAGACCATCAACAAAGCCTCTGAATCCTGACTGAAAATGCCTGTCCACTTTTCAGCAATGCAAAGCAAAGAACAAGTAAGGAAAGCATGCTCACCATTGGGAACAGTGGCATAATGCTTGGGGTTACGACCGCCAGCACTGTTGAACCAGAATATAGCAACTGCGTTGCCTGTTTTGTTCTCGAAAGTCGGCCGCGTGCTGCGTTTGTCCATCTCACGTCTCCGGGCCCCTGACCTTTACAAGTGCGTCAAGTTTCCCTATAAACAGCAAGAATAATTTATGCAAATTTAGAAATATATTATTAATCATGGGGGGAAAAGTGCGGGACAGTTGCAAGCGCGTCCCAGCATGCAACACATTCTCTCTCGAGAAAGCTGGCTGACGATTGAGCAGCCCGACTCGGGGTGAGCTGCCTGGAGGATTGAAGGTCCTGGCCTCGCTTGCTTTTTGATTTTTACCTATACCTTTTTGTGAGTTATTAGTTAAAAGAAATTTCAAATCTTGTATGTGACTGCTCCATTTAACCAGCTTCCTTTGGTTAGTCCATTGAATTTTTGTCAGCTTTGGATAACGAATTTGTGAAATGGTGTTTTGATTTCCTGTGCATTTTTCCCCTTCTCACACAACCAGTGCAGGCACCCTGAATCTAAGCTTGTCTTCCCCGATCGGCGAGTGGGCCAAGCCACTGGTAAGACCTGAGGAAGGTAACATTCATCGTTAACTGATTGTTCAATCCTGATTGAATCTGTCTGTTCACCTGTGTAGCTGTGAGAATGAGTCCACGCAAGCCTGTGCTTTTTTACATTTGATGTTGACACGCTCTTTCCCTAAATGCACGATTGTAAAGGCCAAATCATTTAGAACATTACAGACTGAATAATCATTGATGCACTCGTCTCCGGCTCAATAAAGAGAAAGAGGGAGATCCCCCCAAAAAAGAGAACTCCTCTCAACGGAACCGGGCTAATTGCCACTCCTCAACAGCAAAATAATCAGAGAACTGACACTCCCTGCCAAGAGGCACCAACTCCGGCGTGGTGTAGCTCAGCCCTCAGGGAACGCCCTTTATCACTGTCAGAAATGACGATGATTGGAACCTCCTTCTGCATCACTGGTATGCCAAAAAATGGTTTGATGATAATTTTGCAAGAGGCTCATACACACAACTGATATAAACGCAGGGTATCTCCTTTCAAGGAAACATAAAAAAACAGGCAATGCAGGTTATCGCATCATTTGGGTTTTAGGACGTGAGGATCATATAAATAATTTCATGTAGCAGAACAATACAACAGCCCATGCAAATTTAATGTTGGGTTTTGACGCAAATAGCGGGTGGACAGCAAACTCGGGAGGGCATCAAATGACCTGACCAAACTCAGTGTGACCGAGGGCCTATCCTTAGCTAAGAATTGGATCCAGTTTCCGGATATTTGCTTAACTGGTCCAGAAAAAAGGGCAGCATTGCCAGCAGAGATAACAGAGGAAACTTTGGATACCAGTGATTCTTAATAGGTAATTGTTGTTAAAAGGGGATTCTAAGCTTCAACCCGGGCACTTTAGGTGCCCATGTGAGGTAAGGGAGGGGCAAAGCGTAAGGAAGGGGGAAGCGCCAAGGTGAAAAAGTGCAGGGAGCAACGGAGGGTGAACCTAAGCACCAAGGATGTGACGTCCTGTGGGGTCCCAACCTCTTGTGTACACATGTGCGTGCTTGCGTTGCTTCACATATTGGCCTGCATTGGAAATCCAGGCCCAGCAATGAAATTCCCGGCCAATACAAAAGATGAAATGCAGCTGAGAGTGAAATTGGCCACACACACAGGCCATTCCTCGCTCGCATATCCTCGTGCCTGATATTACAATGCGCACTCTACAAAGCTTTAAAATCTAGATAGACCAGACACACATTCAGAACTGAATTTATGTGGATTAAGGCGAATTTATTGTGAATTTATGTGGACTAAGGTGGTTTGATCTGCTGAAGAGCAAGCGGGGTCTGAATTGGCGATTCAAGAGTAGAACCAGATAAAACAAACGCCACAAACATGTTCCTGAGGGTCGAAAGCAGGGGGTAAAATGCAAGCAACATGTCCATCGTAGCTGTACAATCCATTCCGGACATCGGGCTGTACGTGCTGCAAATTGACCAGCTGCTCGACTCACACATAGGCCAAAGGGTTCGAAGCCGATGCTGTGTGTGTTTCTGATAAGCAAAAATATGACCTAAAAAGTGGGAGGTGCCAGGGTGGACAGTTTAGATAGGGGTTCTTGCATGCAAGCACGTCCGACAATTGTGGAAAGTATGGCTCTACGGCTGGGGGAGCTTTGCTCCCTGAATTTTAGGGCAGTCTGACCTGGGGCTTACCTTGAAACCATATTTTTTATAAAATGCTTGCATGAGGCTCCTTAAGGAATGGTAATGCTTAGCACCTTGCTCATTTGGTCTTACATACATAAAACAAGCCACGTGTTCATATCATTAGCCATTTAACATATATTCTCCCCCCCTGTTTGTGAAAATTCCCCCACCACTAGCTACCCACATCCAACAAGAACTCTGGACCTACAAGAAGGACAAGGCCTTCTCCATGACACCCACTGAGGCCATAAACACGCTTAATCATGATAATTTGGACGTCCACCACATAGAAGATTGGAAATTTTGCAACAAAAGGGGAGAGATGCTGGCTTCCCAGAAAGACAGGAGCAATACCACACACACTACGCTCCTATGGTTTTGGAAAGGTGGGACCTACCCCTATTCAAAGCTTTCGGATTTTGCCCGAAACCGCTCAAGCTGCTGCTCGCACTGATATTACATGTGCATCCTGCGAAGTGTGCTCCCACTATCTAGGACTTGAATCACTGGATCTGCTCCCTCCCTTTAAAGACATGTACATATGCGACGTCTTTAATCGTGTCTACCATTGGCAGTGCCTACTAAAAACCAACTGCTACAATGCCAATGAGCGAGAGGCTATTGACACTAATGACGCATGGGCCTGCCCAGCCTGTTAACTTAAATAAAAATGAAAAGAAAGAACGGACCTTTAAATCTCTGAAAAGAGAGTTGGTGAAAGTCTCGTGGAACCCATATGGAGGCCAGAAGAACTGCAAAACACTTGTGAAAGTTTTAGATGCAGCCTCCAAATGTACGAAAAGCATATCACGGCACCAGGCCAAATCTAGCATGATGATTGTGAGGAGGAGGATGAGCTGGGTATTACCAAGCAGAGGTGATTTCCTTGTAGCACTCATACTACCGTGACGGTGTAGTGCCTGAGTGCCATCATGATGTAGTTTCTACATGTCTAAATGATCATGATAGGGGTGGCACTGTGACTGCTGCGGCTCTGCACCTGCATGATCCGCTGTAGCCCTGACCAAACTTTTTAACATCACGATCATGTCCTATTCCTTACTAAGGAGCCTAGAAGGCAGACCCAAAAACATGTTGCACTTACAGCCTAGGAAACACACCTGAGGCAGGCTACCAGTTAAAACAGCGGTTGAAGCGATTGAATTCAACCGAGCGGTCTATTTCAACCCCTTCAACCGCAAATGTTAACTGTGGCCTTTCGTCTGAAACTGCACCAGACACACACCCAAACAAAAAACTCCTACCAGCCCTATGACATCAAACTTCGGAACAATTTTGACATCCAGCAACCCTCAAGCAGACACTGTAGCCACTGGGCGCTGCGAGTGCTGGATCACTGACGTTGATCTCATGAAGCACCAAGGAAACGACACCAAATCTCCATCAGGCGACCCTATACTCTCAGAAGCGTACACTGCCACGATAGCTTGCATCTAGTACAACGTAGACGGAAAACGCAAAGGCATGCTCAGCCACCCCTGAGCGCCTCAATATTCAAAAGGGCTTTTGGAAAGGCAAAATACAGCGGGTTACATGACAACATTCACCAGCCCCCAAAGTCTTGCATCGGAGCTCGTGGGCCTCATCACACGCTAAGCTACTGCTACCTCCAGACATGCAAGCCAAAAGATTAAAAACTCGTTCTCACGGATGCTTCCCCCCCATCATCACCGCCCTACGACAAAAATGGGAGAAGTCAAATATTTCATCTATGTATAAAGTCAGACACATTATAACTATCATAACAATGGCTGTATTAGTTATGCAATGCCAATCAGTCAATGTGCACTTTGGCAGATTCAACTGCATTTCAGCCAGTTTACAGTTGAAAACAAATCGGCCATTTTAACAGTGGAAATCACAGTCAAATTGGCCAAACATGGATTCCACTGTAGATAGCCGAATCCACATTATGGCTGAATCCGCCCCCCCGAAACTTTTTGAAGTAGGAAAGGATGCTGTTTTGAGTTCTGCACCGCCCACCCAATTGATGCAGAGACACACAACATCCCACTCGAAGATAAAAATAAGAGAAGCTTTACAGTGGGGATCAAGTGATTGGGAGGCAGAAGCCTGCACACCACAAGGTCTTGCTTCTTTGGTATGAATGGTGACAACACATACGCTTGTTACAGCGAACTAGTTGAGATATTAACGCTCAAAGAATAAGCTGGGTCTGTCGATGGGGAAGTGGGGAGAGGGGAGGGG
>Ga0307947_1002337_pt1 | contig 15162 bp, 11 predicted proteins | sample OrgLakmetagen232_FD_201840 | JGI IMG/M metagenome (GOLD analysis project Ga0307947, IMG submission 201840) | Saline water microbial communities from Organic Lake, Antarctica - #232 | ecosystem: Environmental > Aquatic > Non-marine Saline and Alkaline > Saline | place: Antarctica: Organic Lake...
TATATATATATATATATATCTCTCTCTCTCTCTCAATTGGTGCACACGCCAAAGTTGATATTTATAGGGTTAAAGGTATAAAATTACTTATTGCTTGTGCTTGCAGCTCCCTATATCCCTGACGTCAGCTTCCTGTTCCAGCTTGCTGGAGATGGCCATGGCTGGATCGGCGCTCATTTGCAAGGGTGGGTGCCTAATACCTAGTTTGTGCCTTTACGCACCTAAGCATTTGCTGCACGTCAATAATAAGCAGGTATACTGCTCCGAGTGAATGGTTAGCAAGATGAATGATTGCCCTTGAGGCTTATTACAGCGCTTTTATAAGTAAGCTCAACAGAGACTTGTGCATGGAAAGAATTAATTCGAAAGGCTAAATGCCTGTACTTGTTATATAGTGAGGGCTCTTGACCATTAAAGTCATATGTTCCATGCCATTTGTGGTCCAGGTCGTCTTGTGAGGCTCCACAGAGCCAAGCTCAGAGTGAGGCAGGTGAGCCAAGCTCAGTGTGAAGTGTGAAGCCAAGCTCAGAGTGAAGTTTGAAGCCAAGCTCAGTGTATAGTGTGAAGCCAAGCTCAGTGTGAAGCAGCTGAGGTGAGCCAAGCTCAGTGTGAAGCAGGTGAGCGTGTCTTGGGGGGCAGAAAGGCAGTGACACATGCGCTTGCGATTTTTAAGGCGCGCTGTGTGTGTGTGTGTGTGTGTGTGTGTGTGTGTGTAAACGTGGACACGCCCAATAAATCCTTGATGAAACGTGCAGTGGTATGTGACTCGTGCCTCGTCGGATATTGCCTTGTCAGATAATGATTACCGCCTGAACCAAGGATCATACTCAGATCATCATCTAATGTTAACCAATCAACTGAATATCACGTGAATTGTTGCTGTTGCTTATTTGGCGCGACCCGCTCTGATAAATAGGGCAGGAACTTGCGGCTAAGTAACCCTTCGCCATACATCAGCAACGTGTATCAGCATGTTTTGTCTGCTCAAGACAAAATGATTTTGGTGGTAATATAAATGCATTTCTTAGCACTTAGAGAGAAGCCCTGCTAACCGATTTTCATCAAATATCTCTGGCTTGATGACGTTTTTGACTGCAACAAGAATGCCCTCAAGCTAGAGATATCCGATTAAGAGGGGTTGGCGGGGCTTCTTTTAAAGCATTAAGGTTTACAAGGTTTACAAAAGACCTTCAGTCAAGAAGTGCGACTGCTAGCCTTTAAGCAGTAAGAAATCAGGCTTGTGCTCAGACGCCGTCTTAGAGCATTTTTGGCCGTAATAACGGTATTGTTTTGTGTTACACCGTATCGCACTGCTCTACGGCGGTGGATTCTTTAGTCTCATACCGTATTCGTACAGTCGACTGTATTATGCATTTTTGCAGCAGAAAAAGAGGTCCAGGGTTTCATTCCCAGTCAGAACTACGGGTTCTGCTATTTCACCCAATTGCTTTTTTGTGCTTTTCCTCTTTAGCAGAGCAATTCAGTTGTAACTGGAGATATGACACAAAACATGTGTATCATGTAGATATGTGCCAAAATGGCCATTTGGTGCAAAAAATGCCAATTTCTAGCCTTTTGCACCGTACCGCCCACCGTACCGTACACCATACCGCATTTTATCGTCTAGATGATGAACCACGGTTGCCAAAATTCAAAAATACACCGGTCCGTACCGCACTTATAGTACCGTACCGTCTGACCGTCTGAGCACAAGCCTGTTTGATGCGCATCTCTTGCTGTGCAGAGAGGAAGCGCCGCCACATCGCCTCTGCGCATTTTCCGGCGTCGGGCTCTTCCAAGTACTACAGCATGGCCTATTGTGTACCTAGCGTGAGTGAAGGGTACTTTCGTGCATTTCAAGTGGTCCTGTTGCACTCTTTGCACCAGTATGCAAGCGGCAGTAGGGCAACAACCAATGAAGGGCAACAACCAATCAGTATGAAAGCGGCGGCAGGGCAACAACCAGACCCCGTCATGTTGCCGCCCTTGGAGTAGAACTGCACCGATACCTCTTTCCTTGGAGTAACTCATGATTGAAGCATACAAGGGGCTTGTTGACTATAGATCAAGGCTGCTTTGCGCCTCAGACTTCAAACCCAGTAAGACACACGATTAGTTTGGCTCGTACGCGTTCCTAGTGCTGGCCATTGACCAAGGCTGCATTGCACTTCAAATATAGTTAAGATGCAGATTTGGTTTGGCTCCTACGCAATGCTAACGGTACTGTTGGTGTTGGCGTGACACGTGATGATTAATATGTCGATTTGAGTCTACCTGTTCAATGAGGTAATGATCAACTCTTATCTTAGGGTTTAGGGATTACAATGCTGTACATTTTTAAGCATTAACTGATCTCTTTTTCTTACAAATCTGTGTGGAAGCCCTGCAAACACGCCTTCTTCTCTTCCTCCAAATCTTCCTCCTAGCTGAGCCACTCCGCTTCTCTTCCTCCAGCCTTTCTTCCAGCTCCTCTATTCCTCCAGCCTGCCTCTTCTTCCAGCTCCTCTTTTCCTCCAGCCTGTCTCTTCCTCTCTTCCTCCAGATCTGAGCCACTCCTCTTCTCTTCCTCCAGCTCTTTTTCCTAGCTGAGCCACTCCTTGTTGAGTGTTATGCCGATGTTGAGTGTTGTAATGAAAATCATATATTTATTTGCAGCTGTCCGCCCCCACGTGCACCAAGCACATGAAAGCAATGGTGTCCTCTTTTCCAGGCACTGGTCTTAAGAAACTACCTCCGCTTAAGCACACAACTGTAAAATTATCCAACATTAATTTGCCTAGTGGCGTAATACTCTCGCATTTTACTCGCAGTGTGCCCCTATTTCTAGAGATGCTACTGCTAACGTCTCTGACAGCTGCAAAAGTCAGAACATCCTGGGCACACAGCAGCAGCAGCAGGGAGTTGCGCAGCAGGTGCAGCAGCGTGAAATCAGGCCATTTAGAACAACAGAGACTACAGTCAAGGCAGCTCAAACGCACAGCTCAAGTACGCAGCAACAAGGGCATACACATCACCAGCACCAGCACCACCAGCACCAGCAGCAGCATCAACAAGGGCATGCACACCAGCAGCACCACCAGCAGCACCACCACCAACAACAACAACAAGCCGGGCATACACACCAGCAACACCACCACCACCACCAAGCCGGGCATACACACCAGCAACAACAACACCACCACCACCAAGCAGGGCATGCACACCAGCAGCACCAGCAGCATCACCATCATGTGCTTAAGCCAGCAAGAGCAACAGATCCAACAAGCAGCACCCAGGCCCACAGAGCTGGGCATGCACGCAACATGGATATTGTTCAGGAAGAAGCAGACAGGGCAGCTCACGTGTACATTAGCGTGGCAGAGCAGCCATTATGGGGGCAGCAGCCACAGCGGCAGTTTCTGGAGCAGCAGAAGAAGCAGCAGCCACAGGGACAGGAGCAGCAGCCACTGCAGCAGCTCCTGGAGCAGCAGCAGACGCAACAGTCACAGCAACAGCCTCAAGGGCAGCAGGCACAGCAGCAGCTCCTCGAGCTGCAGCGGAGGCACCAGCCACAGGGGCAGCAGCCACAGCAGCAGCTTCTAGAGCAGCAGCAGAAGCAAGAGCCACGGGGGCAGCAGCCAATGCAGCAGCAGCACATTCACGAAAAGCAAACGAAGCAGCTGCAGAAAGAGCAACACATGCATGAAAAGCAACTGGATCAGCTGCGGCAACCGCCCCAGCACCAGCACCAGCAGGAAGCGCAGCACATGCAGCAGCAAGTGTTGACAGCAGTGAGCCGGGGGGGAATTAGCTTTGATCTGGACAAAGGGTCTTCCCAGCTGTGGAGGCTTTTTGGCCGCCTGCCAGCTGGAGAGGCGTGCGGAGGGGGGAGGGGGCCAGAAATAGAAATTTACAAGCCGGGTACTCGGTCACCCTGCTGCACCAAGCCCGTTACTCAAGAGCAGCAGCAGCAGTACAGGGGAGGGCCAGATGACCAGACCAAGGGTAGCTTTGGAGCATCAGCGCAAGTCTCAACTCCACCACCGCCTTCTCCACCGCTTTCTCCACCAGTGCCACCACCAGCACATGCAGCAGTGCCACGGTCACCTCCTCCGCCTCCCTTATCACACCCAACCGCAATATCCTGGTTCATTCCAACGGCAGCTGCTGCAGCTGAAACGACGGGGCATCCACCGCCTGTGCAGTTCCCAACTTTCACTCCGCCACGCTTTCCCACGGCAGCAGCAGCAACTGCGTCAGGGTCGACAGCAGCCATAGCAGAGGCAGAGGCACGTGTGACACAGGTGTGATGAGTGAGATCTGGCAGATCCTCGAGGCAATGGCCTCTCAAAAACCTGTACACATTTTGTGCTCGATGGATGTATAGAGGTAGACACCTGCTTTGAGGTGTCTTCAGACTTTGTTGGCTCAGGTCTTGCAAAATAGCAGGGATGGCCCACAGCCCACAGTGACCCTCGCCTCCATCAGTCACAGTGTGAGCAAAAACAAGCCCTTGTTCACTTGCATGCACACAGACACGCAAAGGCAATCCCTGACATGCATGCACGCTTACTAATACACACTTACACACAGGTAATCACACTGAAACACAGCAGCACATTTTTAGAGTTGACCAGAACCGTGTACCTACAGTGTACATGCGGTGTTGTTGGCTTGGAAATCACCAGACAAACGGTCATATACGGTGTTAATGTACGTATATTAACACCGTATATGACCGTTTATATACGTACATATACGGTTCTGGCCAACCCTACACATTTTCACATCTTTTGGGAAGGCAGCAAGGCTTGTTGCAATGGAGTACTGTGACTTACGTCGTGCCTGTTCAGCTCATACCCAAATGCGTGCCAACCCAAATTGGTGCCGGTGTATCTTTTAAGGGCGACATGTTGCTTTTTAAGCATTTTGTGTCTTTTGTTAGGGGTTATACAGCGACTCACCAAAGCGTCCAAAGCGTCCCTGGTACCCTGTGTCGGGCGAGCGCGACATCGAAAATTCTATGAAGGGTCCTGTGTCGCTTTGTTCCTTTGGCTGGTCACCCAGAGACCAGGGTTCGAGCCCCAGCAAGCTCGCTCTTTTGCCCTTTTGCTATCGCCCCTATAGAACACTCCAGAACTTGCAATTTGGGTGCAAAAACCCAAATTTTTCCTACACAAATCCCTTTTACATCTGTATGAGAACCACTTTGTACAACAGGTTTTTGGGGGGGAAGGCTTGCGCTACACACCAATTTGGCTTGAGCACCCTGTGTAGCAATTTAGACAAAATGCTATGCACCCCAAAACCTTTAAAGAAGCACTGACTGGCGCCTGTTTATCAGATACCCAAATGCGTGCCAACAACGCCTACCACCTTTGTAGGAGGTCCAAATGTATAAGCACGCCTCAGCTGCTGAGGAATTGGCTTCCGACGAAAGCAGCATTGCTAGCCTCCAGTCCCCCCTCAACCAGCTGTCTCCCATGCAGCCTCCCCTGCAAGCACAGAGCCAGCCTTCTTCCTTGTCCAAGCAGCTTCCCCTGCAAACACAGATCCAGCCTTCTTCCTTGCACTCCACCTCCCTTTCCATAAAATCATTTGAACAAGTTCCCTACAATCCTGGTCACCAGATCCCTGCAACTTTAGCTCAGTACCTCCACTTGCATAGTATATTGAAAGCAGTAGATCTCACCGGAAGTAGCAGCATCAGTAGCAGCAGTACTGGTAGCCAAAGCAGCATTGATGGCAGAAGAAGTGGGGAAAGAGGCGTCAGCATCGCCGATCTAAGAAGCAGCATCGAGAGCTGTACATCGAGCGGCTTCGGTAGGGTCTGACGTTTTCTGGCCTTTGACAGAGCGAGACTTGCAGCTTAGTGTGCCAAGCGTACGCAAGCAGTTTGCACATGTGCAACTCTTCATCGTTATTTACATGTGATGTATTTGATAAGAAAGGCATTAACTACTGTCTGCTACTTTCTTCATTATCATTACTGTACCACGCCCAATTGTTGGCAGCGACTGATCATGTGGCAAGCAGTTAGTTGGTTGACAGTTGAGAGTTTCTGTATGCCTTGTTCAATGTAGGCTGGATGGCCAGTCTTATGGATTACCTCTATTCAAACGCAGTCTAGCAGTATAATTGTTGCATGTTTTGACTGATGGCTTACGCACGCTGTAAACTCTGTAAATTATAATAGTTTTGGTATCAGTTTACAATATGTGAGTATTTTAAAAGGTACCATTAGAGGGAATCCCTAAGAGACTGTGTACCGTGTAAGGTCTCTAATCCTATTTGATTGCCTAGTCATAATTACGTGTAACACGAGGCCGGGAATGTCTGAGTAAATGGTCCCAGCTCCACCAGGAAGGGACAGTGGTGTGGCAGTTAACCAAAGATGAGTAGCGCTAGCAGAGATAGAATTTACAGAGTAAGTTCAGTTTGGATTAAAGAAACCGAGTAGCAAGAGAATCACCTCCTGTCTACCCTACACTATAGTGGCTTTGCACCAAGGCTGCAGCGTGGCTTGTCTATTCGTAGCAGCGTGCTACTGGCAGCTATGCAGCTGGAGGCTGTGTCAAATATGCTGGCCTCGGTAGCCCAGCATACTCCGCAGCCAAAACATTCCATAGGTTCCATGCCGAGTTCAAGTACCTAACCATGACTGAAAGGTGTTGGGTGCCACCAGACCCACGCAGCACACCACGGGTCAAGGCTTGGCGCAGCTTGGTGGGTGCCCTGCCTGCTTGGTGACTCCCTTTGTGGGGGGAGAGCCAGCTTGTAGCCCCAACTCCAGTGAAAACAAGAGGGCGCCGTGAATCCTGACCCTGCAAAAAAATGGCTTGCAAGCAGACAAATGTGTCACGGTACACACGGTGAAGGTACACACTTGACACATTGTGTGCATGTGAGCTGCTCTTAGAGTAGGTACCAGACAATTACCAGCATAATCATCAATTAATACTCCCTACAAATTAAACTAGCCCACATTAAACCAGCCCAAATGGCCAGACTTTTAGCATTATAGAACGCACCTGCCAGCTTGCACGCCAATTAAAAAAATACAAATATGCTACATATATATATCTCGTACATATAAGGCCATGTATCAGTTTAACCCGGCCGTACATACATTTATATACGGTGAAAAGCCACCTTCCACAGACCTACAAGACCACACAAGTTAAAGCCCTCGTGTGCGGGGAATGGAATGTTTGGAATATTTTGTGTCAAAGCCGTGTCCCTCATGGAAGGGAGTCACTCACATGGTTGAACAGCAGCCAGTGCTTGAACAGCAAGGGGCCCAGCGGCAGATACAGAAACACCAGAGTTTCAGTGAGAGCAGGGTCGCCTTAAAAACATGCAAGCCAATCACAATAAAGATTTCTAGGGCGGAGATGATGCAGGAACAGATAAAGCTCACGCGCACTCTACTTACACATATGTGCATCCACGCACCCATGCAGACGTGCACATACATGCACGCAATCCTATGTGCATAGATGCACTCGCAAAAACACATGTATGTTTAGGTACATGCACGCGCACATTTATACATACATACGTACGCGAACGCTTACGCACACAACTGCACGCACCCACGCACGCACACAGTCATAAAAAAAATGTGAGAATATGCATGCACACACGTGCGTGCACTCACACGCACTTATGCATGCACAAACCCCAACATGCAAATGCACACTCACATACATGCACTACACGCATACAACGGCGACACACATATACATGCACGCACAACACATATGCAAACACACGTTGTCGGGGTGGGGGTAGAAACATGTTTTGCATCCTTATTGGTGGTTAAAGTAGTTGGGCTTCTTTTCGCATTGGAAATGGCCATTTTGGGGACTTTTTGGCTTTGGACAGGCCCAGCCCTTCAAACTTTGATTTTTTGACACAACAATATCAGATGTACGTGTGCAGCTCTTCAAGAGCAACAAAATGTGCCCATTATGATTTAAATCTGAATGGTACTTATTCCTCTGCACATACGGAATTTGGTTGTATACCTAAATAAATCCATTATATATAAGGTATGAAAATGTGACATACGGTTAGGGCCAACCCTAATTGTACGTCAAGTATCATACTTTTGTTTTATTTAACACAGGAGGCGCAGAAAGAAAAATCAACATCCTCCGGCCCAAATGACCCGTCACCCAATACCCCCTTCCTGACCCCCACACTAATAAAAAGGGTGCCATTCTGCTCACAATTCAAGCAGCTATCTGCCTGCACAGTTCTAACGCCAAATGATGCAATACCTGACGAGCTATAGGGCAAACAATGGTTTTCGCACGCTCTTGCACCGACCACCTGTTTGGTGCACAAATCCAGCCAAAACCTTTGCCAAAGTATTTTTTGCTTCGATCATGCAACTTATGCATAATGCAATGCGTAAACTGCAAGTTTGGAAGCAATTGCTGGTAATTCGCGGCCTACTTGGGGACATTCCATGCATTTCTATGACCAGGCACCCAGACCCCCCCCTTAAATCAAATCACCCAACAAGATGCCAGACGACTGGGCTTGAGCTGAGGATTCCAAAAATATATTCATATTTCGTGGAAGTGGCTCAGTAAAATTTTGGAGACCCCCCCTTAAATTACCCGACCCACCCTGGCCCCCCCCCCACACACCACACACTCAGAATCGACTAATTTTTATATTAATCGATAGCTCTCGACGTCATGATTCTGATATGTAATTTATGATTCAATCGACACTTGACGCCAAAAAGGTATGATCCTTGACGCCTCCTGTTCAACGTGTCAAGAAATATAAATTACGTAATCGGAATGCTGAAAGCTACCAATTGGTACCTAATGATTAGATTCGGGGAGGAGGGGTCCAGTGGGGGGTTTCGGGGATTTGGGTTGGGTCTGCATAATTATTTTAGGCCACTTGAGATTTTTCCTGCCACTTCCAGCAAATAATAAAAGTATTAAATTCCCTGGTAAGTGAATTGTGAAGACAGATAGCTGCTGAAATTCTGAGCTAATTCACACCATTTATAAAAGTGTGGGGGTCAGAAAGGAGGGGTTGGGTGGGATCATTTTGGGCCAAGGGCCCACAATTTACACGTGACTGTCAGTATACAAAGTTCTCCCAAGTGTATGCCATTTTTTCACTTGCCTAGTTCACAGACACGTACACATAAGAGGACACACAGTTGCGAGATGAAACATGGAAGCTACTTTCCTTCCAATGAGAAGAAAGAAATAGTTACGAAAGGAAATAAGCCTGAAGGTGTGAACGGTGTAGTAGCAGGATGGTCACACATGTCACACGTGTAACACTTGTGATGGCCATGTAGATACACAAAAACACACACACTCACACCTGCACAGCTTCAGCGTTGAGGACTGCCTTTACTTCAGGCACATCCTGCCACATTTTCTCTTGCTGCCTATGCCGCCTGCGGTGCCAGTCCCAGCTGAACTTCTCGTGTGAGAGATTCAGCGTGAACTCGTGCGGAGTGTCTGCAAGACAGCAAGAACAAAATGCAGTTGCATACATGTGCTTTTGCGTGCGCATGCTTTTTAAATTGAGGTCTTGCTATGAATTTAAGTTCCACAACTTCCTGTTCATAAGAACTCCTTCTTTTCCAGAAAGGGGCACACAGTGGAACACCTTGTCAAGCAAAAGCTGTTCAGCAATCTGAGCGCCTCATTTGCGCACCAAAAACGATGTTCAGTGGTTCAGAAATGGATCAATTTTGCAAATCCGCAAACTAACAATTACATTTCCCTTTTGACTTTTACCTACCCTGTTACTTGCTAATTAAATAGCAGTCAGAAAGTGCAGGCATGCAGTGAACAGTCTGGTCACCAGTGGGCCGCGGATTTCTCTTCTACAAGTTTGAATTTAGTTCAGATCCCCGATCTGCTGTCTGCCTCACCTGAGGTTTGGTGTGGCTGTGCTGTTAATGTACGATCTGCAAGTCAGAAATGAAAGTTGCTATCAGCTGATACCATTTATATATTGTGCACATACCCAAAAAGTGTCCTGCATGAAGCAAATGACTCGAAGGAAAAGCGGCCAAGCAACAATTTTATGTGTTTTATCGGGTGTGTGCTACTAGGACTTGCTTCTGAGTGCGTCGGGCAGCTTATCCTTTAATTGTATGTGAGCTTGTGCTCAACCATATTTGCTAAGCTTGCTGACTCCTTCTCACCTTCCACCAATGCACACGAGTAAACATCATGAAGGCACACATATACACAAAAGCACACAAAAACTCACGTGCAAGGGGCTTGATAGGCAAGCCCTGGGGCTGCAGGTCCTCTGCCTGTGCTGTGCGGCAAGCAAAGAAGGCCAGGAGGTTGGCCCTCCCAGGATCGCATTCTGCCAAAACAGGCGGAAGGAGCTGTGCTGCCTCGTCACCTTTGGGCCAGTTTTTTCGTAGTTGACCCTGATCGTCTGCTAGCTCCCCCTGCCAGTGTTGCTGCTGCCACCCTCCCCTACTCCTCTCTTTCGCTTACGGGGGCTGCTGCTGCTGCTGCTGCTGCTGCTGCTGCTAAACACGCTTGTAACCGTCCACATTTCCCTGTCAAGGTCCTGGCTCGTCTGGTCCAAGCGCTTTATCATCTCCTCTGGAGAACACATGGCAGTGGCCTCTCCATGCCGGTAGGCATTGAAGAGGCTCACTCCATCTGTGCGAGCAAAGTGGGTATGCGCGTGCTTAGCAACGGTGCCCCCCCCCCACCCATCTCCCATTTCCAGGCTTTGCCTTCCCTTTATTCCTCTTTTTCTGGGGCACCTTTGTCCCTCTCCTGGAAACCTCCTTTGGGCTGAGCTGTGGCAACAACGCCACCAGTGGGAGAGCATCTGATGGGGGGGTGGTGGCTGCCCTTTCTTCGGCCGCCCTCTCTTCTTTGTTGCTGCAGCTGGATCCTCTTTGCCGACTGACTTTCCACCTTCTGCTCCACCTCCTGCTGCTGTTTCTGCCACCTGCATACAGATCAGGTAGATCCACAAGAGTTTGATGTGTGCCACAAGGGTTTGATGTGACACATTCAATCTAGAAGGTGAGTAAGTGACTGAGGTACTAGCAAGCTGAGCGCATCAAAGTCTGAAATTGATTTCAATGCAGTTTATCATGTGTACGCGAGAGCAATTTGTGTTAGCAGACACATTCCCATCAATTAGAAGCAAATTGACTTTCAAGATTTCCCGTGTGGCACGTCCTCCCCCTCACCATTACACAGTCACTTCAGGAATAGGAGATTGCACATATTTATGTGCGCAAACGAAATGAATGAATACGTACATTTATTTTTTACTTGGACAGCAACGCAGTGAGGACATGCAGTGCAATAAAAGAGAGAAAACAACATTTCAAAAACACACCTGAGCCCGTGCAGCCGCTGTGCGTTCTGGTGTACATGTCCACCATGTCCACCAGTATGTTCCCATCTAGAGGAGCAAACTGGCGTGCAAGCCTGGCAATGGGGACATAGGGGCGCAAGCTCTTAGGAGTTTGGGCTGATGTGCAGCAGGACCCTCCTCCTCCTCTCCCTTCTCCTCCTCCTCCTCCTCCTCCTCCTCTTCCATCCCCCCCCCTCCTCCGCCCCTTCCCCCTCCAGCCAACTGGGATCAAAGGCCAGCTTTTCCGAGATGCCGGCTGCTGCCGCTGCGTGTTGAGCGCTGTTGGGCTGTTCCTCTTCGTCAGGGCCAGGGGCTGGGGTTGGCTTGTGGGACAGATGCGGGCGCTGGTTCCGGGTTAGGAAGAGGTGAAGCGGGAGCAGCTGGGACAGCGATGCATCAATACGGCGGGGGAGTGGGCCAGTGAAGCCTGGAGTCGGCTGGAGGGCATGGCGCAAGTCCATGAGACATTTGCGAAGCGCACGGCTCATGCCAGCATCATCAGAGAGGCCATGCACAACGAAAGCCAACAACTGTTTGCTTTCGTTGTGCATGGCTTGCTGTGTGCTGCTGAATCACCCCAGGGATGTTGGTTTCCAGGTGGCAGCTGCAGACTGAGGCTACACTCTCCTCGTTCTCTCCCTCCATTGCCATGCGCGCATGGCGATGGAGGGAGAGAACGAGGAGAGGAAATCGACGGGTCGTGGCAGACTCAATGGGTGAGTTGCCTTCCAACTTGGGTTAAGTGTGTTGATTTGGATCTTGTGGGGCATCTGCTCCACAGTTGCACCACACATGTGACGGCCTGTGAGCGTGATGTGCATCTCATGCTTCCGCTGCTGCTTGTATTATTTCCTGTGGCGCACTTGCATTGCCGCACGTACGCTGTGCACATGCAAACAATAGTTATTTTCCCCTTGTATGCATCCCTTGCAGCTTTCCTCCTTGTCATTGGAAAACGAACTGTCAACTGTTAAAATGTGCATTGGCCATCATCCATTGCAGGGGAGGAGGCACAGAGGCAGGCAAAAGCAGCAGGCCTGTCCCACTGTGGCCACGAATTCACCAGGAAAAACCGTGAGTGCTTTGCATGTCTGCACAGTTGTAGAATGTAATGTAGGTAACAGTTGTTAGGGGGGGAGGGGGTTGGGGTGTATTGCCAAAAGCAATATTTCCACTCTGAGGAGTTTTGCAAAATGAGCGTTACGATGGAGGCCCGTTTACCTCCACGTGCACGCTGCATGCAAATTGTGGGTCACACTCACAACTCTCGTATTTTTGGTTATCACGCACAGGTCAAGATGGCGCAGCCAAGACGCTCCAAAGCAAAAGACAGAAAGCACTTGGTGATGAGAGTGCAGATAGTGAGTTCGTTTTTTAACTCATTGCTCTCTATCTGCTTGACTGCAAGGTAACACACCCAGTATAGAAGGAAAAATGCTATGTATAAATTCATAGCCCTGTCAGTCCGCACTTGTGCGCGCATACCCCAAAACCCCTGTGCATCTCCTCATTCTCCTTCTTCTCATCACGTTTTCACAGCTTGTTGAAAGTTGGAAATACCTCCCCGCCACCAGGTGTCAAATCGAGCCTCATTTCTGGTGGGTATTCATCAAAATTTAAAGATGATGCATGCGTTTTCATTAGACAAGTTTAACAAAAATTAGCAGTATGGACTAGGTTGGCATAGACTTTTACGGGTGTGAAAAGGGGGAGGAGTACATGTGTGGAAATACTTGGCCCTCAAACTGAGACTTACAGCATTTCACAATTAATAGAGTTCCGATACTAAGACATCAGTGAGGTTGGGCTGCTCCTAGTCTGCGTATGTGAGAATTGGTGCTGCCACACCAGACCTAATACCGTACCAAAATTATATCACCCCGCAAAAATAATGTTTTTGAGGGGTGCGGCTAAGTGCGGACAGAAAAATAAGTAAATAATTTTAGGCCCGCGGATTGGTGAAAATGGCCTAAATTGGTGAGAATGGCTTAAAAATGGCCTGCGGATTGGATTATAATAAATATTGAAGGGGGTGCGGATTGGTTGCGGATTTGCAAAACTAAATATTTTTTTTGGGGGTGCGGGATGATTAAATTTTGGTACGGTAGTATCTACATAAAAAACCTGAAGGAAAATGAAAGAATACTGTACATACTTTCATATTTAGCTACAAACAAAGACACTCTTCCCTGGTTTGTACAGGCAAAACCTCACACAAGAGCAGCAGGAGCCAGATCCTGAAAGACCTGCAAACTGGTTTTGTAAAGCTACGCAATGCTGGAGAAATTGACGCAGATCAATATTTGTGGCTTCGCGCACGAATATTCACACCGGGGTCACCGGTGGCGCCGTAGTCCCACAAGGAAAGGCTTCACAAGGAATTTGTAGGGTATACCATAGAGCGATGCAGTGCATTGCAAGAGCTGTGCAGTGTTGACAGTGTAAAAGGGGCCGTCAATGCACGTTGGGTGTGAAGTGTTTTTGTGGAGCTGGATGTGTGGGTGATGTATCCCCTTTCCAGCTTATTAATTTACCATTGATTGCCTGATTTGTAGATTTGGGGTGTGAAGTTCTGATACCCCACTTGATGAGCATTACCCTTTAAGGGCTTTGGCAGACAAGATCACTTATTTTAAAGGACAATTCCCAATATATGCCTAAACAGACATTCTTCCTAAACATTAATTTTCTACACTTTAGTTTAGTTTAGTTTGGATTACAAAGGCATTCAACCTGGAATGGCTGCTCAACCTACACTTTCTACACTTTGCTTTGACACGTTGAGTCTTTGTATTCATTGTATTAATTCATCATTGAAGGCTATTAACTATGCCGTGGAGCTGACTGTGCATATGGGTGTCACAGTGCTAGGGCGTGTGCACTGGAGGAAACTTCTTTTGTTTTGGCCATGACTGGTGGGAAGGAGCAGCGTAGATTAATTTTTTATATGGTGAACTTTCTGATGGACAAACTGGATCTACACTTCTCTTGTAGTATAATCAACCAGTAAGACTGTCAAAATAGTTCAACACACACAAGAGAAGTGTGTGTTGAACTATTTTGACAGTCTTACTGGTTGATTATACTACTTGTAAGTGCTTGCGGATCGAGCTCACAGCCTGAGACGGACAGGGCAGCAAAGCATGCATCATCTTAAGGAGGCAGAAATTCACAAATCTGAGCTTACAGGTGTTCTTGAAATACCCATGATACTCAAAAAATGTAAGATGTCAACATTCTGGCCTAGTAGGTACCCAGGACAGGGCAGCCGAGCATGCACCATCTCAAGACAGCTGGATTTCAAAAAAATGACATTGCAGATGTTTTAAAACACCCTTATTACCCAAATTAGAAAGTTTCAGGGAAATCCATAAAGTTCATTATTACCTGTTTTTGGCCTGAAATGTTTTAAGTGCTGAACGTACCTGTCGGGCAGGGGTGTTTTATAACTTTGCTTTTTAGATTGCATTGGCACTTCGGTCGCTTAGTTTTGCCAGGTATGTTTCCCTTTCCGACACTGCAATTCCTCTTGCCTTATGCAAATGCCGTAATAGAATCTGCTTGCTCAATGTTAGACACCACCTTCTTTGTATAATCTAGTCACAATGGTTACAATGGTTACAATTGGGGGTGACCTTCAGCCAGGTTGTTTGGCTGATCGGCTGGTGACTGGTCTCGGCCAGCCACAAATAAATCCATAAGCTCAGAAAGAAAAAGAAAAAGTCTATTGTTCTGCTGAGAAAGGAAATCATGAACAAGTTGGTTGTTGACCTGTTGCAGCAAAAAGGGTTG
>Ga0307947_1002339_pt1:0-2500 | contig 15161 bp, 20 predicted proteins | sample OrgLakmetagen232_FD_201840 | JGI IMG/M metagenome (GOLD analysis project Ga0307947, IMG submission 201840) | Saline water microbial communities from Organic Lake, Antarctica - #232 | ecosystem: Environmental > Aquatic > Non-marine Saline and Alkaline > Saline | place: Antarctica: Organic...
GGAGGGGGAGCAGGCAGGAGAGGTGGAGGTGGTGGTGGACGGGGGGGAGGGGGACGGCAAAATAAAGAGTACCGTGGCAGCATCCCCACCTCATTGTTTTAAAAGTTCAGAAGGAAAGCACAAAACAACTAGGTGGTGATGTCACATCCGCACGGAGTGGGAGCTACAAAACATTGTTGAGGTCACCGCACTTGTTGAGAAGGATTAAATGCGTCTTCTGTTCTTAGTCCATAGCCAATGTAATATCCATCATTATGCCTTGCACATATCCCTTAAAATATCCCTTGAAATATAATATCCCCTTACACATCTGTAGATTGTGTCTGCAGTCCATGTTTGAGCTTATGCCATGCTCCATTGCGATAGCGTATGATCCCGATTGGGTTGATATCAGGTGAACGCACTGTTGAAGAGCAAAGCAGTAAGGTAAGGTTAGGTAAGGTTACATCACTATATATGCCTCTGGGGGATCTGAGCAAAAGCTTAGAAAATGCCTATAACCAAACCAAAAAGGCGCTCGAAATCAAGGGGTTTTAGGTCTAGGCACTCAGCCACAAAAGAGGCCACAACATACATACCTGACTGGTTCAAAAAAGTCATCAACCGAGTTGGGCTGTCAGCCTTAAGTCTGGCAGAGGCATATGTTTGGTTCAGGGTAATCTGGTCCGTTAACGATAGGATACTTTTCCGTGATTTCTACTGGCGTGGCCAGTTGGTGGCACTATCTGTCTTGTACTTTGACTGATACAGCTGTTGGTCATGACAAGGCTGTCTTCATATCGAGGTGGGAAGAACAGCTGACGGTGCTGTGTGCAAAGGCTAACAAGATGTTGATGCGGACAGTCCAGCAAAATGTGTTTCTCATCCTGAACAGAGTGCCAATCTTATTTGTCACACATCCTAAGCTCATAAGGCCTCCTATTCCTGTTATGACGCATTATTTGGACCAGAAAGTTATGAAAGTGCACGGCTGAGATTGTTGAAAATATTCAAGCAAAGGTAGAGAGGCAACACAGGCTTGGGATTTCTATTTCTGTCATTATGTCGGCCAGGAGCATTCCCCAAAGGTACACCAGAATGTGTGTGATAAGTCCTCATAATTTTGCTGGAACGGTGATTATCATGTGGTGTCAAATTATCAAGTTCTCTCCAGCTCCCAATGATATGTCTGCGCACAGTGAGCTCAAACTGTTTCAAATTGATAGACTCGCGAGATCTTATGGCATTCTAAAGCTGCTGAGACGCAGGGAAATCTTGGAGTGCGTGCACAACCTGGTAAGTTTAGTCCGTGTCACTTCTATTTGCAATTAGAAGGTCAGCCCGCACAACTTTCTCAAGAAAAGGATTGTTTGAAGAGAGTAAACTGTTCCAGAATGGTTTGATGCATCTAAACCAACAGGAAAAATGGACATCCGTCCTCTTTCGCGGAGCACGCAATGAGTAATTTAACGTTTTGTTTTATGTCGTAATTTACGTGTGAGGAAGTATTTGCATAAATATAAGAAAGTTTGTTTGAAATTGCAAACTGTCCATCCTCCACCAATGCAAGGGGAGCTGCCTTTGCCTATAACAGGGGAGCCATAACCTATAACAGCTATGGCAGGAGCTATGACCTATAACCTATAACAGGGAAGTTGAAACCTGTAGCAGCTAAAGCAGGAGCTATAACAGGAAAGCTATGACCTATAACAGCTTTAGCAGGAGCTATAACTTATAACCTATAACAGGGGAGCTGCCGTCACCTAAAACAGATTGACATTCCACACCCCTTGGCTATGTGCAAATGCAAAAAATGATGCTGCTTGGCATTGCAGATGTTTTTGCCTAACGTTGCTGTATCAAGATTCCTTGGCTTTGTGCAAATGCAAAGTTTGATGCTGCTTGGCATTGCAGATGCTTTTGCCCAACGTTGCTGTGCTCGCACGACATCCGCACCACAGCCAGGGAGCAGGCTGTCATAATTCCACGTCATAGGTGCAAGCTCCACTGGTTTGCCCTGCAACTTTTACATGCCACCAAATACATTCAAGAGGATTTAAATTAACAAAGTTGCTCTTGATCAGTGAATTGTGCCTGCTGCTGCTCCAGCCCATCGACCGAACATACTGAGACTGATGATGACCTTTGCCTGTTACTTAACCCTCTTATCATACATTTCTCCTTTTATGTATTCCCTCCATTATATTATCACTACATTCATTTGCAATACCGGCCTGTTATGTTATGCAACCCCTGGCAGTACGTGCGTGATCGCAATTGTACCTGTTCGAGTGCATGTTTAGATTATTCCCAACAGCTCTATCGATCATTCCTCCATGACTTCTGTGCAAATGCAAATTACAGACGATAAACTTTGGAAGGCTTTATTATTTGCTTGGAGTTTTGATTGAGCTTCCATGCCTGCTCAATAGTAGCGCCGTACTGATCTAGACACTTTTGTGACATAATAAGCCGGTCTCAAGTGGCTAATCATGTTTGGGACAAAAAACTCCAAATAACT
>Ga0307947_1002339_pt1:5000-15161 | contig 15161 bp, 20 predicted proteins | sample OrgLakmetagen232_FD_201840 | JGI IMG/M metagenome (GOLD analysis project Ga0307947, IMG submission 201840) | Saline water microbial communities from Organic Lake, Antarctica - #232 | ecosystem: Environmental > Aquatic > Non-marine Saline and Alkaline > Saline | place: Antarctica...
GCAAAATGAGTTGTTTCCTATGGATCTCAGGAGTTTGCTTGCCAGTATCTGCTGCTGTGTGAATGTGCTCCACTGCTCGTATGTTTGTACTGCCCTCTGTAATTTTTGCACTTTCAGCCGAGTCACTCTTTTCATTTTTTCCACGCTGCACCTCTATTTCGCACTGCAGCATTCGCGCACTGCAGGCCACAGCATTCTCCTTATTACATCCAGTGTTGTGAACTTTACGGTTGACGCCGTCAACCGTCATTTGACGGTCAGGCGTAATTTACAGTTTTGACCGTCAGAAACTAATCACCAGGCGTAATTTACGGTGATTTTAACTTTTGACGTCTAACGGTCAGCTTTACGGTTATTCACGGTGTGAAACCGTCAGGAATTAGTTATTTACGGTGGGAAACCGTCAGGAATTAGTTATTTACGGTGGGAAACCGTCAGGAATTAGTAATTTAAGGTGGGAAACCGTCAGCAGCTGGCCAGGCCAGGCCAGGCTCGACTGACTCAGGGCCACAGGGCCACACGAGCCCTCTTTGCCTGATTACCGGAGGACATTTTATATTTATATCGCAAATCGCAAATGTTTTTTGTGGGGAATTCGGAGCTTGAGTTGGCACTCTGAGCCACTGAGTTCCTGACGCCGCACCGTTACTTACGATTCCCCACCGTCAGTATGAATTTCACCGTTAATTACGGTTATGTGACGTAGACGTCATTTAAGCACCGTAATTTACGGTGCCATTTCTGATTGACGCCGTAAATTCACAACACTGATTACATCACTGCTTGCCCTCCTCACTCACGTCATGTGATACACTGCTCTTTTTTCAAAATGCACCTCTACTTTCACACTGCAGCATTAAACACACGTTGCAGTCGACAGCATATGCACACGTTGCAGTCCACACACTTCTCGTGCTTCATGTGATCCACAGCATATGCACACATTGCAGTCCACAGCATATGCACACGTCGCAGTCCACACGCTTCTCGTGCTTCATGTGATCCACAGCATATGCACACCGTTGCAGTCCACAGCATATGCACACGTTGCAGTCCACAGCATATGCACACATTGCAGTCCACAGCATATGCACACGTCGCAGTCCACAGCATATGCACACGTTGCAGTCCACACGCTAATCGTGCTTCATGTGACTCACTGCTCCGCTTATAAAGGCCACCTCATTTTTCGCATGGCAGCTCACACACAGCAGGCCTTACACACCGCTTGCCCTTCACACTCATGTTGGTCACCGCTTCTCGCACCACTGCTTCGTAGGGTTGGCCATAACCATATATACATATATATACAGTGTATATACAGTATTTATGGCAAGGGAATCACCAAATTTACGGTCATACTCATTGTGTATATATCAATGAGTAGGTACGTAATCACTCCTCACGTCATACTCATTGTGTATATATCAATGCGTAGGTACGTAATCACTCCTCACGTCATTGCTCACCCTTCAAAAACCTTCAGGTATCGTTTGGGCATTTTTTCCTCGGCCACTTTACGCAACGTCCGTGCCGCCATGGAGCATGTGTTCAAGGTGATTGCTGATTTTTTGTGCATGCGTGTTAGCACCTGTATGGGTAAGCTTACACGTGCTCTGAACGAGGGTAATTATAATGTTAGCACCTGAAGCATGCGCTCCTGTGCCTCTGTACGCAACGTCCGTGACGCCACGCACCACGTGTTCAAGGTGATTGCTGTTTTTTTGTGCATGCGTGTTAGCACCTGTATGGGTAATCTTGCATGTGAGATGAACGAGGGTACTCATAATGTGAGCACCTGAAGCACGCGCTCCTGCGCCTCTGTACGCAACGTCCGTGAAGCCACGCACCACGTCTTAAGGTAATCATATTAAGCTCGCTTGCAAATTGTTCCCGGTCATCGCTTGCTTGCTCGACTTCATGAACACAGGACTTTGAGGCTTGGCACAACAGATGCACAACACACACACACTCTCTCTCTCTCTCCCTCTCTCTCTCTCTCTCTCTCTCTCTCTCTCTCTCTCTCTCTCTCTCTCTCTCTTTCTCACACACACACACACACACACACGCACATGATGATAATAATGATGGGCAAAACAGAAGCACAACACATGCTTGATGGGAATGATGGACACAACAGAAGCACAACGCACACACACGCATGATGAGGATGATGGGCACTGCAGAAGCAATACAACACACACACGCATGATGAGGATGATGGGCACAACAGAAGCAATACAACACACACAACACACACACAACACACACATGATGAGGATGATGGGCACAACAGAAGCACAACAAGCCCCACCCCCCATCAATCATGTGCCTTTTTCCACCGCCACCAGGGCTGCACCTAGGGTTAAACTCTCTCCTTTCGTGCCTTTGCAACCTCGGTGCACCGTACAGCTTGTACACACATTTTTTAATCTCTCTCACGCGCACACACATACACACACGCAACCACACACACACACACACTCACACACACAAACACACACACAGGATGCGAATGCTGGGCGCAAAGAGCTGTTCAAGCACCACCCTTCTTCCCTTCTTTCACTAGGGCATGCAGTGGCGGTAGCAGCTGTACGAGAGGTGGGTTGCACAACCAAATCAAGTGGCATTGTGTTGGATCTGAGGCAAATGATTAGCGAAAATTGGATATGCAGTGGCAGCAGCAGCAGTGCGAGAGGTCATACAGGTGAGTGGCTTGATTAAATCAGGCTATACTATTGAGGTGGATCTGAAGCAAACAGTTGGTGGAATTTGGGCGTGCAGTGGCAGCAGCAGTTTCAAGAGAGATCTCACATGTGAGTGACATGATTTGATTAAATTGTAATGAGGTGTATCTAAGATAGACATCTGGTGGAAATTGGGCGTGCAGTGGCAGCAGCGGCAGCCGCAGAAAAGGTCACACAGGTGGTTGGCGGAACTAAATGAAGTCGATATAACTTAGTAAATTTTGAGGCAAACAAATGCTGGAAGCACGCTGGTATGCATCACAGCCGATACTTTGAATTACCAAGCAAGGGCAAGGTGAAGGTTGGGCACGCAGCAGCAGCAGCAGTAGCATCAACAGCGCAGCAGCAGCAGCAGCAGCAGCAGCAGCAGCAGGGGAGGAGAGGAGCAATTTCGTGCCTATGATGCAAGCAGTGATGAAGACGCTTGAAGTGTCATTCTGTCAAATCTTTGTTGTGCGGTTCGGAGCTCCAGAAAGGTTTTGCTTTGTTTCTTTTGTTAAGGGCATGTGACAAAACTCGCTCTTTGAGTATCTGACTTTAAACTTGGAATATCTGACTTTAAATTCGGAATATCTGACTTTAAACTCGGAATATCTGACTTCAAACTCAGAATATCTGACTTTATAATCAAAATATCTGACCTCATAAGATAGAGATGAGGAAAAGAATTCCTCATATATTCTCCCCTTTGCATCCGAACTTTCCCTTCGCTCGTAAAGCGTCCTAGCTTGGATTTTGCTGTAGAGCGGCCAGTACAGCTTCAAGTGCACTGATCACGATGCCTTTTCCTACGGGCTTCACAAAAGCCGCTCCCTTGAGTCTCATTGTGCATCAGAAAATATAAATAAAAATAAAAATATAAAACCGCTTTTTTTGCTGTGTGCAACCTGCAGGTTCAGCAGGTTGCGTTGCCCGAATCAGACACTGAACTGACACTGATGATGAAAAAGCCAAAGAAAGGTATGGTAGTGGCAGTGCGGAGGAGGCGGTGGTATATAGTGCTGCTCCTGCCTCATGTTGCCTCATGTTGAGCAGCGTGTGTTGAGTGCTCCTGCCTCATGTTGCCTCATGTTTAGTGCTTCTGCCACATGTTACCTCATGGAGAGTGCTCCTGCCTCATGTTGCCTCATGTTACCTCATGGAGAGTGCTCCTGCCTCATGGAGAGTGCTCCTGCCTCATGTTGCCTCATGTTACCTCATGGAGAGTGCTCCTGCCTCATGTTGGCTCATGTTGAGCAGCGCATGGAGAGTGCTCCTGCCTCATGGAGAGTGCTCCTGCCTCATGGAGAGTGCTCCTGTCTCATGTTGGCTCATGGAGAGTGCTCCTGCCTTATGTTGCCTCATGTTGAGCAGCGCATGGAGAGTGCTCCTGCCTCATGGAAAGTGCTCCTGCCTCATGTTGGCTCATGTTGAGCAGCGCATGGAGAGTGCTCCTGCCTCATGGAGAGTGCTCCTGCCTCATGTTTCCTCATGGAGAGTGCTCCTGCCTCATGTTGGCTCATGTTGAGCAGCGCATGGAGAGTGCTCCTGCCTCATGGAGAGTGCTCCTGCCTCATGTTGGCTCATGTTGAGCAGCGCATGGAGAGTGCTCCTGCCTCATGTTGCCTCATGTGGAGGAGCCAGCGCATGGAGATGCAGATGGAAAGTGGGAGAGAGGGAGGGATTCCGAAACTGAGAGAAAGAGAGGGGGATTCTTGGTCTATGTACAAGCAGTGTGCACATGAAGTCACTGGCAGGGAAACTGTTGGGACGGTTTACTGGTTAGGTTGGGTTTGGTTAATTTAGGTTAGGACAGGCTGGTTAGGTACCTCGTTTTTTTCCTGTTCCTGCCGACTGACCCTGGATCTTCTACTTAGAGACGCAGACATGTATGTCAAGGTAGAGCCAATAAAATTACTTAAGGTCAATACCCTGGCTGTCTGACAAGAAGGGAAAACACGCGACGTGCTTATGTATGTGTAGGGTTGGCCAGAACCGTATAAGTACACCATACAGGAACGTATGTATGGTAATTTCATGCCAAAATAATGTATATGCACCGTATATGCATATGTATGTATGGTTTTGGCCAACCCTGCACATACAGGCGTGGTCAGCTTTAGGTCAACTTTAGCGATTCAGATCAGTGGGGTCGTGAATCGTGATTTAGATCAGTAGGGTTGTGCATCGTGATTTAGATCAGTAGGGTTGTGCATCGTGATTTAGATCAGTAGGGTCGTGAATCGTGATTTAGATCAGTAGGGTTGTGCATCGTGATTTAGATCAGTAGGGTTGTGCATCGTGATTTAGATCAGTAGGGTCGTGCATTGTGATTTAGATCAGTAGGGTTGTGCATCGTTATTTAGATCAGTAGGGTTGTGCATCGTGATTAAGATCAGTAGGGTTGTGCATCGTTATTTAGATCAGTAGGGTTGTGCATCGTGATTTAGATCAGTAGGGTTGTGCATCGTGATTTAGATCAGTAGGGTTGTGCATCGTGATTTAGATCAGTAGGGTTTTGCATCGTGATTTAGATCAGTAGGGTTGTGCATCGTGATTTAGATCAGTAGGGTTGTGCATCGTGATTTAGATCAGTAGGGTTGTGCATCGTGATTTAGATCAGTAGGGTTGTGCATCGTGATTTAGATCAGTAGGGTTGTGCATCGTGATTTAGATCAGTAGGGCCGTGAATCGTGATTTAGATCAGTAGGGTCGTGAATCGTGATTTAGATCAGTAGGGTTTTGCATCGTGATTTAGATCAGTGGGATCGTGCATTGTGATTTAGATCAGTAGGGTCGTGAATCGCGATTTAGATCAGTAGGGCCATGAATCGTGATTTAGATCAGTAGGGTCGTGAATCGTGATGCAATCCAGTCTGTTTTTTGCCAGATCCACTCAGCCTAGAAACATATCGAGGCTTAAATAGATGCGGGGCTTTAATAGATGCGGACATACAGGGAAAGGAATTGCTTGGAGTGCTCTGAATCTGCATGTTTGCCAACACACAGGGGCTGTTCGGTGGAGAGGGCACCGCATCCACGTATACAACTGCCACTCATCAGTCACTTTGCTTTTATGAACGACATGCGTACGCCAATACACAGGGAAGCAGTCTGCCTGGAGCGCCCCTGGGTTCCGCATGCCTGCCAACGCAATGGAGCTGTTCAGTGGGGGGGTATTCCATCGCGAGCACTGCATCCAGGACCCCAACTGGAACACTCGTGAGGGTGGGCATGACTGGGATACTGTTAAGGTGTGTCATGGTATGTGCTTGGGCGTGTGCGCGTGTGTGTGTGTGTGTGTGCATGTGTGTGCGCGTGTGTGTGTGTGTTCGTGTGTGCGTGTGTGTGCGTGTGTGTGTCTGTGTCTGCGTGTGTGTGTGTGTGTGCGTGTGCAAGCACGTGCTCCTGTGCACAAGTGTGTGTGTGTGTATTTGTGTGCATGTGCCTGTATATGTGAAAGCGAAACTAGCACGTACAAGTGTACAGATTGCGTTTTTGTGCGTCCTTGGAATCAGAATGAGCAAATGTACAAACATACTTGTGTTGAGGCCCCGGAGGAGTCCATTATTTGACTTTCTTGTCGTGCTGCTCAGATTCAATGCTTTTGTGAGCATTGCAATCTGTAAGCATTGCAATCTGTAAGGTCATGCATGGAATTGCAAACACACCCAAGCTCACCTGTTTCCTCGTTTATTTCTTTCTACGCAGTGCTTGACCTAAGTTGAGTAAATTTTGGTTCTATGTTCTGAATGGATATGGAGGCTTGCAAACTCGTGCGAAACACTACACACATGCACATACAGATACACACACAGACACAGACGTGCGCACACACACACACGCACACACACACACAGACACACACACTCTCATTCGTTTTCTTTGCCATGCTTTTATGCAGCCACTGGCCGAAAATGGGCTGAAGCTCGGTTCTGTGCTCTTAGTTGACAATGAGGTCCGTAAGATCAATCAAGACGAGCACAGCAGTGCCGTGGAGATGCCCACGTGGGAAGCCTGCCCAGGTGCGAATGACACATGTTCAGGGTTAGCCGGAACCATGTATATGCACCGTGTATGACCGTATATTTGGTGATTTCCCTGCCAAAAATGCCGGACATATACCGTATATATAGGGTTCTGGCCAACCCTACACATGTTCTCGTGACTGTTTCATAAACGCCCTTTCTCATACAGAATTGCCCTCTCTTTCTCGCATGTATCAAAATCTTTCTTCGTATTAAACACACTACAATCGGCTTGGCCAGAGTCATATAATGCACCGTATATGACATTATATTTGGTGATTTCCCTGCCAAAAATACCGTGAATACACCGTATATCCGCATGTATGTATTTTTTTGACCAACCCTGCGTATGACACATGTACAGGGTTAGCCAGAACCATATATATGCACCGTATATGACCGTGTGTATGGTGATTTCCCTGCCAAATACCGCATTAACACCGTATATATGTGGTTCTGGCCAGCCCTACACATGTATTCGTGACTGTTTCATTAAACGCCCTTTCCCATACAGAATTGCCCCCTCTTTCTCGCATGTTTCAACATCTTTCTCCGTCTTGAGCACACAAAAATAGGGTTGGCCAGAACCCTAAAGTTGCTGCAAGTCCTCTACCTCCCTACACTCCCTACACTGCTCGCACTATCGCACCACTCTCACCTGACCTACACGCACAGATGGCGGCCTTGCCCGCCTACAAGCCCTCGTGCACGCCCTCCTGTACCTCCCTACACTGCTCGCACTATCGCACCACTCTCGCCTGACCTACACGCACAGATGGCGGCCTTGCCCGCCTACAAGCCCTCGTGTACGCCCTCCTGTGCCTCCCTACACTCAATGCATTCTCGAACCAATTTTCAATTCACCATACACTGAAATGGCAGCTTTGCGAGCCTGCATGCCCTCGTGCACGCCCTCCTGAGCCTTCCTTCACCGATCGCATCCTCATGCTACCCTTCTCTGACTGACGCACTCAGATGGCAGACTTGCAAGCCTGTACGCTCTTGTGCACGCTCTTGTGCCTCCCTACACTCACTGCATTCTTGTACCAACTTCCAATTGACCATACACTCAAACTGCAACCCTACGAGCCTGCATGCCCTCGTGCACGCCCTCCTGAGCCTTTCTACACCGATCACATTCTCATACTTCCCTTTTCTTACCAAATACTCAGATGGCAGTCTTGCAAGCCTGCATGCCCTGTACACGCCCTTCTGTGCCTCCTTACACCGGTCACATCCTCATTCTACCTATTTGTTGCCAACATACTCAGATGGCGGTCTTGCAAGCCTGCATGCCCTCGTGCACATCCTTCTGAGCCTCCTTACAACGATCACATTCTCATACCACCCTTTTCTTACCAACATACTCAGATGGCAGTCTTGCAAGCCTGCATGCCCTGTACACGCCCTTCTGTGCCTCCTTACACCGGTCACATTCTCATACCACCCTTTCCTTACCAACATACTCAGATGGCAGTCTTGCAAGCTTGCATGCCCTGTACACACCCTCCTGAGCCTCCTTACACCGATCACATTCTCATCCAACCTTTTTCTTACCAAAATACTCAGATGGCGGTCTTGCAAGCCTGCATGCCCTGTACACGCCCTCCTGAGCCTCCTTACACCGATCACATTCTCGTACTACCTTTTTCTTACCAACATACTCAGATGGCGGTCTTGCGAGCCTGCACGCCCTCGTACACGCCCTCCTGAGCCTCCCTGAACCCAGCAACAATGATCTGCGGGCTCACAGCAGCAGCATCAGCGCGGCTGTCAAGGCTGCTGCACCCCCCCCACACACACAGTATGCTGGCAGCTGCAGGCTTGCTGCAGCTCTACCATTCACGCAGGTGTGCCGCTTGTGTAGGGTTGGCCAGAGCCAAATATATATACAGTGTATATATGGTAACTTTGGCAGGGAAACCACCAAATGTACGGTCACATACGGTGAGAATAATATATAATATATATACAGTTCCGGCCAACCCTAGAAATGCTGCGTTCCCACGTTGGCGCCACAGACAGAGGATTGTTCATGATGTATAGAAAGTAGCGAACCTTGGGCGGATTCCGACGCTGGCTTTGTTTGCATGTTCACCGCCGATAGACATAAGCACATGTGTTCTGTACCTTTTTCATGCCTTTATCTTAGTTTGTTTGAAGCAATTTTCACTTTCATTTGAGGCAACTCGTTGCAGCACTGCCTCAGCGTAGTTTGTTTGAGGCAATTCGGTGATATTACAGCAACACTGTGTGTGTGAAAACCAGGGAGGTGAAGCTATACGGTATGTATAGGGTTAGCCAGAGCCGTAAATGTACACTGTATGACCAAATGTGCGGTACTTTTCATACTGAATGTGCGGTACTTTTTTCATACTAGATGTGCGGTACTTCTCATATAAAATGTACACTGTATGACCAAAGGTGCGGTACTTTTCATACTAAACGTGCGGTACTTTTTTCATACTGGATGTGCGGTACTTTTTCATACTAAAAGTGCGGTACTTTTTTCATACTAAATGCCGCGGTACTTTTTTCTTACTAAATGTACACCGTATGACCAAATGTGTGGTACACCATATGACCAAATGTGCGGTACTTTTCACACATTCACCGTATATGACCGTATATTTGATGAAATCCCTGCAGAAAATACCGCATATACACCGTATATAAATGTGCATGTATGGTTTCAGCACGTATGGGTGGAGCTCTGTACATTTTGGGCTGGTCAGGATCATAATTACATATATTCTCACAGTGCATGTTTGTGCGCACTTCAGTAGGGGAAATTTCCGGAAGTGGTCATAATATTGCAATGTATAATTTATTTGGGGGGGGGGGGGGAGGTGTTATAAGGTACCCGGTACCAAAGTGGCTCCATTTCCTAGATCAATGTGGCGAGTGGTTCTTCACTGCCAGCGTATTTTTTTCTTTTTTCTCTTATCATGTTGCCTGGCGAACTTTGAACATTACGCTTATATATTGTGTTTTGTGCTCTGTTATGTTTGCAGGGACGAAACGAAGAGGAGGAGGGCCTGGGAGCAAAAAGACGGCGTGTGGGCTTTGGCGAGAATGAGGTACAAACATGAATGTGTGTGTGTATGTGTGTGTGTGTGTCTGGACAGACTGCATTTGCGTTTTTTGGTGTGGTGTGGTCCACTTGCATTATTTTGGGTTGACCAGAACCGTATATTACAGGGATCGGCGTATAGCGCTATATGAGGCATTTCTATAGCGCTATATAGCGCTATATTGTGCTATATTTCAGCCGCTATAACTGCCAGAACTCCCCCTTGCCGAAGGAATTTCGGCATCGGATTTGGAAGGCATGTAGGGTACCGTGCACAATGCTCCCTGGCAAAAAATTAATTCGGAAATTTGGTTCTGTCGGGCTCTGGCGGTAT
>Ga0307947_1002342_pt1 | contig 15156 bp, 17 predicted proteins | sample OrgLakmetagen232_FD_201840 | JGI IMG/M metagenome (GOLD analysis project Ga0307947, IMG submission 201840) | Saline water microbial communities from Organic Lake, Antarctica - #232 | ecosystem: Environmental > Aquatic > Non-marine Saline and Alkaline > Saline | place: Antarctica: Organic Lake...
GTTCTGGGTCTCCTTGAGCAGCTTCCTTTTGCTTTCTCCTCTGCTTGAGCCCTCCCTCCTCTTTTTTTTTGTTGTCTGTCAGGTCCCTGCTGGGGGCCGTAGCTGTAACACCACCCAAAAAAAAAAAAAAGGCAACATGCAATCTAGGACTGTTCCTGGGCTTCAGCTTTTTAGCAGCATGCCTAAGATGCCTCAGAATAAACAGAGGGTACAGAGTGCTTCTGCCCGGAAAGAAGCCAAACTGCGTGTCTGGAATCTTACCCTTTTTCACACACCAATCAGTCACCAAATCTTTCAGCACGTTGGCAAATATACGATACATCACCCCACTGACAGCAATCATCTGGATTCAGCACTTCCCCTTTTTTACGGATGGGGCTCAGCTTGGCGTCCTTCCAGCACGCAGGCACTTTACTCTCAGACAACAACACTCTGAAAAGGCGTGCCATCAAAGGCACCAGCACATTCACCAGCTTGAATTTACCATCACACCTCACAGGCAAGCACGCATGCTTAATGAAGGGGATAGGGATAGCATCGAACCCTGAAGAAGCACCAGCACTCAACTTCTGAAATTGACGGCAAACTACACCTTCTAACACAGATAAATCAGGACTCTTAAACTCATCTGGATCAGGAGTCCACCCAGACTGCTCGCCCCGCCTAAAAAGAACCTCAGGTGGAGGGTGATTCTTGCTACACGGCACAGCCATATCCATTGCAGACGGGCGAGGCTCTTCGAAAGTTCTCGCCACTCTGAAATGTCTGTGCAAATGATCATGCCAAACTGGAGCGACTGTACGCTAACATTTTGAGAGAACTGGTGACCAAGTGGTGTGTTGAGAACCGGAAAGTTCCTGACACGCAATCTGGCTTCTATCCAGACCGTAGCACGATTCAGCCTATGTCTATTCTAAGGCACTTAGTCCACGCTGCTAAACAGATAAAACTAAAGGGATGTTCCAACCTTCACACGGCCTTTATTGATTGTAAACTATTGACAGATCCCACCTTTGGGATTATTCAAACAATACCAGGATGCCCACTCACCTTATCAATGTTGTCAGACAAATGTACAATGGAGACGAGTATGTTTTGATTGATGATGCCAAAACTACCAGTACCGGTAATTCCGCTGTGCCTTTAAGAGGTGTAAAACAAGGTTGTCCTTTATCTCCTCTCCTCTTTTCCCTTTTTATCAATGATGTGGATGATGAGTTTGGGAGGGACTTTATGAGTGCTGTTACTGGCACTGAGGGGCTCGGGGTAACATACATGCTCAATGCTGACGACCTGACCCTGACAGCTAATGACCCAGTCCAATTGCAGAAAATGTTGAGACGACTGGAATCGTATGCTGCCAGGAAAGGACTTACAGTAAATGTGCAAATATCCTACATAGTTAACTTTAATGCGTACCAAAATTCTGCAGTTCCTGTTTTTCGTCTCTACAAGAATCAGAAGCTTGAAGAGAGAGATTCTTTGACCTACCTGCTGGGTATGTTATTTGATAAGCACATGAACTTACACCATGCTGCGTCCCATGCTATGAGCTTTTAATGCGGCTATTTGTAGTGTGAAATAGCTTGGTGTTGAAAAGATAACTTCTGACAGGCCTCATGCGATGTTGTGGCTTTTCAAGACATATGCGTTGTCAGCTGGCATGTATGCCAGTCAGATTTGGTCTACGCAGTATCTGAAGCATGACAATGGTTTCAGCAACCCTTTGCAGGTCTTACACATGCCATTTTAAAGAGAATTTTTGGGAAATAAATCTACTTCTGCAAACTGGTGTGTGCTTCGATATTGCGCGCAGGAACCCTTGCAATTTTACTGGTTCAGGTCAGCTGTCAATTTTTTTCGGAATAGGATGGTTATTCAAACAGCAATACTTTACGCAATGTGATGAAAGCAGATATTTCCCTTGGGAATTCTGGTGCTCCTATATGTTGGACTAGACAGATGAAGGATGCTTTTGGTGATATGCAGAATGGCACTGTATACATAACTGACTTATTACATTGCAGGAAGCTAAATATTTCTAATTTGCGCATAGACATTATATTCAGGCATCAGACACTTTGGAGAGAGGCACATGGTCAAGACCATTGCTCTCAAAAAAGTCTGTAGCTTATCACAATTGGTTTGCTTTGCCTGAGAGACCGATTTCTGATGCACGTGCACCATTTGTCTTGCCGGAGTATTTGAAGATGGCTCTGAGCAAAAATATCATGAGGAACGTAGCTCGGTTCAGGATTCCAGGACATGGGTTGAAGTGTGAAACTGGTTTATACGGCAGGAGTCCGGAAAGGAGTGCACGTGTTTGCAATTTGTGTGAAAACGGGAATTGAATTCAGGATGAGAAACACGTCATTTATTCATGTATCGGTACCGAACATTTACGGCACCAGTTCAACCACTTATTTGTTAACATTTCTGAAGGTGATATCAAAGTTATTGTTTTTCAGCATAACTCAATTTATTAGTGCAGCTGTCGATCTTTTTGATTGATTTTGTTGGGACCTATAGGTTGAGCAGCCATGCCAGGCTGGAGGCCTTTGTAATCCAAACTAAACTTAATTTGAGCGTGGATTGCAAGTACAAGCCTTTTGGTGTGTTTAACATCTCCTTCCTCCCCATGCGAGAAGGAAGTGACGGCTCAAGCAACGTTCTGAGGAGATCGATGGAGACAGGTTTGAGAAAGTGAGTGAGTTTGGTACAAGAGGATCATCTAAACTGGCCAAAAACCCGTAAAACAGTTGCTCACATTATAAATCCCAGGGGAAATCACACGATTCGTTTATGCCACTGATTTAGTACGACAAGGCGCTTAGAAGTAAGCCTACCTTCACATTTCCGTCGAAATGCAGATACAGGCTACTGTGTCGGTGTAAACTTCAGGAAGCATAGGGTCATCTGGGGAGGATGGCGGATGGGATACTCTTTTCTTGATGCTTCATGAGATCAATGGTTGTGATCCGGTACTCACAATGCCCTGTGGCTGTAATGTCAGCCTGTGGGTTGGTGGGTTGGATGTCAAAGCTAACCTCTGTAACCTGCCTCTGTGAAGCTTTTCACAGATCCCAGGATGTATCGGTTTTCTTTGCACTCCATCGTTTCCTTCATGGACTTATATTACTTAATGAACAGACGAGCAGTCTTACTTCTTGGCTGAAGGTCACTCCATCTTTTCCTTGTAAGCCTTGCAAGCCTTTTACAGCATATTTAATTCATAAAAAGGCATATGTGATAGAGTAGTAATGCCTGAGGGCAAAAGAAAAAAGAAGAGACTCCGCTGGTAATGATGACACAGCCAGCATGATTAAGGGAGTGGGTTACTTAGGTGCCCGCACCAGGCAACCCCCCACCGTGCAAACAATAAAAAGAATCAATGTGGGTCAGGGGAGTTGTGTGCCACAGCACCCAGACCCAAACCTTGACTGTTGTTGCTTGTGTTATATTGCAGTGCATACCTTGTTTTTATGAGTGCAGATGCATGTCTGATGGAGTGTTCATTTTGTGTGTCAGTTTTTTAATCTTATGGTAATCCAGATCAAGGTCTGCCAGAGGTTTGTCTGTATAGTCTTTGTAGATAGTCCCCATAACTCCAACGAGGATAACGTGAAGCTCGACTTCCCTATATCCTTGTCTGTTTAGGTTGGCCATAAGCATGCTGTGCTGTGCTTTTGCTTTTTGGAGCTGGGGATCAGGCCTAGTGTCTTCATATAATTTAAACTCAATCAGGTGGACCTCCCACTGGTTTGGATTCAAATTCTTGTCTTTAGCAAGCTGTCGAAAGTCTGGGTTGCGGGTTGTTACGAGAGAGGACCACGCAGTGCTAGGTAAAAATAGGATGGCGTCAGGACGAGAAGAGGCTTTTAATGCATGTGCTGTTAGTTTTGGTAGCAACCAAGAGGGCAGTGTTTTGTTGGCAGTGTTTCTCAGATCTAGGCCTTGCTCTGATAGTTAATCTGTGCTGCCTACGTCAGTGTAGGCAATTTGGTTGGCATCGCATGGTCCCTTTTGTAGGGCTTGGACAATCAGCACGCTTGCCATATTATGGCGTTTTATAATCTTGTTCCTCATTTGAGTGTGTCGGCAACCTGAGAGTATGTGAAGCGCACTATCAATGCAAGGGCAGCTGGGCCAGTTTGCATTGGGAGAGAAGGGTTTCAATAAAAAAATGCCTACAAGCTGAAACGCAAACATGGCTTAATAATATACAGGCTACAGGCTCCATCCTTAGCTTACAAAAATTTACAAAAAAATCCTTCAGCCAGTCAAGTGTGACTGCTAGCCCTTGCTTAATGGAGTTAATAGATATACAATGTGCCTCACGTAGACTGGTGAGGCAGACCTGCCGAGCATCTTGGGAAGGCAAAGCCACACAGAGCTGAGGGTAACATTTACCCCGTTGCAAACCAGAGCCAGCCACTGTATTAGCAAGAAAGTGACACAAATAAAACAGGACATACATATTTGTGGGGTACCATCCAACCTCACACAAATTCTGGGCAGCATTTGCTGATAATAAGACAGGCCAACATAAAATCTGTGTACGCAATTCTTGTACGTACTAGCAGATGGCAGCTATGTATGGCGCTGATCCACAGATCTGGCTAAACATGAAAACACATGTGTCTTGTACATGTGTGTTTCATCGACTCAAAAAGTAATGCAACAATTTGTATCAGGGGTGAAAAGTTGGTGTACATATCAATGACATTTCAATCAAATTGTGAGGAGGCGGATAATGCGTTGGTTCACCTTTACCCCTTGTTGCATTCCATGCATGTGCATGCATAAAAGCAAGATAGAGAAAAAAGGTAGCTTAGGAAAATCATCAGTTCTCTGCTTCAGCTGTAGAACTGGAGTTTTTGCGTAGTGAGCGTAGGCTGAGATCTGGCAAGCACTTTGCATAAAGTGCTGTGTACTCTCGTTTTAGGCATTCCTTTTATGCCTTGTTTTAGCTCGGGTTGTTTTTCCCGCCCCCCCCCCTTCAGCTTGTGCTTTGACTTGTGGGTGTTCCCATCTGAGCTCGCTGACTTATGGACTTGGCACTTGCTTCTTTGCGCTGTTTTGCTTTTGTGAGGGCCTGCAGCCCATTTTGGTTTTGATCTCCCTCCACGGTAGCTTGGTGTAAATGACAAAGCCTACAGCAAACTGTAGCATAGAACAGAGTTTTGACAATGTGTCCTGCCTGTCGCGTTTAACTGAAGCACCAGTTAAAATATACGCGCGCACAAGGCAGGAAAAATATGCTGCTGAAATGGTTACAAAATGTAACATCTCCACACGTCCCTGCTTTGAAAACAACATGCTGCTTCGTACTGCTTTTGTAAGAGAGTAAGTTTTGGCATTTAAGGATGGCTGGAGCTTGGCAACGTGGTTGCTTACCCCCAATTGCCTCTTTGTTTTCCCATAACACTCTGAAAATAATGTACCCTTTTAGCTGATGCAATAGAGGTGATGCAAGAACAACTATGGCGTGAGACACACACACACAAACACACACACACTCCTTGCACAGTCAGAGTGACAGCATTTGACGAACCAGAATGCAAAGAGTCTTAACGTCAGAAGCAGGTGGCAAAGCACTTCTAGAATAGTCCAGTTTCAGTATAAGCTCGCTCGTACACTTACTTCCAAACGGCCATGGCATACTCTCCACACTGCTCCATCACCGCTGCCGCTGTTTTTGCCCCCGCGACTGCTATAGCCTGCAGCTCCTGCACACAGAAGCAATGCACTTCTATCCTTATAATTTGTTGCCAGCCTGTTGTTTTAAGCATCGTCTTGTTTATTGTCTTTCATAGAGGGTCTACTTAATCCAACTTAAATTTACTGCAATTCAAAAGCCCTCAAGCAAACAAAAAATGCAGCAAGGATATGCACCTATAACATATGTATGCACCTATAATAGGCAATATACCTATACACTTACTTGCCATAATGCTGCCAGGAAGGTCTTGAGCTGGATTGCCGGAAACTTGGGATGGATTGCAGGTAGCTGCGTAGCAGTTGTTTGCTGTGATAATTTAAAGTTTGGCGTGCCAGTGATTACTGCAATTCAAAAGTTAGCTCTCGTTTCGAGCTGCAGTTGCCACTGCCACTGCGTTTCATTTGCTTTGAGTCCCCAATCTGGACTTTAAATTTCAACAACCGCTTCATACCACCAAAATTGCAAGCGGACGCGTCAATAAGCTCTACTCTATCACCGCCAAGTTGTGATCAGAGTTAGATTGGAACTGATGAACAAAATTAGGAAGCCCTTCCCAGTATCATTACCAACTTTATCATCAGGAGCCGGTTGCAAGCCAAGTCTGCAGTCCTGCTGACCCTGATTGTTTTTTCTCTTTCTTTTGATGCGGGAGTTTTATGGTATCCAGTACCGAAGTGGCTCCTTTTCCTTGTTCATTGTGGGGAGTGAGTAGTGTTTGGTCACTGCCTGCGTAGTTTTTCCTTGTCTTGAAATCCGGGACACAAAAGAACGGGGAACAAAAGGGCGGTTTCAGCACAAAAAAGCGCACAAAGGCAAACTCAATGCAAAGTAAGATCTGCTCCAGGTCAGACAGCAGCAATGCAGACATGTGGGAGAATACATCTGTGTAGGGGTGATAAAACCTGCCTCATAGTCTGTCAGCGGTGCCGCCCTCCCTCTAAAATCAGCTTCCACCTCTAAGCAGCCATTGGGCACACACCTGCCTCCCCTCCCAACACATTTACCAGACAAAAGTCATTAGACACACACACGCCTTTCCTCTAAACCCACCATCAGGCACACACACACACCCCTGCTTCCCACTCCCAAACAGTCACCAGGCACGCACACCCGCATCCTCTCCATGACAATTACTAAACAGTCACCGAGCACACACCTGCATCCCCTCTATCTCCTCCAGCTGCTTCGATTCCTCCTGATCTTGCTTCTGTAACCTCTCTTGCTGCTGCTGCTGCTGCTGCTGCTGCTGCTCCTGCTGCTGGCTCCTTACCAGACGTACCCTGGTACGTGATAAATACGATACGGCGTATAATACGCCTACGCCGTATGACCCATCCCTTATACATACAGTACTTTATTTTGATCGGGTGTACATGGCGTTTGTTTGGTTGTATGTCTCTTGGTTTCATAGCCAGGGGTATGGATTGGCAGGGCCATCTGCTAGTTATCACGGGTAGCTCTTCTTGCATTATTGGCAGACCTAGTTTGATACGTGTTTGTTGGATTTGTTGCAGCGTGGTTGCTGAGTCGGAGTAACTATGATTTTTCATCTGGTTTGCTAAATTTCTGCCACTGCTGTGCATTGAGATTGGAAGGTATGATCCAGGTTAGAATCATTCCTATCTGTGTCTCTTCTGAAGGGCGTATGATGCCTTATTATTGTATCGTTTTTTCACGACTGCCTACGTCTGCTTGTGCTACCATGTATGCACCCTGTGTACCTTGTCGTATTGCTTTTAGAATCATTATTTGCCCAGCAGCGTTGTGCCTGTTAATGATCATTTTGTTTATAATGGGATGACTGCAGCCTGACAGCATGTGGTAGGTGCCGTCTAGCTTCTGGCAGATGGGACAGATTGGTGGGCCTTCTATTTGGTTGCACTGAGCGGCACGCTTTTGGTTGTATATCAAGTTTGTGCGGCATAGTATGGCATTTTTCTTTTCTCCGGAGGTGACACTAGCATTTTTCCAAAATTAGTTAAATCTTTCTCCTCGACAATGCCTTCCTTGATCAGTTTTTGATCTTTGTATAGCACTTTGCGGAGGTGACACTAGCAATTTTCCAAAATTAGTTAAATCTTTCTCCTCGACAATGCCTTCCTTGATCAGTTTTTGATCTTTGTATAGCACTTTGCGGACTCATGGTTTGAAACCTGTTTTGATTTAGGACCTAGTTTGTGTTGGACGTGCATGTGTGCTTTTACAGCATCAAGATGTCAGATCAATTTACGGTCACTGCAAAGTACAAGACAGCACATCTACTGATATGGTTGCGCCTTCGGACCAAGAAAGGCCTCCAAGGTGGAAAAATTATCCAGCAGAGGAGTGAGTTCGTTGCATCGCGGGGTCCCTATTGCTTCTACCAGTTCTGGCTCATGCCTTGCGCTCTCTGCACACATGTATGTGTGTCTACTACTCTGAGTCTACTCAGCTTTGCGTGGCTACCACACTGCTGGTCCTTCCCGGAGCTGGGACCAATGAATCAGACGGACCTCTCGGCCTCAATGTGGTTACACCTTGATAATATGACTGAACGAACAAATAGAATTGGAGACCTTACACGGCACAGGGTCTCTTGAGGATCCCTTCTAATGGTACCTCTTAGAGTTCACATGTTGTCAATTGATCACAAAAACTATCAAATCCAGAAGATAAAGGTTATCAATAAGACTGGCCATCCAGCTTATTGAACAAGACATAAATAAACTCTCAACTGTTAACCAATTTAACTGCTCTGTCACACGATTCGTCGCTGCCAACGATTGGGCGTGACAGAGATCTGAGAAAATAGAAATTCTTTTTGATGGAGGCCCTCGTTGGCAGGTGTTAAGAGTACCAGGTAGGCAAGCTGGGGGAGGGTTTTCCACCCTTGCTGGCGAGAATGGGGATGGGCGTTGGTGTTAATGTGGATATCATGGCCACTTTATTTTCCGCAGAGCAATTTGCTATGGCGTCAGCGCACTCGTTGCCAAGGATGCCAGCATGAGATTTAACCTTGTAGAGATGGATGGTGTCTTTAGGTATCTGGATGCGGTGGGGTACAATGGTTTCTAGGAGTTTGGCATGTTTATGTTGTTTCATGCGCAGGGGTTAGAGAATGCTATTTATTAATTTCCATAGAACGCCGCAAAGGAACAGCACAAAGACCTCTGCAACATTCTCCAAGGAGCCTCCGTTACTCTCCACATCATCCTTTTGGGTGTGGGCGGCACCATCTACAACACTCACACTCTGAAGCCTTTCAAGAAACTGGGTATCGATTCTCAAAGAGTTAGGAGGGTTAGGAGGGCTTGTCCATACCAGACGCGCACTTTCCACTACTATTATCAACCCGACGGTAATATCAACTAGGGTTTCAGGTCAAAGCCTGCTACCCTCCTGATCCCCATTGGTCCTTTCCTTTTCTTTTGGTGTCCTGTGGTAAGGGTTTTTGGTTACCAGTACCAAAGTGGCTCACAAAGTGTCCTAGAGACCAACATGTCCAGAACGAGGTGCATGCTCTTTTATTTTGCTAAGACCATCGGGTTTGTGAGCTGAGTGACCATTTATCCTTTCTGTTTACACCTTATTTTGAGGACTTTTCAGCAAACCCTTTTTGCTGCAGCAGGTCAACAACCAACTTGTTCATAATTTCCTTTCTCAGCAGAACACTAAAATTTTTATTTTTCTTTCTGAGCTTGCTTATTTGTGGCTGGCCGAGCCCAGTTAGCAGCCGATAAGCCCAACAACCTGGCTGAAGTCCCCCCCCATTGTAACCATTGTAACCATTAGCAGCTTATGTTATTTTCGTGCCTTTTCTGCTTGTTGGGTAGGGTAAGTGTCTACACAGTAAATGTTAAGTCAATGTATATTGACATGTTATGACGGGTGCTTAATTAGTGTAACAAATCCTTTATTGTGAACTTCACCTCAGCTTTCAATACTACTGACCACGATCGCATGCTCTGGATAATGTATGACCTTGGTTTACCCGACTGACGCCATAGATGCTGTCAAAAATCTCTATGAGAATATGAGAATGCCACCACCCAAGTCACGCTTCCTTCAGGGGTCTGCACAGGTCAAATACCAGTAGAAAGAGGCACGATCCAGGGAGACACCCTCTCCCCATTTCGTTTCCTTCTCTATATGAAACCCCTCCTGCAATGGCTGCATGTAGGAGGACGCGGCTACGTCCACACCTGCATCCCCAAAGAAAACGAGCTTCAGACGCATCTGGCCAACAACATCAGCAGCGCCTCCTTTGCCAACAACCTCTGCCCCACGGGTAACCTGAAAATCTTTAAAGTGCAAGCAGATAAACTCACCCTTTACTCTAGTTGGGCCGGATTTATTATATCTGGCAGTAAAACCAAAATTACGGGTAGTCTAAATGCGTCACCCTCTGAAGACCAAAATGGCCTAACACCGTCTGAAGCACTCGAACATCAACTAAAAAACAACATACTGGTTCAAAAAAAGGCAACAAAAGACATTACACCCAGCTCCCCCTTCCTCTATCTAGGAGTCACACTGACGATGGATCTCAATTGGAAGCACCAGCATCGGCGCATGGACGAAACCCTAAAGCAAAATCTTGACGCCCTTGAAGGCTCTTATGCCTCACCACGGCAAACACTAAACATAATACGCACAGCAATCATCCCTAGTCTGGCCTATGTTTTTGCGGTCACACCATGCTCCTACCCAGACCTGGATAAGTGGGATGCAATGATTAGAAGGGTGATCAAAAGCAAACACAACTTATGGAGAAGCACACTGGCTGCCATGATCCGTGAAGATGTCCATAGTTTTGGATTGGGTGCCCCCTCCATCTACGTGGAATACCACAGGCGCTCAGCAGTAGCACTCGTAACAAGCCTAGAAGACCCTTCTGAACGTCACAAATCTGTGACCATACATTTCCTGACCCACCAGGTCGCCCAACTCAAGGCCCTTGCCACTACATCCCTTTCTTTCCGCAAGAGAAGGAACGTCGCTACCAATAAAACGGCAACTCAACCTACATATGCAAGCACGTCAACTCGCTTGCATCCACACCAGCAAGCTCCACTTAGCCTTGAAAGGAAACAGCATGTTCTTAGACGATCTCAAGCTTAATCAACTTAATCAGAGGCCCACCACCTACACACAGATCCATCAACAAGTAATGGACACCCCAACCAATCCTCAGTTTTTGACACACCAAACATAGAGTTGCAAACATCCCCTGCCTCCTCTATAATAACAACCGAACCTTGAACAGAAACTCAAGGCCACGTTAACGTACCTACACCATCATTTTTAGAAGAAATTACCCCCCAATGTTCAGAATCCAATGCTCGACCCAGGAAACGCACAGCACATGGCAACATATCCCGCACTGAGCTTCCCCAAACACAACACTCCCTCGCCACAACGGTGGAAGGGCCTCCACCTTCACCACGAACGGAAACCTTTCGCTCACAACGCTACTCACAAAGGGTATCCAACCAAACAAAAAGGAACCACAACTCTATAAGCACGTCGCCAATACCACTGCCACAAACTACAGCTATTACCTGCCTCTCTGAGCCTACACCCACTAACCAACTGGCGACTCTCTCCCAAGACCAACAAGCAAAGCGTGCACGGCATACACAAGATGTCCTCCCAGGTACCAGAAAGAGGACACACAGCCAAACAGAAAGTCAGCAACATACGCCCCTGACTCAAATCACGTTGCTTTAAACTTAAATTTAGTATTTCGGCCTACTGAACTACAACCTACAAAAAGTCAGCCAATGGGGTATTAAAAATGTACAGGCTTCACAGTGTGTGTTGATGGCCTCTGTTGGTGTCATGAAAAAGCCTTATCCTTCTTGTACGTCCAGAGTTCCTGTTGAATATGTGTGGTGCGCAAGGGGGTCAGGTTTAGGCAGGAAAGGTTATGGGGTATATCGAGGACTTCACATCTTCTTTTCCTTCGGGGTCTGCGCTGTGATGATGGTGCTGGGTGGTCTGCAATCTCAAAGGTTGGGCTGTTGTGTATCTGGTAAGATATCGGGTTGATGATATTGATATGCTCGTTGCTAATAGCCGAAGATATTGATATGCTCGTTGCTGATAGCCAAAGTGAACTACCATGCGTACCACCAGACCCTCATCAAGGACGGCACTGCCAATGGAGCCACTAGCAATGCTTACCTAACATCATCCAATGTCCCCTTTAAGACCAAATGTATCATTATGAGATACAGAACAGGCACCCTATATAATCAAAAACATGCGGTATTGTTCAAACTCTCAACAAGTCAAACTTGCCCCCTCTGTCCACAAGTAGACAGCGCCCTGCACATCCTTTCTGGGTGCCAACACACACAAATAAGGAAAATGATCACCGAAAGACACAACTTAGCATGCCGCATAATCTTTAAGGCTACCAGCAAAACAGGCTCCTTAGGATCATGCATTGTCTCCAAAGATATAGGCAGCAACGGACGGATGATCATGCAAAATCTCCAGAATCCTGAAACAGCTGAAAGTAGAATTGTTCCCATGTGGCTCTTCCCACCCCGCTTCCCAGATAAAGACAGATTTACCTCCAGTCGCCCAGATATTGTGCCGGTTACTCCAACCTCTGCAAAAACACGAAAACACAAACTAATGTAGGGGGGTGGGTTCTTTGAAGTGGCAGGGGGCAATTGAGGGAGACTGGGAGCACCTCAGCAGCACCGCCAGCCACCAGTACAGCCCCCAACCCAAGACAGCACCGACTTAAAAGACCTCAGCAAACCTCGGCGTGACATCCACCTCGTTGAGATCAAGTACTGTCAGGACACCAGACCTCAGAATTAGCTGAACGCCGCAAGGATCAGCACAAAGACCTTAGCAACATTCTCCGAGGAGCCTCCGTTACTCTCCACATCATCCTTTTGGGTGTGGGCGGCACCATCTACAACACTCACACTCTGAAGCCTTTAAAGGAACTGGGTCTCGATTCTCAAAGAGTTAAGAAGCTTGCCTCCAAGCTCCATGTGCACTCTGTGAACTTTGCTGCTCTTCTTGTCCATACCAGACGTACCCTTTCCAGTACTGTTATCAACTCTCATCAGGAGCCGGTTTCAGGCCAAGCCTGCAACCCTCCTGATCCCCACTGATTTTCCCTTTCATTTTTGCGGTGTAGGAGCTTTACGGTAGCATACTAAAGCAACCTACTCGGTACCAAAGTGGCTCCTTTTCCTTAACTAACGTGGGGAGTGTTTTTCACTGCCTGCGTACTTTTTCTTTTCTCTTCTGTAACAAAGGATCCTGACTACTAAGAGTTAAAATTCGTCTATTAAGCAGGACCGACGGGTTTAGTTTGAGGCATGTCCTGATATTTTAAATACTTTGGTGCGAGGACGCTGCTACCTTGATCTTTCCTCCTCTGCTGCGGGTGCTGTCGTTTAAGCTTGTGCTGGTGCTGATACTGACTGGTGCTGTCGTTTGAGCTGGTGCTGGTGCTGTGCTGCAGTGCTGTTTTTTTAAAGCAATTCTTTGTGCCAATAGGGAGTAGAGGATATCACTGTGTGGCATGTAGTACAAGTAAGTCTGCCTTCTCTCCCCCCCTCCCGATTTGTTATTTTTGCCCCCGCAGTTTCAGCTTTTTGCTGTGTAGCTCTGTGGAAAGGAAGTTCATAGCGCTGCTCTGTGCCCAGGTCTTCGGAGTCCTGTACAACTTCCGCTTATTTATGTAATCATCATCGTTGTAACCATCGTTATAGGAGCTTTCTTGCCACCTTTTAATTTTCTGTTTCAACAATTCAGGCATTCGCCTTGCCTTCTTCAGTGGGGATGCTGTCGGAGCCTGTACTTGTTGCGTACCAGACTGGCTCCAAGAGTTTCCTACCGGGCTCCCTAAACTTTTGGTGCAAAAAAATAGGGTCGATAAGAAATGCTTAAATACATCATAGAAATTGGAGCTACCTTGGATCAGAAGGATAGCGTTCTAAAGCTAGTACAGCTTTCCACTGCCACCCTCATTATACATGCTTGCCTGCCAAAATAAAAGCCTCCAGCCATCAGAAAAAAGTAGCCTGCATGTCAAGGATGTTTAATTGCCTTCAAGTGTGAAAGCCAAAAATTCCACGCTGATGAGCATCAGCATGCACAGAAAGGCTTAAAGAAAAAACAAATAAGGATACAGAAAAAAGGCAAGCAACACCATCTTGCATCTTTGCATACATCAGTGATACATGTGTGGGTTTGTTTTGTTCCCACAATCCTGGAGAGCTGACCTACAGTTATAGAACTTGCATTTAGAGAGCAAAAAATCATACTTGTGCAATTTATCGGCTCCCCCTGCAACGTGGTAAAAAAGAGACTCGTCTGTGCGGCCGTTAATGTACTTATAGGGTACCACTGTTACATGTTCGATCCACGACTGTGTGTGTTGCTGCTGGTAGTGCATAAACGAGGCTTGGTCAAAAAAACCAAGTACCCCCCAATAGCTTACATACTCTGCTTCGATGTACACATCTTCAAGGAAACTCGAGCTCCATTTACTGCTTCGAAAAAACATGACGCCTGTGTTCAAAGGAATGCTTCCTTGTCTGGCTTCCACATACGCATCGTTCGCGTTGAAGGGGACATTGAACTGCCCTCCCTTGGCGGCAGAGAACACAGCATCCTGCTAGCAAGAAACACAGACTTCAGCATTTGAAGGTATACGCGTGCATGCGCAGCACATGCGTACGTAGATGGCAAGTGCGCGCGCCATAGCGAATGGTGGCTTGACAACTAGGCACGTGCAGCTGAAGCTGATTGGTGCACTTCTTGCCTGTGAAGGGATAATTATCAATCCCAAGTTGTAGATGTATGCAGTAGCAGATATAAGGACCCAATGCCGCCTGTTTTGCCTGGATTAAAAAGAAGTAAGCCAGCGCTACGCACCTTGCCTGCACTCATGTTCAACAGTGTTGCATGCAGGGGGGCACCGAACCTACAAAAGAATTGGGCGGTTCAGGTTCATAACCGTGTGAGAAAAATCTGTGCCTGAATTGTTTGGCATAAACATTGTGCATGAGTAAGAGCGTTGTATGAGTACGATTCAGTGACGTGAGCTGCAGCATTAGATGGCAACATGCTGACGTAGGACACTGGACGTTTTGAATAGGTCAGTTCGGCATGTTTGCAGGGGCCTCCTTTTCTCTCTGCGTGTTCCTTGCTTACCGTGCGGCCAACATGCCAATCTATCCAGCCCAGATCGAACATGCCAATCTACCCAATCTATCCAGCCCAGATCGAACATGCCAATCTACCCAATCTATTCAGCCCAGATCGAACATGCCAATCTACCCAATCTATCCAGCCCAGATCGAACATGCCAATCTACCCAATCTATCCAGCCCAGATCGAACATGCCAATCTACCCAATCTATCCAGCCCAGATCGAACATGCCAATCTACCCAATCTATCCAGCCCAGATCGAACA
>Ga0307947_1002343_pt1:5000-15155 | contig 15155 bp, 24 predicted proteins | sample OrgLakmetagen232_FD_201840 | JGI IMG/M metagenome (GOLD analysis project Ga0307947, IMG submission 201840) | Saline water microbial communities from Organic Lake, Antarctica - #232 | ecosystem: Environmental > Aquatic > Non-marine Saline and Alkaline > Saline | place: Antarctica...
CCCACCTACACAGCCCCACAACACACCCAAACTGACCCACCTACAATAACCCACAACACACACCCCAACAGACCCACCTAACCTGGCCCACAACACACCTGCAATGGCACACCTACAATAAACCACAACACGCCCAAACTGACCCACCTGCACTGGCCCACAACACACCGAAACTGACCCACCTACACTGGCCCACAACACACCTGCAATGGCACGCCCGTACTGGCCCACAACACACCTGCACTGGCACACCTACACTGGCCCACAACACACCTGCACTGGCACACCTACACTGGCCCACGAAACACCCAAACTGACCGACCAACACAGCCCCATGACGCACCCTCACTGACACACCTACACGGCCTCACGCCACAATCACACTGAGACACATACGTCCACCTCATTTACACATGCATAAAGGCTCAAACACTCACACTCGCCCATTAAAAACGCCTGTCCTGGCAAGGCAGTACGTGCGCACGAGCTGCTTCATGGTCCCTATGGGGGCGTCTGCTTTTGCTACATCACTGTGATTGACACACCCACACGTGCAAGCATTCACACACCTCCTCCTCAGAATCTCCGTAGTGGCACGCCAAGCGGTACGCACGCACGAGCTGCTTCATGGTCCCTATGGGGGCGTCTGCTTTTGCTACATCACTGTGATTCACACACCCACACGTGCAAGCATACACACACCTCCTCCTCAGAATCTCCGTAGTGGCACGCCAAGCGGTACGCACGCACGAGCTGCTTCATGGTCCCTATGGGGGCGTCTGCCTTTGCTACATCACTGTGCTTCACACACCCACACGTGCAAGCATACACACACCTCCTCCTCAGAGTCTCCGTAGTGGCATGCCAAGCGGTACGCACGCACGAGCTGCTTCATGGTCCCTATGGGGGCGTCTGCTTTTGCTGCAGCACACCACTTGGACACGAGCTGGCTGGTGACTGTCAGTGTGGCTGCAGGTGAGTTACGGTATGAGGTGCGTTGATAAATAGAATGGGCGATATAGAATAATGCAACGAGAAGATAACACTTTTGGACACGAGCTGGCTGGTGACTGTCAAGGTGGCTGCAGGTGAGGGACAGTTTGAAGTACGCGCATGTGACCCACAACAGAAGCAAAGGATTCTGTTTGCGTGGTGGAGGGGTTGCAAGAATATGCAAGTGCGGAGTGTGGAGAGGGGAGAGCCTTTGGGGTTCGCAAGTGAGACAACAACAAAAGCAGACAGCTTTGTTTGCGTGGTGGAGGGGGTTGCAGAAGATTGCAAAGTGCGGAGTGTGGACAGCTTTTGGGGTGTAAGCACACGCAATGCACGAATTTATGCGGAGCTCTTCCTTCCATAAAGTAATATGTGCCCCCTATAACGCATACACACACGCATACACACATACGCATGAAGACAGGCATGCAGACGTTAACCTGCTGGCTTAATGGGTCTGCCGTTCTCATCTTAAACACATGCACACACGCACAGGCATATACATACGCACATGCACACACGCACACACATACATACGCACAAACTCATAGACAGGCATGCAAACACTCACCTGACGGCTTGGTGGGTTTGCCGTCCTCATCCTACACACATACACACACACACACACACACACACACACACACACACACACACACACACACACACACACACACACACATAGACAGGCATGCAGACACTCACCTGACGGCTTGGTGGGTTTGCCGTCCTCATCTTCTCCCACATCAGCATCCTCGTCAGAGCCTTCAGGGGCCTCCGTCTTCTTCGCCTAAAAACAAGCGTGTGCATGTGTGTTTGTTGTTGATGCGTGTATATTTATTGTTGGTACGTGTAAAATTTATGTTGATGCGTGTATAATTATTGTTGGTGCGTGTGTGCCAGGAGAGATGTATGTAATCGTGCACGTGTGTGCGTGTGCGTGTGTATGAGTGCAAGCATTGGAGCATGCCTGAAGTCTAATTGTATATTGTATAGTGTATTGCTAGCACTCATAACTACCTGTCAAGAGTCGCAGGCACACAAAGTGTACATTCTCCCAGGCTTCCCCGTTCTCCACACAAATATACACACATGCACGAGCACACACACGCACGCACGCACGCACACACACACCCCGTTCTAAACACACACACGCACACATGCTCACGCACACGCACACATATACACATACATGTTCACACACCTTTTTCTTGGTGGGTGCCCCGCCCTCCTCATCATCACTCTCTTCTTCTTCCTCTTCCTCTTCCGCATCCCCTGACTCATCATCGTCATCTGCCCCAAAGCCCAGCAGGTTTGCATCCGTCTGCTGCAAATACCTGCACACAAACAAGAGTGGCAAATGCACTGCTGTTTAACCAAGCTTAAAAACCAAATGTTAAACCAAAAGTTAAACCATCCGTCTGCTGCAAATACCTGCACACAAACAAGAGTGGCACATGCACTGCTGTTTAACCAGAATGTAAACCGAATGTTAAACCAAAAGTTTAAACCAAAAGTTAAACCATACGTTTAACCAAACGTTAACCAAACAAACGACTGCCTTACAGCAGCTTTGCATTTGCCAGCTTGAGATACTTACGCACGAACAAGGATAGCACAAGGTCATGTTCATCACACCATGCGTAGAACCTTGGGTCCTTCCTCCTGCCTCAAAGCCTAGAGATCTTCGTGTCACACACAACCAACCCACTTGTCCTTGCATAGCTATGTAGTAAACATCCCCACACATACGTGTAGAACTCTGGGTCCTTTGGCACCAAGCTCTTTGCGTCACACACAACAAATGCTTATGGCCCCTCCCATAAATGCGTATACAGCCCCATACTCAAAAATCTTGCCTCTTCTGCCTCACAAGCCTCAAGCCTCAAGTCTCCTGCTGCTTTTTGTGCCACACACACGCCACACACACAACACACGTGCCCCTTGCCATAGATGTGCATACAGTTCAGCCCAACACTCACGCATAGAACTCGGGGTCCTTCTGCCTCAAAGCCTCCAGCTGCTCTTTGTGTCTGGCCACCTCCCCTTTCAATCGCTTGTTGTCAGCAGACACAGGGTTACCTGCAGCAAGCAAGAAACACACGCGCAATGGGTTGGCTGCAGCACGCAAGAAATACACGCGCAATGGGTTGCTTCGTCTGGTAGGCAGGGCTGCAAGGTCTCCCCTTTCAAGCGCTTGTTGTCAGCAGACACAGGGTTACCTGCAGCACGCAAACAACACACGCGCAATGGGTTGGCTGCAGCACGCAAGAAACGCACGCGTAATGGATTGGCTGCAGCACGCAAGAAACGCATGCGCAATGGGTATCTTCGTCTAGTAGGCAGGGCTGCAAAGTCTGTGTATCTCAAGTAACGTTGCTTTGTGCAGGGCTGCCTGCAAATGCACACATGTCATGCAATTACGTGATGGTCATGTGCCTTACTTAGGCTATTACAAGATGATAATTAGGCTATTACAAGATGATGCTTAGGCTATTGCAGGATGTTACATTGGCTATTACATGACGAAACTAAGCTATTACAAGATGACACCTAAGCTATTGCAGGATGCTACCTAGGCTAGCTCAGAATGCCAGCTTGTTTCTTTTGTTCAATCCCTTTGCACTTTGCAAGCAGACGGACGCACAAAGAACTGCTTGGCGCACTCTCGCCTCCACACCCTACACCGTGAAGCTCAAAATGCGTTTACCAGTACTAAAGCAAACGCCAAAAACAAAGATTGCTGGGTTAACAGAGGTGGTACTTTCGTTCCAGCTCCCTCCCCCTCTACTCCCCCCTGTATACACCCGTTCACCTAAATGCATCCGTGACCCACCTTTGCCCCCTGCTCCATCCTCTTCACTGTCTTCCTCCTCTTCCTCCCCATGCGCATGCCCGTTTGCAACCTCCCCTGGGCCCTGCACTCCTTCATCATCATCGCTAGCACCAACACCGTCATCGTCGTCACTGCCTGCACGTTTGGCACCCGCGATAAGTGTGAATAGGGTGTGTTTGTGAACACAGCTTGTTGCTCGCGCACGCGTGTGTGTGTGTGTGTGTGTGTGTGTGTGTGTGTGCATGTGTGCGTGCGTGTGTGTGTGTGCGTGTGCGCAAGTGTGTGTGTTTGTGCGTGTGGTGCTTGTATGTGTGTTTGTGTGTGTGTGTGTGTGCGTGTGTGCATGTGCGTGTGCGTGTGCGTGCGCGTATGTGTGAGTGTTTGCGTGTGCGAATGTGTCTGTGTGTGTGCGTGCATGTGCGCATGTGTGTGTTTGCATGTGTTAGTGTGTGTGTATGTGTGTCTACATACAGGTAAAACTGATTTACAAGAGCGGATATAAAGCGCATGTTGTAAATACTTGAACGGTCCTGTTTATGATATTTAAGCAACAACTTAACGAGTAGACTCTCTGTGCAAGTGCACAAATTTAGGTTGCCACCCAGTCTACGAATCAGGAGTGTTCAGAGGTCTAGCGTCTCACATTGTATGCTTTGTGGTGCTGCTTTAAGATGGGATCCAGTTTGCTAGGCAAACTCCACATTGTACAATTGCAATGCTGCTTAGAAATGCATATGCGTATGAGCCCAGCCACGTGGGTCTGCAGACGCAAATGGAAACAACGGCCCATGGAAAAAGCAGCAAACACCATTAAACCTAAGCAGCCGTATGCATGCGTATGCAATACCCCGCCCCAAACTTGAAAATTTAAAGGTACGTGCGCGTTTCGTGAGGTGCAAGCATGTGAGGTGCAAGCATGAGAACAAATGAGAAATTTGTATGCCATCAGCAGGCTTTAAGGTGAATGCTGTACGCGTGGTAAAATGCTGCCTGGCCCGAGGATTTGCGTAATTACTTGGATGATCCTGCAGCCGCCTACCTGCTCCGAGGCCCTCGCTGCTCTCCTCGGCGCTGCTTCCCTCCTCCTCCTCCTCCTCCTCACTGCCAGAGGCTGTTGCTATGTCTTCAAAGCCCCCATCCAGGAAAGCATCCACGTCCATGGTTTTGACAGAGGCCTTTTTGGGCTCCTCCTCCTCCTCGGGCTCTTTCGTGCCTGTCCGTCCGCCCAAGGGGAAATTTTTAGGACAGGAACTCAAAGACTTCTAAAATAGAGGGCTGTGTGTAGAGTAGGAGCAGTGGCATCAGGTGTGAGCAACAAACTCTGCAGCCCTAAAAAAATACCTCCTCTTTTAGGTTTGCTGCCGCCACTCTTCTTCGAGGGCTTGCTGCCGCCATGCCCTCTAGTGGGGGTGCCCTTCACAGCTTTCTTTACCACGCCCCCTTTCGATTTCCCGCTTCCCTTTCCTTTCGCAGCGGGTGCATCGCTGCCTTTACTGTGCTGCTTCTGGTATCGCTTTGTCGCTTTCGAAATTCCCATGTTTTATTTCTTAAAATGAATGTGCTGACATGATGTGTTTTGCCGAGATAACATACCTGAAATTCAAATTGATTATTTTAATAATACTGAGTAATCTCGGCTGATACTGTGACTGTTAGCACTTTCTTTGTTTAGTGTAGTGCTAGGTCAGCATGTCTACAGCCAGGGGAGGCAAGCTCAAGGCAGAGGTAAGGCATGGGCTGAGTTTTTGGAGCCATTTCTGGAGTCAGTTTTTTTCCTCACGCTTGACCTTCCCGTCTGCTCCTCTTCGCAGTACAACCGTGTCCGTACAAGGTGCGTGTGTAGACAAGCACTGAGAATGGGTGTCCTGTGATTGATATACTAAGCATAACGGCCCTTTCTGTTTGTACATCCTTTTCACATCAATTCACCCCAAACACCCTTGCATGCGGATTCAATTTTGTTGACGCTGCTCCTTCCCTTCTTACTTGTTCTTACAGTACCTCTCTGAAGGCCAATGACATGTGGAGTAAGACCATCGGGCAGGAGGCCAACCCACAGGTGCGTTCTCTGCTTGTCATGGAAATTGTGCCCTCTCTTCTCTCTTTGAGCCTTTTTATAGAACAGAGTACTCACGTTAGCACGAGCACATACCACATAGCGAACGACGCGTTACGTGCACATATCGTGCGTTCTCCTCTCATGTCTCTAGAACACTTGGTTGTGTATGATTGTGTGTACACATGCACACGCGCACAGGCCGGCTCCAATGCAGCAGTGGAAGCGTCTATCTATGCTCCCTCCCACGGTGGCTCAAAACGGGCTGAGCGGCAGGAAAATGCGCAGAAGCTCATTGAAAAGGGTACGTGCACGGAGTAGGCATCTATCCCCTAGGCGGTGAAAGAGGTAGCCATTTTAACAACTTTATACAGAACAGCGTGCATATTCTATCAGTATGTGAGTGTGCTTGAATTTTTGCGTCTGAGCTTGTGCCTGTGGATGGAGTATTTTCCCCACAGCAAGGCTTCAATGCCCAAGTCGTGCATTAGCCACTTCTATAGTCATTGCTCATCGCATAGAGTCTGTCTATCTTCCTGTATGTGCTTGATACCAAGAGTGCTTGAGATAGATCACCGTGTTTTACTGTTCTGTCTGTCTGTCTGTGTGTGTCTCTGTCTGTCTTTCTGTACGTGTGTGTTTGCACGATACTTGTTTGCCCTTTGTTTGGGCGTCTACATCTGGTTGCAGGCTTTAATAGCTTTTCTGGTGTTGTCACACGTGTTCCCCAATTTTATGGTTGACCAGGAGTCTCGTATCGATTGCATGTACGGAATACAGGAGTTCATATGCTTTTTCCAATGCCCGCATGTCAACGCTCAAGTTACGAATTAGGCCAGGCTGGCATCCATCTTTTCGATCCATGTGCATTCATAGTGAAGGACGAGTATGGTTACAAATGTGTTTGGTTTGGAATTACACACATACTAACATACACACACGCACACACACAGTGGGCTACAACGCTCAAGTTACGGACTATCAAGGTTTGCTGGACTTGGCCAAGACCCAAGGAAGCTTTGGAGTCTCCGGGGAGAAAGTGAGGGGGGCATGCAAACGGTGTGGAGGGCTGGGCCATATGACCAGGTGTGTATGTTGTATTTATGCACAGCAGTGTATGTGAATCTGTTCATATCTGCATTCCAATGGCGTGGAGGGCCAGATGACCAGGCGTGAGTAGGGTTGACCAGAACCGTATATATACACCGTATATGACCTTATATTTGGTGATTCCCCTGCCCAAAGCTACCGTGTATAAACCTTATATGTATGGTTCTGGCCAACCCTAGGTGTGAATGATGTTCCAGAGGAGAGAGTAAGCGAAAGCCAAGTGTGGGCAAAAGCCAAGTGCTCCTTTTTTGCAGCTCGAAGCTAGGTTAATTCAAACATAATGCAGGCCAGCCTCCTAAAAAAAACACATGCCTGCATCAAATCGAAATCAAGCTTCCAACTGAGGCAGAATTAATTAGCAATTAGAGCATGTGCTCAGATTTGAATGAGTTGCCCTGCATATATTAGAGAGGCAGGTCAAAACGTGCAAAAGGTTGAAATTGGTCATTTTTGGGTCACGCCGCGGTCAATTCGACACGTAGGGTGTCATATTAAGTCGCATGTACCTAATTATGCTATGCTCCAACACTAATTTATTGGGGCGCCCATATTCTGGGGGATGCAAAAAGCGCACCCCTTGTAGGCCTCAGTGTCCACCCCTGGTTGATTGAGCACATACAGAGTGACGCATGTGTAGGGTTGGCCAGAACCATATATATACGGTGTGTATACGGTATTTCTGGCAGGGAAATCACCAGATATACGGTCATATACGGTGTATATATACGGTTCTGGCCAACCCTACGCATGTGTGTTTGATATGCTTGAAGCTTGCAATGCAAGAGGTTGCAAATTAATACGAACAACAGCACCGCGTCCAGGTTCACCTCTCTTTTATATAATAACTTGTATGTTAGTTTTCACAGATGTGCTTCCCTGTTGTGGTGGTACACTTTTTTTGTGTTGTGTATGCTGCAGCCTCCGACATCAGCACCTTTTCCATCGGTTTGTTCAAAAACATGTGCGTACGGAACCATCAAGTTGGGCATGATATTTGAAAAGGAAGGCTGTGTGTCCTAGTCGGCTCCCTGCAAACCGCATACACACATGTAAGCACTTGCACACACACACACACAAACACACACAAGTACACATATATTCACACACATACACGCAGGCAATGCACAAACTTTGTGACGGGCCACACTGCTGCTGCTGGCCCTTTATCTAGTGCTGTTGGTGCGCCTTCGACAGATAGAGGGCTGTTACCAGCCCCAGGTATATGCATGTCATAACGAGTGTACCTGTACAAGAAGGATGAGGCATAGAGGGTTGCTACTCAGTGTTTGTGTTTGTATATACCAAAGAATGTTATCTTTCTTAAATATTTACATATTTAGGTACAGAGGGCTACTACCAGCACCAGGTGTGTGCAGCTGCCCAAAAAGGTCGTCTTACAAGGGAAAACATAGCGGGACGAGAAAAAATACGTGCATGTACGCAGGAAAAACGAGCAATCAAGAGGACTTGTAGCTGCAGCAGTAGCGATTGCGAGGATAAGGAGATGGCCAGGTTGCACAACATCAGTCAATTGAATGAGCAATCTATAAGAATTGTTGCAGCAGCAGCGGCAATGACAACCAGGATGGGGAAGTGGCCAGTTTATACAACATTTGTATACGTCACACTTATGTGCATGTACAGGGAAGCTGAGCGCTTGAAAGGTTATTTAAGGGGTTGCTCCTCGTGAAATTGGAGAACCCTCAGAGAAACATTAGATCATTGCCGTGATATGCATGTGCGCAGGAGAGATGAGCGACCTAGAAGACTTGAGTAGCAGCAGCAGTAGTGACAGCGAGGCTGAGGAGAAGGCCAGGAAAAGTGACAAGATCCACAAGCGAAAGGACAAGAAGAAGGAGAAGAAGCGGAGGAGAGAGAGCAGCGACGAAGATGGTGACGTGAAGAAGAAAAAGCACAAAAAGGTGTGTTTGTTGGTAGGTGATGAATGGTCGTGGTGAAGAAAAGGACAGGGCCGTGAAATTTGTGTGATGGTATGAAATGATGTGAGAACAAAAGGAGCTAACTGTTGCTAGGAAGCAACGGATCTGACTTTTCCCATCCATTCGTATGACAATTGAAGTGTTGTTCAGAGGTAACCTGAATCACCAGCCTAGATGGGGGGATTCACAGAGAACAAAGAGGTGTTTATTGTACGAAGTAACAGGTTCTATTTGTTTCACCCACTCGTACATCTGCCTCACCCATAACAAGTCAGGTGATGTTAAGGCCAGGTTTTTAAAAATGAGCATGACTATTGAAAGGGGAAATGAGAAAAACTAGGTATGCAAGTTTGGTAAGGAGGAGCGATGTCTCAACACTCCAGTCTTAGCTTAGGAGGGTGTTTGGTAGTCAGAAAGTCAGTGTTGGCCCAGGTTGCTTTAGGCCCCGGTAACACAGGTTTGGCTAAGTCATTTGGTCAGGTCATTTGGTTACCCCTCGAAATTTATTTTTTGTATGAAGAAGACGCATTGGGCATTCAGGATTCCAAAACACCCTTTTTAATCCGTCAGTCCGACGAAAAGTTACGACCCAAAAATAGGCTAACCAAAGGACTTGACCAAATGACTTAACCAAGGAGCGGTCACACGACACAACCATATTTTTTTTGGTTTTCCGCTGATTCCTTTTAATTCACTGTGTTTAAAATACATATATATTTCTAAAATGTATGAGCGAGCGATGTGCGCGATGTTTACGGCCTTCATGGCTTCAGCCCTCCAGGCAGCTAACCCCCTGCAGATAGTGCCCTCAAGTTCATTGCATTCTGACAGCCCTTCAATCCCATGATTTGGCTGAGAGCATGGTGCTTGCATGTATACATGTATACGTATACTCGCTTGCTTGCACGGCATGTAACGTTGCGTGTGTGTGTATGTGTGTGTTTGTGTGTGTGTGTGTGTGTATGTGTGCACGTACCACTGCTTTTGCTTTCTGAGGTTGGTACGACTGAACTAGAATCATCCAAGCCCTCCTTCTTCTCCTCAAGGGACCCCATTCTGTCTTTGGCAGCTGTAGCTGCAGCACGTGGTTCACGGCGGCTTAGCTGCCCTGCAACGTCCGCCAGCTGTGAGAGGGAGGGTGGTGCATGGGGCGCGCTTGCATGCTGGCTAGTACTTGCTTTTTGTCGCTTGCCCATAACTATTATATTTCAACGATTGTATTA
>Ga0307947_1002346_pt1:0-12500 | contig 15149 bp, 10 predicted proteins | sample OrgLakmetagen232_FD_201840 | JGI IMG/M metagenome (GOLD analysis project Ga0307947, IMG submission 201840) | Saline water microbial communities from Organic Lake, Antarctica - #232 | ecosystem: Environmental > Aquatic > Non-marine Saline and Alkaline > Saline | place: Antarctica: Organic...
CAATAGACTTTTTCTTTTTCTTTCTGAGCTTATGGATTTATTTGTGGCTGGCCGAGACCAGTCAGCAGCCGATCAGCCAAACTACCTGGCTGAAGGTCACCCCCCATTGTAACCATTGTAACCATTAAAAGTATGCCTTCCAATACGGCTTTTCCCCCACTGCAAACTGATCCATCTGTCAGTGCACACTGTCAGTGTGCGTCACATACTCTAAGGTTGCCAAGCAACACAGTAAATCGAGGAATACGATTATAAAACATGATATGGCAAGTGTACTGATAGTCCAAGCCTAAAAAAATGGACCATGCGGTGCCAACCAAACTGCCTACACTGACATGGGCAGTGCAGATAATCGTAGAACAGGGCCTAGATCTGAGAAACAGAGTTTACAAAACACTGCCCTATTGCCTGCTACCAAACCTAACAACACAAGCTCAATAAGCCTCTTCTCGTCCTGATGCTATCTTACTTCTAGCTTGTACTGTATGCCCTTCTCGGGCAACCACCCGCAGATTTCCAGCAGCTTGCTAAAGACAAGAAACTAAATTCAAAACAGTGGGAGGTTCACCTGATTGAGTTTAAATTCTGTGAAGACACTAGGCCTGATCCTCAATAACAAGCAAAAGCACAGCACAGCGTGCTTATCTCCAACCTATATAGACAGGGAAATAGGGAAGTCAAGCTCCACGTGAACCTCATTGAAGAAATGGGACCATTCACAACGAATATACAGACAAACATGTGGCAGACCTCAATCTGGTTTACCATAAGATTAAAAAGCTGACATATATGCTGAATGAACACTCCATCAGACATGCATCTACACTCATAAAAACAAGATGTGCACTGCAATACAACTTTAACAGCAACAGTCAAGGTGTAGGTCTGGGTGACACAGCACATAACCCCCCTGACCCACACTATTTTTTTCTTTCGTGTGTGCGGTGGGGGGCTGCCTGGTGCGGGCACCTTCGTAACCCTCTCCCGTAATCATGCTGGCTGTGTCATCATTACTAGCGGAGTCTCTTAAAAAACAGGCAACAATTGGCATGTAAAGCCCTCTGCATTCAAACAATGAGAAATATAAAGTAAACAATTCCAGAGATATTGCCTGAAAAGCAAGGGCTATGAAACGGATGAGGTAAGCTTTTGGCTCCCTCTCAAATCACTGCTTGTTGTGGAATTATTCTAAAGTCAAATAATTAAGCAGCCTCTCATTCTAGAATGACCACAACTTATGACTCGATAAATCTGCAATCATTAACACACAACACATATTCACATATTACTACCACTAAAAACCACCTACTGCGTGTTGTCCATATTGCTGATGAAAAGTGCACAGAACTGAGTAATTAAGGACCCTGAATGTCAAAGGCGCCAGGGCGTGCACGTGTGTGTGTGTGTGTGTGTGTGTGTGTGTGTGTTGGAAATGGCGCACACCTCCCTACACCCAGACGACGGTGTGGAAGGCTCGTCAGGGAATTGCAAGACCCTCCTCAAAGGTCCTTTGCAAGGCTCAATCCTTTGCAACGCTTCACCCCACCACCACGCTCACCTCACCAAGCACTTGACGAGGTGAGCACGCTGTGCTGCTTCACCCCACCACCACGCTCACCTCACCGAGCACTTGACGAGGTGAGCATGCTGTGCTGCTTCATCCCACAACCACGCTCACCTCACCAAGCACTTGACGAGGTGAGCACGCTGTGCTGCTTCACCCCACCACCAAGCTCACCTCGCCCAGTTCTTGTTGAGGAACGGTGAGGTGAGAGCACTGCGCTGAGCCCTTGTGGAAGGAAACAGGTGTTGCTGAGGTAGCCGAGTCTTGAGCACGTGCCTGCAGCTATTATGTTGATATTATCCCAGGACTACCCCAAGAGTCTATATAGTCTGGAGAGTCTGTTATGTCTGTTAGGTGATCTGAGGAAAAGGAGAGGTTCTGTTACACCGTGCAACAGGCGTCATACAAAAGGTTTCACAGCCCTGGCGCCTCACCTCCAACTCCCATCAAAGACTATATTGGCACCATGTTAGTGTCACACGCACGGTAGGCCGTGCAGTGGTACATGTTAGTGTCACACGCACGGTAGGCCGTGCAGTGGTACATGTTAGTGTCACACGCACGGTAGGACGTGCAGTGGTACATGTTAGTGTCACACGCACGGTAGGCCGTGCAGTGGTACATGTTAGTGCCACACGCACGGTAGGCCGTGCAGTGGTACATGTTAGTGTCACACGCACGGTAGGACGTGCAGTGGTACATGTTAGTGTCACACGCACGGTAGGACGTGCAGTGGTACATGTTAGTGTCACACGCACGGTAGGCCGTGCATTGGTACATGTGAGTGTCACACGCACGGTAGGCCGTGCAGTGGTACATGCTAGTGTCACACGCACGGTAGGCCGTGCAGCGGTACATGTTAGTGTCACACACACGGTAGGCCATGCAGTGGTACATGTTAGTGTCACACGCACGGTAGGCCGCGCAGTGGTACATGTTAGTGTCACACGCACGGTAGGCCGTGCAGTGGTACATGTTAGTGTCACACGCACGGTAGGCCAAGCAGTGGTACGTGTTGTTAGCTGCACCACATCACGGACTTTTCTGTTCTGGAAGACCCCTAGTTCTCCAATCTTGCATTCCTTTTGCAAGCTGCTGGGCGTTTGTGTATCCTCTTTGTCGGAGCCATTTCACAGCTCCAATGCTCCTAACGTCAGATAAGGGGCAAGGGAGAGAGTTACGGTGCATATTTATAATCGGTGCATATTTCTTGTCGGTGCATATTTGTTATCGGTGCATATTGGTGTGTCTATGTGTGGAAGTGAGTGTGCGCGCTTGCTTGCGTATGATTGCTGCAAGTCTCACAGGTTTACAAGGCACACGTTAAAATATTAATAGAGCGTGCATGTAACCATGCATTTACTCTCCATATGTCCAGACCGGTATCTCAGACCCAGACGTCTATTTTTACAATGCAACAAGGTTTTCGAAAAACAGCACAGGTGTCTCGGAAATCCCCATTTGTGAATTCGAGAGCTGACGGGCTCCAGAGCTAGTAAATTTGCGTAAATCACATTTATGTAAATCACAGGAGCAGGTGCTCATTTCAAACAAGTGAAAAACATACCTGTGTGCGGACAAGCAAATGAGGATGATGCGTGTCGTTTGGGGCACGTCCTCCAAAAGCGGCTCAATGCGAGTTGCAAATGACCAGGGGGGCCTACAAGAGAGGAGAGAGCACGTCAGGATTTGTCGCCAGGAAAGCTTCATTGTCAATTCGACCAGGGGTCCCTGAAGACAAAAATAATGAATGGGATGGTCAGCTGGAGATGAAGTCAAAGCTTTCACTAGTAGAAAGCAAGGGAAGGCCTGTGCAGGTGGGGTGAGTGCCATTGTTGCCCATCAGGCCTGACAGATCTGTGTACTCTGGATGAAAGGTTCAAATTGAATTGATCTCTTGTAAGCACTTTCTTTTGGAACAACACATAGCGAGTCAAACATGAATATGAGCAGAACGACTTTACTGCAGGCAAATGCTTGCAGACAGAGGAATCCATAAGAGAGAACAACTGATCGTGGACCTCTTCGTGTTGTCGACGAGTCCTTTAAAGGGCAAGCTACAAGCTTAAGGGCAGCAAGCTACAAGCACAAGGGCAGCAAGCTACATACCGTACAGACTTTATATCACCGCGCAAAAATATCATTTTTTGCCCTGCGGGGTGACTGCGCGCACGAAAAAAATCTATTTATTTTGGGGGTGCGGGATTGAAAAACGGGAATTTTTGGCGTATATTGGAGCCTGTCAGGCAAAGATCCCTGTGCGGGGTTGGTGTGAATTAAATATTTCCAGGGTGCGGGGTTGATGCGGGAGTGTGAAACTAAAATATTTTTTTGGGGCTGCGGACTGAACCCAAGTCTGTACGGTACATCAAAAATGATGGGCAGCAAGCTACATACATCAAAAATGATGTCGCTCCCTACAACTTACAGTACAAGGCTAGCAAATGAAAGACTGCAGAGTTTGGAGGCCCTCGCCATGCGCCAAACTGCTCTTGTAATATCTTAACTTACAAGCGCACCTCCGCCTTCATCACCTTCACCCTGGAGTCTGTACTATGATATCCAAACATTGGGTACCATCTCAACGTTAAAAAGTGCACCTTCATCACCTCCACCCTGGAGTCTGCACTATGATATCAAAATCGCCAGGATCAGGTTGCAGGGGTGTGTCAACACTCTGTGTACATACACATTTGGCCATTCCTGACATTCTTTCTTTCTTTCCTCTCTCCTTCTTTCCTTTCTTTTCTTTCTTTCTTTAAAAAGGATATTTAGTGTGGTGCAAAGGGTGGGCACCAACAAGATTGTGCTGGGTTTTATACTCTGTTGTGTGGCAGCGACCTATCCTGACTGCATGATTAAGTGATGTTGGTACAGGTTAAGACTGGTCCCAACTCAGTGACCTGATTTACAATGTAACCAACAGACAGTGGACAACAACACACAAGCTCGGTGGCCCTGAAACGTTGCTATAAGGGTAATCGACGGTGCCATTTAGGCTCAAGACATGACATCACACAATCACACTTAGGCTCAAGACATGACATCACACAATCTTTGTCTGTGGGTCTTCAGTGATTCCCTGAGGGACACTTGTGTAAGCTGTGTTTGTGTGACCTTCTAGGTATTCTGCTACAACCATTGTGTAAGCTGCGTTTGTGTGACCTTCTAGGTATTCTGCTACAACCATGTACAATTGTGAGGGCATTGCTCAACACCTGTGGTGTCCTCTGACAACCACCACAAAAAGGAGATATGGGCCGCAAACACACACACGCACACACGCACACACGCACACACACACGCGCACACACGCACACAAGCGCGCGCACACACACACACACACACTCACTCACTCACACTCACTCACAGGAAGGAAGCATTGGTAGCGTGCTTTACGTGCCCAGCGTGGAACTCAGCTTCTGTCCTCACGTCAATGATTTTCACGTCTGAGTGCCTGTAAAGGATGAGAGTGGATGTGCTGGACAGGATCAGAGCGTGCTGCACTACTGTAAAATTTTACGATGAAATGCAGCCAGAGGCACTGTTCGTTGTTCATACTATGAGCTCCTGTACACAGCAAGGGCCTGTAGAAGGCGTCTAGAGGATGTCTGTGTTGGTATAAAACATACAGCAAGGAATACATGCTTACGCTAGCCAGAGCTCAAGGAGACACCCTTGAACGTGCTGCAAGTGAAGAACAGGTAAAATGTGTGGTAAATTGTGCCCTTGAATTGAGCGTGGCGTATACTTTAACTCACTGAGGTGTATCCAGACTGACAGACAGCTCCTGAAGCTCAGGTGCTCCTACCTCGGGAACCTTGAGAAGACCGGATGTGTGTGTGTGTGTTTATGTGTTTGTGTGTGTGTGTGTGTGTGTGTGTGTGCGTGTGTGTGTGTGTGCATGTGTGTGTGTGTGTGTGTTTGTGTGAGTACGTGTGCATGTGTACATGTGGTGCATGCGTGCGTGTGCATGTGCGTGTGCGTGTTTGCATATATTTGTGTGTGTGTATGTGTGTGTGTGTGTGTGTGTGTGTGTGTGTCAGACTACCTGGCCAAATGTCCACCAAAAAGGCATCCAAATTTCTGCCAAGTCAGATCAGAAATCAATATTATAATTGATACTGTTCATTAGATGGCTTTACAACAACTATAAATGTAAACAAAAATGGATCCCTTGACTGCACTTTGGCAGTGCAAAATCCCTGTGCAAATCACGCTTGCTGAGCACAACAACAGCAGCCCCTCAGTGCTCCCCCCTCTTTACGTAGGTCCCTTCAGGTGTCTTTTACGTGCTTTCCAAGCCAAAGTTGGGCTCGTTCTTTCATCACTGACGGATGCTCTGTGCCCCCGCAGTTCCTCGCTCCCAGGCAAGGGTACCTATCCTGCATCGCAGCTCAGGCATGGCCTTTTGTGCAGGTTTGTGGACACGCGTGTGTGTGTGTGTGCTTGTGTGCGTGTGTATGTGTGTGTTCGTGTGTATGTGTATGTGTGTGCCTGTACTTGACTGCCAGACACGTGCACACAAACACACACACTTATACACACATACGTTACATACATACACACACACGCACTAGTACACACACACAAAAAAACGCAACACCGCTCCCCTTCCCCCACCCACATGCACATGCACACGCACACACCCACACACCCACACCCACCCACCCACACACACACACACACACACACACAACACACATACACACACATGATACGGTGCTACAAAGCTGCTTGCAATCGCGTTTGCAGCACGTGCTGTCTGCCATCCCTGGCCAGTCCAATCGGCACCCGTGGTTTGACTATGAAGGGATTCCGTTGAGAGGGTGAGAGTTTAGGGTTGAACTAATGTATCTACATGTACACGCGTGTGGACATGCGTGTGGACATGTGTGTAGCTGATGTGGGTGTCTAGACAGACATGTGAGTAGGGTTGGCCAGAATCGTAATATACACCGTGTATGACAGTATATTTGGTGATTTCCCTGCCAAAACCTCCGTTCTTACACAATACATATACGGTTCTGGCCAACCCTACATATGAAGAGGGGGGCACTGGGAGGCTGTAGACGATGAGGGTGGTGGTTGTGTGTGTTATGAATTTGCAAAGTGAAGGCCAGTCCCTGAGCGCGAATAATTGACCAGCCGGGGCCTGGGACTGGGAAACAAATCTAGCTTGAAAACTGCTGCAGGACTATACTGTACACTAGTGAGGCAGCGCTTCCTCAGGCGGAAGTGTGCTGCCCCCAAACCGCTTGACTTTGTGTCAGTGTCACAAGTCGTACAGGAATAGAATTCCGAATCGAACATCTGAAGTATGCCTTTTACGACGCGCTGTTACAGTCAGGGTGCACCTCTCAGCCACCGATGAAAAGGAGCATTATGTATGGCATAACTAAAAACTTTCAGATTGTAAAGGCCAATCACCATTCATAATGAAGCCTTTGCAAGAAGAGCTTGTGGAAGAGAGGACAACCGCTGTATTTTCACACTGATAACACCGTAACAGTCGCCACAACATCCCTGTTTACCACAACGTGCCTTTTTGCGCACAATAAGGAATTTCCTGCCAACGTCGTTGGAATTGGCACATCATATATGAGCTGTTGTGAGATCAAGGTCACTCACAACTGGTATAAAAAGGAGTGCGGGGCTTATTTTATAATACTCCCCTGTGTGTATCTACCAGTGATACGTTCTACCACCTGAACAGCACCAGACAATGTGTGTGTATGTGTGTTTGTTTGTGTGTATGTTTGTGTGTGTGCTGCCATGAGAAGTGTAGATTGTGAGGAATGGGCTAAAGTTGGGGTAACGAGACTTTTCCGAGAAATACTGCTTCCCAAGCCGCATCTAAAAAAACATGTTTGCTGCCGCTAAGAGGAGCGGCGCAATTTGCGGTGCAAGAGCGCTATTGGGAGAGGCGGTACAAAACCGGTTGAGGGTGGGACTGCTGTAAGGTGCAGAGTTAGAATGCAGGGGGAAACGCTATCATATGTAGCACTACGAAGCCACTGTTTTTTTTTGAAAGGCCAGTCTATTAAGAATGATGCCAGAGGCTAATGCTCTGAGCTTTCAGGTTGAGGCCTGTAGGCTAAAGGCTTCCAATGAGAAGCTAACAACCGAAAGCTGACGACTTTCAGCTGGATGTCTGTAGCCTGGGGCAAGGGCTTTCAGCAAGCCTGTTGTCTAAGGCTAAACGAACTTGAGGCCTAATGCCAGGGACCTTCAGCTAAGGGCCCATGCTTGAGGACTTACACCCACAGCTACGGGCCTCCTAAAGCTGGAGGCCTGGCCGTAAGGCCCAAAGCTTCAGACCTAAAGCTATAGGCCTACGCTCGAGGCTTGAATTGGAAGCCTACACAACTCTGGTGCCTGCGGCACGTGAGCAGATGTCTGTGTATAAATGTGCATGCTTGTATGCGTGCACGTGCGTGTGCATGCCATGTTTACCGTTCGAGGTGAGGCGATTTTGCCCGAACTTGGTAGGTCGGTCAAAAGTATGACACCAGTTTGTAGAAGAGTGCTGTACAGCCAGCGCGCAAGAAACATCTTGATGACAAATGAGTGTAACCAGGACGGCACCCTTACATTTGCATGTGACAATCGTCACATACCCCTGCCCGTCAAATGCCCCTAAAGCCTAAAGTATTGCCAAGTGCACGTGTAGGCATACTTGGCACGCACGCGTAGGCCCACACACACACACACACACACACACACACACACCACACCAACATGCACACACATAAAAATTCAAACACGTTTGCAGGCTTTACCCCATCGGTGTGCTGTATGACTTAACCACAGGCGGGGGTGCAGGCACCGATGCCAACGAGCATTCTAGGTGAGCTGCCAATCATGGAGCAATGCTTCTAGCGCACTTTAGTGTTCTTCATAGCTGTTTGAGACTCCATAAAAGCAAACATGACACGTAGCAGAAGGGCCCTGTGCGATATCACCATAGCCCAGACACATGCACTCAGTTATATACATACAGCCACACTCACAGCCACAAATTTAGAGAGCCACAGCCACAAACACCCACACCCACACACAGCCACATACATACATGCACAGCCACACACACACACACTCTCACAGCAACAAAAACAGCAGTGGGGGCAACAGTGCCCTGCCATGGCGGCTAACACTGCACTACTCCCCCCCACCCCATCCTCACGAAGAAGCGATGCTCAACACGCAAGGGTCGGTTGCATTGGCTGCTCCCTCCACACTTTTCCTCAACAGCCTTAAGGTTGGTGGTCCGAAAGACAAGATGGGTGACGATGTTGCCTTTTTAAGGCCCGGAAATTCTGGTTGCTTGCGTCTGCCCTGAACGGCCATCATGCCTGACTAGCCCTTTAATGCGGCAAAAAGAAGTCTCAGAGGGACCTGCTTTGTATACAGCCACAATGCACTGAAATGTACAAAAACGGTGCAAGGTGCAACCTTAAGCTCTTGCCACAATGTATACAAAAAACGAGAAGGTTCGGCTAAAGCGATACACATGGTGTAGTGTGCACACAGAGAATTGCAGCAGGGAACTTTTAAATATACGCATGCCTGAGTGTGCATACTACTTAAATAAATACAAACAAACATGACGCCACTCTTCATGTATGCATGTACTACACACATGTGTATCAGAACACTAGAATCAGAACTAACCAATCAAAATGTGAATGAGGTTATACGGTATGAGGTTACACGGTATGAGGTTATACGGTAAACAAGTGAATTGTTTAAACCTAGTGTCAATCCTCAAATGCACACCCAGGAAGCGTGCTTCATTTGCCAAGGATCTGAGGGCAGTGGTGCAGCCATGCGCATGGCAGGAGGGGCACAGGTGTGCGTGTATGTATGTGTGTGTGTGTGGTTTGTGTGTGTGCGTATGGCTTGTGTGTTTGTGAGTGTGGTTTGTGTGTGGTGTGTGTGTGTGGTGTGTGTGTGTGTGTGCGTGTGGCTTGTGTTTGTGTAAATGTGTATTACACATTGCGCATGGCAAGGGGGTTGCTCAGTAGCTTTAATGATTCCATTGCGTAACATGGTAGTGTGAGGAAAAAGACAAGTGCTTGGGGCCAGGGGCGCACCTATACAGCGACAACTGATGTTTGTGCCGTAGAGGCGAATGCATCACCCTGTCGGATTAGCGTGTTGTAAGTCCTGTTTAGTGTCAGTACTTTTAGATCACAAACTAGCGTACCTGGTAGCCTGCAATAGTGCTAGAAATATTTTTTTTTGAGATCCCAATTTCATGTACCGTACTGATACATGTGTTAGTGTGATCGTAATCCCAGAAACCTGTCCCGGGAACCGGTTAGTTGCGTTCGCTTAATAAAAATAGCAAGTAATTCCCGAAATTTTGATTGAGCCAAAAAGCCAAAATTCCCCCCAAATCATAACTTCAATAAAATGCTAAACAGTCTCTTACTCTGTGGTCATTGCAAGCGGCTTCTCAAAAGTATTTAACAAGTCAGAGGGGAAGATCTTGAGCCTGGGCGTCCCACCCAAAGATGAAAGACCTCCACATTCGGCGTGCGCCTCATGCCTACGGGGGTCACCTGCCCTGGTCTAACAGTTGCCGGCACTAGCCTTTTCGCTGCAGCAAGGCCGGCCAACATTGGATGGACTGTGGAAGGGAGTGACAAGGGAGGGGAAGGGAGGGGACTGAGGCCCTCAGTGAGGGAGACCGGACAATACAGGTCTTTTTGCCAGCGCCAAAAATATTATTGTCAATCATAGTTGTAAAACTTTGGCACAGAGAAAGCATACGCTGCAATGGAAGACATGGCGATGCGCAATCAGGGTCGCAAGCATGTTTGCATGTGTGTAGCTAAAAGTCTGCAAGGCACACTCCCATTTTTTGTGCTCAGCCTTGCTCGCACAGATACATACAGTGAGTGCATTTGACACAATCACACTCACAGTGTGCATTTAACACATATGCACACGGTGTGCGTGCGCATACAACACACACACTCACGCACACACACACACGCTGCTTCAGGGTGATGTAATGTGGAATGCCATTGAGCGAGGTGACCTGGGCCGATACAGATCAAGCATGACGGCCCTCAAGGTGTGCTTCGTTTTAAGCTCTCATTGTCACTGGATACATGTGGTCGTGTGTGTGCGTGTGTGTGTCGCCGCTCTTTGCGTTGAGTTATAGCAAAAAACATGGACGTGCCTTGCTTGTTCTTATATCAAACGCAGCCCCTCAATCCCCGATGCTCATCTTTTTGATGCTGGAACATCTGCTCCAATGATCCATCTGAGTAACTTGGGACAAAGGGTAAAGCCTGTGCTCATTCATTTTCTGCCGCTGACAGGTTGATGCTGTGTTTTGTCCTACGTGCAGGTGCGTCCTTGCGGTAGGCAAGGGGCACCACCCACCATTCCCACGCGCGTGTTTGTGTTACCCCCAGACAGTGAGCCCGGTGAGTTCTTAGACATATATTGTGGGTGTTATGTGTGTGTATGTATGTATGTGTGCTTGTCTAGTGTGTATGTGTGTTCATTTGTGTTTGTGTGTGAGCACGTATGTGTGTACATGCATATGAGCATGCTCTTGTTCATTCGTCCTTCATGCTTTTGATCAATCACGGGATGTCTGCTACAGCAATTCTGCAGCATAAAAAGGAGGAGGCACTATTCGGACATTTATAGCCTTTCACCGGAGCCTCAGCAGATAATCCCCCAGCAAATCACCCCTCTGGTTGTCAGTGGTCAATATCCTGCACAAAAAACTCTTCCCAGCATGCGTCTGGATGGTTCGTTCTTTTATTCAATGCAAGGAACAGTTCCACTGCCCGCAGTCTTTTGCTGTTCTAGGGAAAGAGCGTGCGAGTTCCTACTAACTCTATCTCTGATTTGAAACCTCACCTCTTTCTTTGTCCTGCCTCGTCGCAGATGCAGGCTTGTGGGACGCTGTGTTGGCCACCTCGAGGCCCATTCCCGCTCAGAAACTAGATGGAGGCTGGACAACACTGCGGGACGTGCTGAGTGCTCTTCTGCCTAGTTACGTCTGGCCTCAGCAGAAAATTGACCCACAGGAGTCGAACCAGGACCAGCAGCAAGGAAAGCAGCAGCAGCAGCAGCAGCACCAGGAGGAGGGACAAAAGCGGCGGCAGGCGCTTGCGCAGCAACAACAGCAAAGACAGCAGCAGCAGCAGGAACAAGAGCAGCAGCAACAAATAGGAGCGGATCAGGAAGAAAGGGGGCCTGGTGAAAGGGGGCAAGGAGCGTCCTCTGAGGCGGTGGCGGCAAGTGACCAAGCGATTCGCACAGAGGAGTGTGTGTTTAGCGATGAAATTAGGGCTGAAGGTGGAGAGAGGCATGGGATTGGTAGTAGTGAAGGAGAGCACAAGGGGAGTGGTTGTAAAGGGCCTGGGGAGAGAGAGGGGGGGCCTAGAGGGAGGGGGGAGGGGAATCAAAAAGGGGCAGCAGTGTCACAAAAGGGGGGGTCACCGCCTGCGAAGAGTAGTAGCCATGAAAGAGAGGGCAGACGTGTGAAAGAGAGCATTACAGCAGGCATCACTGCAGGAGAAGAGGGCGCGGTAGACAGCCCTGCAGAAGGGGGGGAGGCGACGGGTGGCCCTGATGCTTTCACGCTGTACCCCCAAGAAAGTCCTGCCTCGCACGAAGTGGACCATCCTTCGTTGAGCAGCAGCAGTGGAGAGGGCCTGCTGGGGATGGGAGGGGAGAGTGCTGCTGCTGCTGCCGCTGCTGCCGCCCAACAGCAGCAGGGTGCAGGAGAGCAGCAGGGTAAGGAGCAACGGCAGCAACAAGGTGGAGAAGAGCTTTGCCAGCAGCAGCAGCAGCAGCAGCACAGTGTGCAGAAAGATGAGCAGCAGCTAGCTAGAACAGAGCCGCAGCAGCAACATCACGTGTTGGCGGGCCAACTGAAGCTGTTGCCCATGGTGCGCGTGGA
>Ga0307947_1002347_pt1 | contig 15147 bp, 16 predicted proteins | sample OrgLakmetagen232_FD_201840 | JGI IMG/M metagenome (GOLD analysis project Ga0307947, IMG submission 201840) | Saline water microbial communities from Organic Lake, Antarctica - #232 | ecosystem: Environmental > Aquatic > Non-marine Saline and Alkaline > Saline | place: Antarctica: Organic Lake...
CACGCACATACAACACACACACACACACACACACACACACACACACACACACACACACACACACACACACACACACACACACACACACACACACACAAACACACACACGCGCGCACACAGGGTGACACCGGCGCGGGCAAAAGTAGTTTGTTAAATGCCCTTCTTAAAGAAGTCTTAGTTGGTAAGTAGCAAGCGTGCGTCTTTGTGCATTCTCCTTCGTTTGCACCAGGCCAACTCATACAGCAAATGATAAGTGATTGATGGAAATGAGGACGTGCTTGCAAATTCGATTAGATTAAAGTAGAAGTTTCAGGATCAAGAGTCTTAAGCGTGCGTATCATTGTGTGTTCCAGGGTTAAAGGACAAGATGGTGTGCTAATATGTATTTTGTCGAATCAATAAAATTAACCATTATATTGAATACGACACAGGCACGCAAGCACCATGCACAATACATACATAAACACACACACATATACACATGCTGCCACAGTGCCCACTAACGGCATGCGTGCCTGCACTGCTGCGATCATCGAACTGAGCGCCCACAAGTCGCTCCAATACTCAAGCGAGGTGGAGTTCGTATCCAGGTGTGTGTTTGCATTCAATTGCGCCGCACAGACAAGTGTGCACATCAGTGCCAGGGCAAGCTACCATGTGGTTGGGGTAGGTTTGTAGGGTGAGCGAGTTGCGAGAAATACGCAGTATCTGTTCTCAGCGGCTGCTAGTAGTTATTTATTAACCATTAACGTGGCTTCCTTTTCAGTCGTGATCGAGGCGAAAGCTCTTACCGTGCTCTCCCTTGCATTTGAATTTCGTTTGCACCTCTGCATTTGTCTTCAAAGAAGCGACTGCTAATAGACATGAACTCCTGGTGCGTTATTCGAAAGTCCCTTGGTGAAGGAAGTATTGCTCAATGCTCAGGGTTTTCTTGTTAGGGCAATCGCTTGTGCTCTTCAATTCCCGTACAACTGCTCTGTCTGTACCTCACAGTATGTACACTTATTTAATTGCTGTGGGCTATTGTGTGCGTGCGTCTGTGTGTATGTGTGTTATACGTTCGTGCGGAAGTGCTGCTGAATGAACTTTGAACTTGCCTTCTTACGTGGGCATCATTGTATTCTTACTGGGGACAGATAGCAACAGAGAGAAAAGGGAGGAGGGAGAGGAGCTAATCTGCTATGTGCTAACAAGCGTATGTGTGTACTGTCTGTTTGTGCTATGTATGCGATGTAGGGAGGATTGGCAGCAGGAGGAGGAGGAGCTGTTTGCAGCACTTCAAGATGAGAAGGGATCCCTCATCCTGGAGCGCCCGGTGTGTGCAGATCCATCGCATTTCACCCAACAAAGAACAATCACACTGAGCTACACTATCTTAGGTTCCTAGCCATTTTCTGTGTGTGTGTGTGTCTGTGTGTGTGTGTGTGTGTGTGTGTGTGTGTCTGTGTGTGTGTGTCCAACTAACTGAGTTTGCAACCGCTTCTAGTTGTTATTGAAGGATTCACTGTTGCACAGGCTGTTGCTCAGTGTGCAATCCTACTCTTTTTCTCATCAATTTTATGTCATAGTCATAGGTGCTCTCTCACACACACGCACACACTCTCACACGTACATTATCATGGTCGATATGCGTGCAGGCGGAGAACACGCCTGCCCACGATGCGTACTGGCAGCTGCGCAGCATCTATGGCCAGGCCATGTGGGATGCTTTGCACAGGCGCACAAGGGAGACCGGAGGGGTGCGTGTACTGGCGTGTTTTTCTGGTGTGCACCTGGCATGTACCTGGTGTGTGTCAGTGTGTGCATATATGTGTGTGTGCATGTGCATGTGCAGTTGGTTTATGACAAGCTTGTTTGTGCACTGTTTTGAGTGTTTGCATGGGCCTTGTTTTCCTATGTGGGGCACGCTTGTGCGGATGCCTGTTAAGGGTGTTTGCATATGGTTTGACTGTGTGTGCGTGTGTGTGTGCGTGTGTGTGTGTGTGTGTGTGCAAATGACATGTTCTATAACTATAAGTAAGTACATGTAGGCCAGCACTATATCATCAAAGCACAACAAAATGTCACACAACAAATTGTCACAGTTTCACGCCTAGAGCTAGGCCTGAAACACCATGACTAGCACACTTTTTATGGTTAGGTTTGCTTGTGCGACCGCTACCCCGCAGCCTGCCGTGTTCTCAATGTTGTTTTGCCCTCAGATCACAAGGTTTGTTTCAACATCTCACTCCTTGTTTCTTCTCCTCTCTTAAGCTGCATTCGTGTTTCTGTCTGTGATCTGCAACTCTTCGTTTTGCCTCTTAACCAAAATAATGTTCTGTGATCTCAGGCCCTCAAACCACGTGACCTGGTGGCGGAGCTACTGCAACGGCCCACCTCTTCACAGGATGTGGCTGCCTGGTGCGTTTAGTAAGTATTTCACTACTAACGTAGGCTGAACTCGTGCGTGTAATAACACAGTTGAGCTCTGCTTTCTTCACTGGGCGCGGGTGCCCCATGCTTCCTCTCTCTCCCAATATAATGCGATGTTGAAAGTGTGCAGGTCTAACGTTCATTTTCAAGGCTTATGGGACGTTCAGGTAAGCAAGTTATGCACTTGATCTTACAATTAACATATCAATTCCTGATATATTTGCGTATACACATTGATTTCAGATCTTGATCTAGAGGATATATGGCTTTAGCACATTGTTTGAAGACACTTGATGCGCTCCTTGCCGTCAGGATATGAATTAGAAGAACTGTCTAGCTGACAAGCAAGACAAGCTCAGTATGTGAACAATAGTGTCCATGTACGCGCACAACACAGGTGTATACACACACGCACGCGCCCATGCATTGCGTGCACATATACCCACATACACAAGCACGCACACATGGACACATGGACACTCATTCCTGCAGGCTGCCCTTACAGCTCCCAGCCTCCGTTGGCCCTATTGCTGCTGCCGCTGCCGTGAAGGAAGATATCTGCTGGGAGGTGCTCAACAGCATGAGTGACAAGGAGTTGGAAGAGGTGAGGGTGCTTATGCGTAACCCTTCTCGCACCAGGAGGTGTCGAGGACAATTCATGACAGTGGAGGAGTAGGGCTCTAAGAGAGTAGATTAGGGGAAGAACGTCTACTCAAGCCTTGGGATACGAGGTGTGAAGAAAGGCTGCTAGTTTATTTCCAAGCAGGGAAACTCCCTACTAGTGTATCCACAGTGAAGCGGGAGCAGAACATTGGCTATGACATGAGGTTTATGTAATGGTAAGGCCATTCAAACTTCCAGAGCCCTGTGCACGGTGCGTGGTGCGTGTCCTGTTGCCTGCAGTCGTACACTTCCAGATACTTAGCAAGCATGCATGCTTTGAAGCTGCAGGTACACGACATACTTGCAGCACATACACGTCTATGGCCAAAGGCATGACACACACACACACACACACACACACACACACACACACACACACACACACGCCGTACCTACACGCAGGTTTTTGGTGTTACAGATGTCGATGCTCGGGCCCACTTAGCAGCTACGGTGCAGCAGACCAGTGCACGCACTCAGGTATGTCTTTACGTATCTTGCATTAATGATAAATTGTTGGCATATCGTAGTGACAGTATGCCACGCCGCAAAAATCTTGTTTTGGGGGGTGTGGTCAACTCACTCCCCCTGGAATAAATAAATATTTTGAGGGGGTGCGGATTGCTGCGGATTGGGTTTTCGTAATTATTATTGTTTTTGACGGATCATGAGTGAAAGACTGTTTGTGGGGCTTGTCCAGACAGGGATGGCCAGCTTCTGCAAGTCCCCCCCCATCCACCGAGCAGCTTGAGCAGCAACAGCTAGAGTAAGGGCAGAAGTTCAAGTAGGGGGAAGATGTGATGAGGGCTTGAGTGAGAAAGATTAGAAGGCAAACCAGTTGCCAGCTCACACACATTGGATGACTGAGCAGAACCAGACTCATTTTGATTTCTCATTGCTTTTTGACAATTTTATTGTGTTATGGAATGCACCTCTGAGTCTCTTGGTGCCTTTTTAGTCTCTTAGTGCAGTTCTGAGGACATTTTGCCCCTGCGGATTGGTGCGGCAAGCACTATATATATTGAGAGGGGTGCGGATTGGTGTAGATAGGGTAAGAATAACTATCTTTTTGAGGGGTGCGGATTGAGTACATGTCACTACGGTATCTGGAATTTTGAAAAAGACACATCTCTGCTTATGCATGTTATGACAGTTTTCGAGCCATTTTTTAACATACACCTTTAAATATAATTAACATAAAAAAGCGCATACGCATTTACTCACAATTGACGACGGACATGTACAGCAAAATTGTCCTCTGTCTATTCAGGCACAGAAGCCAGAGATACCTTTATTTAAACAATACTTTTAGAAGACAAGGCCTTGCTTATTAATATTAATAATTATAGTGGCGCTGCGCTTGGGGACCCTAGGTCGTGCAACTCCAAGTCTTGTGTGAAAAGGCATGGCAGGTGTGCAAACCTCCACAGCTATAAAGACCTTATGGGTGATGCAAGATGTCTGTTGGAACTTCTGAAACCTGCCAGCGCTTGCACCGATCACAACAACAAGTGGCCGGAATGCTATTGTGCTCCAGCGATGTTGTATTGAACTTCCTGCTCATCGCAAAAATGCAACAACATGACCCCGCTCGAAAGCAGGCTTGCATTTTGCGGCATCGCCAAATGCTCCACGCAGAATCCGGTATGTCTTATAATTAAGTAATCTGTCCAGCTGTATAAATTTTATATCAAGGAGCTAAAAAAAAGGTCCACAATTGCAACCAGGGCACTGTTCAACAATCGGAAAGCACCATCCTTCTCAGCATGATCTTCTTACTCGATTTGGCTATAAAAGTTTTTGGAGAAAGTCAATCTTTTCTAAGCTATAAGGCTCTCAGTTCCTCTAGCAATCCATAAGCCTAGGAAAAGTCCTAGGGTCCAACAGGAGCACGATGTGATCAGCATGGTGGGTCGTACAGTTTGCGTGACCGGACGCACATACGCAAATTTCATATACCAACAACATTATCCTCTGTTCTTTCACGCACACGCAGGCGCATGATGTGATCAGCATGGTGGGCCGTACAGTTTGCGTGACCTCCAATACAGCGAATCAGTTGCACACACTCATCAAGCCGTACGTGGATTCTGCTGATGAGGGAGGCGCAGCTTCCTTGTGGTACGTATGTGACTTGCTTGTCTGAGCATGTCTGTACTATGAATATGTCTGTATAATGAACATGTCTGTACAATGAACATGTCTGTACAATGAACATGTCTTTACAATGAACATGTCTGTACAATGAGCAGTCTGTACGTCGGTACAATGAGCATGTGTGTACGTCGGTACAATGAGCATGTGTGTACGTCGGTACAATGAGCACAGCATCTGGCCTCTAGGACCAAGGTTGCGGCTTTCAATTGTTTGTGCCTGCACTTCAAGTGGTGTTGCTTGTGAGCCCTGCCGTTAAGGGTATTGGGTGTGGTAGGTACTGTTATGGATAGCACGTGCTTGCATATCAACGGAGATATAAGCATTTTTACGTAGCTTGATTCATTTTGTGAAGGGAAGAAGCGACGCTCCTTATTTAAAGGACACACTAGATCATTTCAAAGGTCATTGCGCTTCCACAATATGTCCATGGCTGCCCACGAGCGAGAAATGCATGCGCCCATCCGATCACCTTAAAGATAGTATGCATAGTATTCATGTTCAAAGGCTTGTGCGTTTCCGCGATATTTTTCATGGCTGCCCACGAGTGACGGGTGCATGAGTGAGAGGTGCATGTGTTCAACACACTATTGTATGGTGTGTATGCTTGTTTGTGCTTGAACCATTTCGCATGTACAACTAGGCCATCTTTTCCGTGTAAAATATCCATGGTCTCTCACGTGCTCGTGTGGTAATTCATTTGTGCGTGTGCACACAGGCCGCTGGTACGGCGGGTGGCAGTGCGTGGTCCCTGGACAGAACTCATTGGTCGGACTGTGCTTGTAGATGCCCCTGGTGGGTGTGGTTCCTCTGTCATGTGTGTACATTGTTGTGTGTGCCTCAGCTCTGGGGTCAAGCATACACCTGCATGTAGTAAAAAACAAAAAAACAGAGGACTCCTCCCAGCATCCTACCTTCTGGCCATACATATCCACTTTTTACAAGAGACGTGGTAAATGAATATACGCATGTACACTGCTGCTGCTTGCTTAGGCGTGTCAAGCTGTGTGCAAGGGACGAGAGGTGGCCGCAATTAGTATGACTTGTTTTAAATTTTACTGCCTCCATGTCATAACAATGTGCCAAGGTGTGCACTTACAATACAAATGGCCTATCCTTCTTTGATTAATGGCACTGCTCTTCCTGCCCCTTGCCGTAAAACTTTGCTTTGCTGTTTCCGTTGACACCCACCCCTCCTCCTTTCATAACATGAATTCAGCTCAACTCGTACCTCATTCTATGTTGTGACCTGCTCACACTCTCATTCATGAGATCCTGTCTGCTCATCTCCCATACAACACACTAGGATGTGACCTGCTCACACTCTCAATCTATTGGAATCTGCATGAGGATGAGACGAGTAGTGAAAATTCGTACACCTCGTCTCCCTGGAACCGTAGTTTTGAGTTGCGACTTATAACCCTGAGAGGGCAAGGTCCCCAGCGTGGGCTGTCAGCTCAGTCCTCTTCCCTTTGGCATGTGCTTAGAAATCAGGCCCTCTCTGTTTACCCTTGGTCGTCAGCCACCATTCCTGAACGCACGTGGCCATCTCTTTGCTGACACCTACCCCTCCTTGCTCCTCTTGTGTGGTGCGACAGGTGTGCAGGACGAGAACTCTTCCAGGGGCAAAATGGTGCAAAGCTACCTGAAGCAAGCCGATGCTGTATGGCTGGTACATGTGTGTTTGTGTGTGTTTGTGTGTGTGCGTTGTGTGTGCCGTTGTCGTTGTTGTCTCTACCAAGAACACATACTGGGCAAACAGGCATGCCCTGCTTGTGTGTGTGCATCAGCACTTGTGCACTTCAGGACGCCCAATCCTCCATCCTGCTCTGTGCAGGTATCCAACATTCGGCGTGCTGTGAATGACAAGAGCACCAAGGTGCGGAGTTTAATAACTTGAGGTTTGCTGTGTATAAAGGGTTAATGGAAGCTGTGTATAAAGGGGTAGGTGGTCAGCTCAATAACTTGAGGTTTGCTGTGTAATAAGGGGTAGGTGGTCAGCAAAGAGCTGGCCACATGCGTGAGCAGCATTCAGGATTTGTAGCTGACGAGCAAGGGTGAACAGAGCTCCACAATGAAAGCTGCTCTTAAAACATCTTGCTCCTGCATGCACACACATGCACAGGACCATATGCACCTTCAGAGCTCCACCTGAACTCTCGCAGAAGCAGGATTGTGGGCCTTGTTCATCTCATTTGAGCATCTTTGCACGCATATATTGCGCTTTCTCATGCACATCATGACCACTTTCACTTAGACCCACTGCTTGTACGTGATCTCACGCCAGGTTTAACGCGACTGGCATATTGATCCCTGGTTTTCCTGCAACTTAACGAGGAATATTCTCCTGTTCTCTTTCACTTTCAGTCTCTGCTACACGTGCCACTGGCACATGACCTCTGTCCCTAAGACGTGATGGGGGCTGCTTCAATACTACACGCAGTTATTGCTGCTGCTTGTGAGCCTCTAAATCGACACTTTCGCTCCTTGTTCTATTGCCCACACACCGCCTCAAGGTGCATCCATGACGCGCGAGTTATATTGCCCACACACCGCCTCAAGGTGCATCCATGACGCGCGAGTTTTATTGCCCACACACCGCCTCAAGGTGCATCCATGACGCGCGAGTTATATAGCCCACACACCGCCTCAAGGTGCATCCATGGCGCGCAATGCACCATTATACAGTGCATGCCTGTGCTTATTGGGTTGTGTAGGTTATGTTACATGCTGGTTGTGTCACAGTTGCCTGTGCTCAATATGTTACATGCATGCTTGTGTGCCTAGGACATGATGCCGCCTGCTCTTCGCCAGCGTCTTCTTACTGAGGGTCGGCCAGGAGCCCTGGCCTTCGTTGCCACACAAACGGATGTCTTGGTACGGTGGCTCGTATTGCAAATGGTGTACTATGCCGTATTCATGTTGCGCGTACTCATGCTGCGCATTCATGTTGCGCGTATTCATGTTGTGTATTTGTGTTTGCATACACTCCATGTATTTATTTTTAAGTGGCAAACAAATGTCCCGGTACAGTCAGATTGCAGGTGCATTTGGTGCATGCAGCAGATCTGGTTTGAACACTATTTCACACTCAAAGCCTTGAGGTATTGGTCACACATGTCGTTATAGTTGTTCAAGGTAGTGGTGTTCACCCCCCAAACTGTTTTTCACCAAATTGGATGAACATTTGGGAATGTGTGCACTTTTGTCTGAGAGGAGGGGCTGCAAACTTAGAATTCTGAAATTTGACCCAGGGGTGGGCAGGAAGCCCCTAAAATTTCAGATCACTCTCAGATCACACATTTCTCACACTCCCAGGCCACAACCTTCATGGGTTCTTGTGAAACTTGCTTTGTTGGAAGCACGTACTCCTCAGCTACCTGTGAGTATGCTGTATGCGAATTGACGGCCAGACTGGCTCACAATGCCGCAAAATGTTAGATTTTTTGCTGTTTTTCACTAGAAACAATCACTCACAGCCATAGAAGACCCGCAACACGCTATTTCAGCCAAAAACCAGTGTATGTACTCATTTCATAATAATTAATCAGCTGACGAAATCTGAGGTGGAGGAATGGCTGCTTGCTGCAATGGGGGCAGTTGAGGGGGCACTCTCCCTATGGCGGCACTGCTCAGGTTGCAGTCTAACTGGACCGCCCCCCTCACCCATTTCCCCCTGCTGCTGCTCATCTGCCTTCCCTTGATGCAGCTCTGAAACGCCTTCTCCCTCCCCATCCACGTAAAGGACAAAATCGTCCTTTGCATCTGCAGCATCTGTCTCCCCCCCCTCATCCTTTGCATCTGCTGCATCTGCTGCATTTGTCTCTGCTGGTGGTGCTAAAGAAAGGGTTTGGGCTGTATTGGTGATAAAGCACGCACGTGCGTTGAAGTTGCTGTCTGCTGCTTGGTGGTGGTGGTGATGGTGATGATGTTGACGGTGGTGCTGCTGCTGCTGCTATTGCTGTTACTGCTTCTGTTGGCGGCGGTGCTAACCTTTCCAGAGGCCCCTTGCACCCATCCAGGCAGCAGCAAGCCAGCTGCCCCCGCTGATCCTTGGGAATGTGCGCATGCTCAAAATATAGCAGGGGGTGCATTTGGTTTTTTATCTGCAGGTCGGTAGGTTGTGGGCAGGCAGAGCAAATGAATAAGGTGAGCGCTCATCCACATACAAGAATTGCAGCAACAACACCAGCAAGCATGCTGAATTTTGTAAAGTTGGGAATGCAAATTCTTGGCGGCGCAGAGGCTGCTCAAAACCCTAATTACAGCACACCAACCTGCACTGCCCTCCACACACTGCGCGCCACCGCCTCCAATCCTCAGCAGCTGTAGATGTTGCCAAAAGGCACTCTGCCACGCAGGACCTGCAAGGTTTGATGCAGCGCATGGTCAGATACGCAGCGTTTTGTGTCAGATAGATCAGCTTGCCAACAAGGCCAACAAGGTGTGCCAAACTGACCCCCTAGCTTCTAATGCATGCCTTTTCACCTACTTCAATCATGCGTGCTTGATTCGCATGCTGGAACGCGAGGAGCAGGTCATTTCAGGTGTGTGGGTGTGCTCATCTGTTCCCCTTCACCACAAAAACCTTAAACCTTCCCAAGCATGCAGCATCGCAACAGCTCTTTGCAGGATGACATGCCCCATACCTTCATGCAGGTCTGGGACAGGGTGGGGCCGCCCTTGTTGCTGCTGCAGTCTTCCAGGGTGGTGCGGATGTGCCTCTCCAGCTGTCGTGCTATCTGCTGCTGATGCTCCTCAAAATAGCGGACTCAAACTCATCAGAAAACATGTATCAAATATCAAAGAACATACTCACAAGAAAACCAGCGAGTTTTAACACCGCCGAGGAGGGTTACACTGCCTGACGTCAAATTTCGCGAACTCGACAGCTGGTGCACGGGGGCTCATAAAACCGATGCGGAGTGACTCCATAATCTTTGTTTAATCCATCTGTCCACTCGGATTTGCTTGCCTGCGTGTTTTGGGAGGGGGTCCCACCTCCTGCCAAAACGCGCCTACCCTGTATCTCCCCAACCACTGCAAATTCTGGTTCTGAGACTTATTTTGACTGAGAACACACATATCTGGTCAAAAATGAGTTCTGAGCAACTTGGTTTGGGAGTGAACTCCGTTGAGGTCTTGCTGAATACAGCTTTGTGTGTGTGTTCTCTGGCTGACCTGCCTGGGCTGAAACAAGAGAAATGGATGTTATGCAGGAAGTTCTGGCTCATCAAATGCTTAATTTCTCAATTGCTTTACTGACAACAGTTTTCCATGGCTTATGCTTAGTGTTCCAGGTGCTTTTGTGTGATGGCATCATACAAAAGCCAGAGTCCAATGTTCCTGCACCTTTGGCTACTGCCTCTCAATTCATTATTGTTATTATATGATTTGCGCAACACCTGCAATGCTGATCACCATCATTACGCTTGCAAAGCTGCCTTTTATTCTAAGCTTTGACAACGCTCTGGTCCTCCTTTGTGTGTGGGGTTGCAGGTGCGATCTGAGATCACAGACAACCTGAACCTGCCAAAAAAGTCGTCAATTGAGCGCTGTGCTTTAGAGTGAGTCAACGCTTTCTCGGTTAGCACTCGCAAAACTTAGCAAGAGCACTGCAAAGAGTGTCCTGCGTATGAACCCATTATTTTTGGGGTGCCTTGCTGCATCGTACAATAATGCGGATAGCCATTTTGCAATAGGTATGCATGTGTCAAAGCAAGCAAGCACACATGTCAAAGCAGGCAGCCACTTTGTTACAGGTTTGCAAGTGTCAAAGCAAGTAAAAGCACCCTCTCCTGCAGAGCAACAGCAAATGATTCCATGACTCCATGAGTATATGTTAATCATTGACACATGGCGCTACTCTGTGATTGGGATACAAATGGGCAGGACAGAACTGTGTACATACACCGTTTATGACCGTATAGTATTTGGTAAAATTTCTGCCAAAAATCCATATATACACTATATGTATGGTTCTGACGAACCCTAAAACAAATTAAACAGTACAAAAAGATCGACGTCACGTGCTCTGTGTTGTATCTCGTTGGCCTTCTTTTGTTGTGCAGAGTACCAATACTACAAGGCTCCTTCAATGCGCTCAATCTTGCCGAACTCCATTCTTATTTCACAGAGGTCTGTCTTGTCCTGCAGGCGAAATGCATACACAAAGCGGCGCGTGGTGCTGGACTTTTACAGTGGTGTGTAGGATATTCAAAAAGGTTGCTAGAAGGATTGAGCCATGCACGCAATCATCTTGTGCGGAATATGATGGGGACGGATCCTGTGGCTGAGTTTTGGGCTCAAAAACATTTGCGAGCTGAATTGTGTTGTCACCTTCAAATTGTTGTTGATGCGTCCCTTTATTGAGTTGTACTGCAGCAAGCCAGGCACGTCAATGGAAAACACGTAACTAGCAACGTGTGTTTGCAGGAGGCATCGATTATGCGCCTGACAAATATCCAGCAGCATCTGTCCAACGGGCTGAGGCAGAGAAAAATTCAGGAACTGTGGGGGGAGGTGGTGGTGGAAGCAGAAACGCAAATGACGACGATGATATACAGATGGTGGAGGTGTGTGTGTGAGTGTGAATGTGTGTGTGTGAGTGTGTGTGTGAGTGTGTGTGTGATGATATACAGAGTGTGTGTGTGAGTGTGTGTGTGATGATATACAGTGTGTGTGTGTGAGTGTGAGTGTGTGTGTGATGATATACAGTGTGTGTGTGTGAGTGTGTGTGTGAGTGTGTGTGTGATGATATACAGAGTGTGTGTGTGGAGGTGTGTGTGAGTGTGAGTGTGAGTGTGTGTGAGTGTGTGTGATGATATACAGATGGTGGAGGTGTGTGTGAGTGTGTGTGTGTGTATGTGAGCGTGATGATATACAGATGGTGGAGGTGTGTGTATGTGAGCGTGTGTGCGAGAGCAAGCTGTATATTTCTGAATCATTCTTAGAGAAGACACTGGTCCTTGAAAAGGTTTGAGACTGTTCTGTGTCTGTGTTGTTACGTCCTCCAGGGTGCGCGCACCGTGGTCTACATACGCGCTTACTTCCACCTTTTTGCACTCTGATCTGTTGCTGGCACCAGCACCCACACCAGAGCACAGAAAGGGGACAAGGGAGCGCCCTCACACACACACACACACACACACACATGTGCACGCACCAAATACAACCTGCACAGGTGCCTGCACCTGCTTCCACTCCTGCGCCCTCCTCCTTTTTCCGTCAGCTGTTGCCGCCAGGCACTGGTGTGAGTGGGCGAAGCAGCGGGGGCAGTGGTGGTGTGCAGTCGCGGCTGCAAAGTTTCATGCCACTGTCACACACTGCGGTGGCCACAGATGCAGCAAAGGTGAGTCTCTGTTTGAAATGCCTCACTGTGTGGCGCAGAGTGGTTTTGCGTCGCTCGTGTGCAGTTGCAACTGTACTTGTTCTTGCCACTTTACATACAGCAGTGGATTCCTTCGATGGGTTCCTTAGACGGGTCCTTGAACAGCTTTTGCGTGCCCCTTGGTGGTGGGCGCAATGGTGTGCACCAGCGTATACTTAGTTCCATGCCACCCTCTTTGCAGTGCTGTTGTATGATGTGTCAGAGTGTGTGTAGGAGTGAAGGGGAGATAGCACTGATAGTCGTACAGACAGGCAGGTTTTGCCCTCGAAGGGCAGCATGCACCTTTCCAAGCCTAACTTGTAAAGGATTCATAGACAAAGTCGAAATGGTCATCTGTGAAACCTGAGCAGGGGGTCGGCTGCACAGAGCCCTAAAAGGCAAGGAAACAAATGCAAGGTTCAATAGCCGTGGCAAATCATTTTGCAAGCACGGATTTCAATTTTGAGACATGCTCCTTGGACCGGGTCCCATGACATCCTAATTAGTAGCAAGAAATAGACCAGAGAGGTGTCTGCTGCAAAGAAGGTTGCTGATAAGGGAGGCAACTGAGGGAACACCATTCTTGTATTAATATAGGACTAATTGCAACTTTGGTACGGCTTGTTGGCCAGCTCTTGGAAACAATGTGCGCCTCCCTGTTGTGTTGTGTTGTGAATTAAAGGGTTATGGTAGCCACTAACTTATAAATAAGTTTAAAGGGGGCTTGCTTGCAAGCAGGAATAGGGCCGACTACCATGAATCACAAAAAAGACAAGAAAAGGACGTTTGTCTGTGAGGCAGTGATGAGAAGCACAAACCAACCTTAGGGAACAAAAGGTTTGAGCTTTGTGACAGTGAGGGGGGGTGCTTGCAAGCAGGGGTTAATAGCCACCTTTTGGCATGATCACAAAATCGGTGATGGGACGCTGATGCAGAAGGCGCAACGTTTGAGCTGCAATTTACAATGCCTTGATTTACTCTCTATCACAACACTAAGCCCATGACGCATCTACTTCCTCTTACGTCTGCATAGTTTGGGTGTCGAAGCGTAGAAGCCAAACAAGCTCGTTGCTGAGGCTCTGTTAGACAGTGGCTACGTGATCCCCACATGAAGTCCCCTAACCACCCCTAACACACCAACATGAACAATTCAGCCATGGTGGCCAAAAGCGTTGCTTCATCGTCTCCTGTGACAAGAAGGCAGCACAATTGCCATTTCTTAAAGTTGGTTTGAATACATGGGGTAACAAGGTCCCAGCACTTGCGTGCACGCGCACACACACACACACACACACACATTCACACACACGCACGCAGGGTGTCAAGGCTCCAGCTCACACGCTTGCTGAGGTGGTGCGCCTGCTCTCCAGCCAAGAGGCGACCTTGTCCGGACGGAAGCAAAAGAGCAGGAGCAGCAGCATCAAGGCACATAGAGGCGGTGAAGATGCTGTGATTAAGGACAGCAGTGCTGATGTGCTCAAGGACGAGCTGAGTTGCCTCAGAGAGGCGATAGCTGTGCTGAAGAAAGGTGAGTGGGGAAGGTGAGATAAGACTTCCGCGGCTTTTATCGCGGACAGGGACAGCGGCGCGTCCTGACCACCACTGCATGCTCAAGGTGGAGGCACTGAGGTGCCTCAGAGAGGCGGCAGCTGTGCTGAAGGAAGGTGGGCAAGAAAATAAACGCGCATTGATTATGCCGTGGATGGGGGCTGTGATAGTATGCCTCAGTGGAGCTAAGGCCTCAGCTTTAAAAGAGGCGGTGATAGAATAAGGTCGGTGGGAAAAACAGTGTGATTGGTGGATACCAGGGTTGTTCAGTTCGATTTCTTGGGAGCAAGGGTTCGATAAAGTTCGTGAAAGTTCTAGAACCCTCGAACTGTTTGAGCAGTTCAATGTGCAATTTCGGAAATGGAGGATTTTGCTGGTTTCCATGGTCATACTCGTCCAAAACATGCTTGTATTGTTCTACATGTATATAATGTATTATAATCAATGAGTGCAGAAAAAAACAGAACATTTCGCAATCATCTAAGGCTCTTTTCTGCATTTTGGCTACAATTTTGGACCCAAATTTTCGAAAAATGGGCATCAAGTTCGACGAACTTTTAATAGCCGACGAACGGCGGTTTTAGGGTTCGTTAAACTGCGTGAAAGTTCGCAAACCCGAACTTTTGACCGATCCCCGAACTGAACAACCCTGGTGGATACATCTTAAATATTAATTCACCGGTGTCAGTCCTTTCCTATATATACCAGGCTTGTCGAGTTGTACGGTACGGTACGATTACGGTCTGTACGGTACGCACCGTACTTGCTAAATTACGGCGTACTACCGTAATTGTCACACCGTACTTTACGTAATTACAGATAAGATACGGTACGGTGTACGGTACGGTGCCAAGCTGGCACTGCCAGTGCAAAAATGGCCTCAGAAAGGCCTCTCCGCCCCAAACACCTCCCATTTTCGCTCCCCAGTGTGCTCCTCCCATGTGCTGACGCCACACAATGCTTCCATGAACGACCCTGAGGCTGGGTTGGGGCTGCATCAGCTC
>Ga0307947_1002348_pt1 | contig 15146 bp, 18 predicted proteins | sample OrgLakmetagen232_FD_201840 | JGI IMG/M metagenome (GOLD analysis project Ga0307947, IMG submission 201840) | Saline water microbial communities from Organic Lake, Antarctica - #232 | ecosystem: Environmental > Aquatic > Non-marine Saline and Alkaline > Saline | place: Antarctica: Organic Lake...
CATTGATCAAGCACTTTCTAAAAGTGCTTTTGATATCACACAAACATAAACACATATACACACATATCACACATACATCACACACACATATACACACATGTGTGTGCATATATATATGTATGTGTGTGTGTGTTTGTGTTATGTATGTGTGTATGTGTGTATGTATGTGTGTTGATTTATATATGTGTATGTGTGTAGGTAATCATCTACATTCACATGAGCTGCATACTGTACTTTATGCCTCAAAATTTTGTTAACAAAGTGGAGTGTGTTATACAAGAAAAGATGTGTTATGCACACCAACCACGCATTTGCGGTGGAGGAGTTTTACAGTACTCGGTACCAAAGTGGCTCCTTTTCCTTAATTATTGTGGGGAGCGATTTTTCACCGCCTGCGTATTATTGTTTTGCACACCAACCGCGCATTTCCTTATGTCTACCAATTGCATCCGCTGTCCAGTTGCTGCAGCATGAATCAAACGCACGTGATTCCTGAGGCGCGCCTTTGACCTACAGCTAAGGTACAGCTAAGGTACAGCTAGGGTACAGCCAAGGTGCTATGTGTGAACTACAGCTAAGGTGCCATGCGTGCAGAGAGAATATATGAAAGTTTCCAAAAGGCAGGTGACCCGTGTGGCTTGCGCCTAGGTAGCTGAGAATGCAGTGGTATCCATGGTATGCAACTCATGTGGTTTTTGAACAAGCACGTGTTCTTAGGATTTCACACAGTCCTAAAATGTAGCGTGGTCATGGAAATGCATGCATGCATGTGGTCATAGTATGCGTATGGTCCTGACAGTGCACATGGCCATTAAAATGCATGTGGTCTTGGTTTTGCGCGTGGTCCCAAAAGAGCAGGTGGTCATAGAAATTTGCTTTTGGCAGGTCTTGGATGCAAGTGGTCATAAGCATTCACGGGCACATACACTTGCTTGGAGGCCCCCACCACACGTGGTGAGGATCCATGCACACCACCCTCCTCTGAAGACGTGCATCAAACCACCAATAACCTTACATACCAAGGCTCCATGCGCGCCACCCACCTTTGGAGATTTACATCACAACCACCAATATCCCTACATATCAAGGCTCCATGCGCGCCACCCACCTTTGGAGACTTGCATCACAACCACCAATAACCCTACATACCAAGGCTCCTTGCACATCAACTACCTTTGAAGACTCGCATCAAACCACCAATAACCCAACATATCAAGGCTCCATGCGCGCCACCCACCTTTGGAGACTTGCATCACAACCACCAATAACCCTACATATCAAGGCCTCCATCTTCCATACACACAACCTACCTTTGAGTAATCCTGTGGGGGCGTGTTAGGGTGCACCGCTTGGGCACGCAAGATTTCCAGTGTGGTCTCAAAGGCGTCGTACCTCCCTGGTGCGAAATCGCGAGCGTGAAAGTGCAGGCATTAGGGCCGTTATGGTGGAGTGCTATGATGGAAGCGCATAGTCCATCAGCTGGTGCGACGAGATGCACTGATGAGATGCAACGATGAGAAGCAACAACGCAACACAGATGCAACGATGAGAAGCAACAACGCAACACAGATGCAACGATGAGATGCAACAACGCAACACAGATGCAACGATGAGATGCAACAATGCGGCTTTTTATTCTTGCGTTATCAGTGCGCTTGATTACCAAAAACCGTGAGTTAAATTCCCGTTCCATGCACTTGGTTTTTCAAGCGTTAAAGGTTCAGTTTTTGGCCCAAACAATTTACATGCAATGTACATCCACTTTTACTTTTACTTTTTACTTTTACTTTATTTTTACTTTACTTTTACTTTTACTTTTACTTTTACATGCAATGTACATCCGCTTTTGGGTTTGTTGGGACAAGGAAACCACCAGACAAACAACAAAGTTTTGACCGTATATGACCGTTTCTTTGGTGATTTCCTGCCAAAAATACCGTATATGCACTGTATATATGTCTTGTCAACCATACAAACATACCACCGGTCATGATTAAATTAAAAACAGCGCCAGTTTGACGGCGTCTTTGGTGCACATGGTGTTGATAGCGTGAGAGTGCCTGCGTTTATGCGTGTTGCTTTTGTTCTATTGCACGCTGGCTCTTGTCTGCTCCCGCTGATGAATGATTGAGCTGAGCACAAAGTAATGATAGGCACTCTTCTTAGTACACATCCACACGTACACATCCACACTGCTAGGTGTATCGACATGAATCGATGAATTAAATAAGAGCAAGAGTAGGCTGCTGTTCAATGCTGTTCAATGATGAAGCTGCTGTTCAATTGATGAATCAACCAAAAGCAAGAGGTAGCTGCTGTTCAGCGTATTGTGTAGCATCCTTTCCACTGACTGAAAAAGAGCACGCATGCTGCTAACAACATGCTAGCGTAATAGCAGTGATCTGTGACAGCAGCACCTGCCGCCCTCTCGCCACCCATCATAAATTATGATTCATATATTATGATTAATAATCCTTCCTCTCGATTCCCATTACCACCACCCTCCTGAACCTCATAGAATTTCCCCTCCATGAATTGAGGCAGAGGAGGTTTCAATAATCAAGTACCTTGGTTGGTATTCGAGTCCTCAGGTTCTTCAGACTTTGCAACGTGCCAGTGCTAATGCGTAGGCCTGATTTAAATTTGACTTGATTTGACTTGATTTGATTTGTCAGTGCTTCATGCGTAGGCCTGAATGATCTGAGTCAGGCAAATGATACACCTGATATAAAGGACTGCCCAGCAGACAGAGAAGATGGGCTATACATTTAATCTTGTACCTGGTAATTGATATTGCACCTGATATAAAGGACTGCCCAGCAGACAGGGAGGATGGGCTATACATTCAGTCTTGTACCTGGTACATGATATTGCATGTACCTACTGCATGTACCTACTGCATGTACCTGGTACATGATATTGCATGTACCTGGTACATGATATTGCACACGAGCATATTGCACACGAGCATATTGCACACGAGCATATTGCACACGAGCGACAAAAAGAAGCTGGGTGCTGGGTGCTGACCGCAACTATGTTACACACGCCTTTCAAATCAAATTGCCAAGTTCCCGCAAAAGTGCTTTCACGCACAAAATAAAACACATATATCCATGCTTACACTCATGCACACACACACAAATTTGTACTCAAACACATACATGCACAACGTTATACTCACCTGATTCATCTAGTATCCCCCCCACGCTGGTAGCATGCATTAAATGGTGCGTTGCGCACTTGAGCGCCGTCTACATAATTTTGGAAGCAGGCCAGAAGCAAGAAGGTCAAGGTGCATGTGTGTGTTGTGTGTACGTGCGTGCGTGGGTGTGCATCTTGTGTGTGTGTATGTGTATGTGTGTGTGTGTGTCTACCGGCAAACAGCGCAATGCATACAACGTTGGAAAATAAGGCAAAACAATCATCCAGAGCGCCTCTGGTGCATATTCCAAGCATAAATAACAAATTATATATTGCTTGACACACATTGTTGGTGCATATTCCAAGCATAAATAATAAATTATTTATAATAAATTATATATTGCTTGACACACATTGTTGGTGCGCGTTGCTCGTGCCTATCTCAAGCGCATTTAGGACATGCAGCACCGCAAGCACGTGCTGTCAAACATGGAAGCTCACAGCGCCTTTTCGTTGTGAGTGTCACCTGCATTTTCTTGCGCTGCTCCAGGCTAATGTTCTCAATGATGGTGTTGATCTGTGGGATCTGGGACTCCTTCAGCAAGACACTGAAGGGGCTCCAGTCCATCTCTGGTTCAAAATAATTGTACACCTCATCCCCTGAGTGTGTATATGTGCATGGAGAATTTCAGTCTGTGTGTGTGTTTGTGTGTGTGTGTGAGTGTGTGTGTGTGTGCATGTGTGTGTGTTTGTGTGTGCATGCGTGTTTGTGCATGTGTGTATGTACAAGTGAGTACTCGTGTGTGTAGGTGTGTGTGTCGGTGTGTACGTATTTGTATGTGTCATATGAGTGTGTGCATTGAGCGATACCACTTCTTACGCAATGTCTGAAACTGTATGCAAGCCATCCACTAACATATATAATTGACGCGTAGCTCATAATACAAATCAATTTAACTCAATGAGGCTTTAGATGTTCTCAAGCAGCCCGTCTATTTCAAAGACGCACACCTATCACAGTTTAGATGTTCTCAAGCAGCCCGTCTGATTCAAAGACGCACAATTATCACAGTTCAGGTGTTATCAAGCAGCCCGTCTTATTCAAAGACGCACACTTATCACAGATTAGATGTTCTCAAGCAGCCTGTCTTATTCAAAGACGCACACCTATTACAGTCTAGATGTTCTCAAGCAGCCCGTCTTATTCAAAGACGCACACCTATCACAGTTTAGATGTTCTCAAGCAGCCTGTCTTATTCAAAGACGCACACCTATCACAGTTTGGATGTTCTCAAGCAGCCTGTCTTATTCAAAGACGCACACCTATCACAGTTTGGATGTTCTCAAGCAGCCCGTCTTATTCAAAGACGCACACCTATCACAGTTTGGATGTTCTCAAGCAGCCCGTCTTATTTGAAGACACACACTTATCACCGTTTAGATGTTCTCAGGCAGCCCGTCTTATTCAAAGACGCACACCTATCACAGTTTAGATTCTCAAGCTGCCTGTCTTATTCAAAGACGCACCTATCACAGTCTAGATGTTCTCAAGCAGCCCGTCTTATTCAAAGACGCACACCTATCACAGTTTGGATGTTTTCAAGCAGCCCGTCTTATTTGAAGACACACACTTATCACCGTTTAGATGTTCTCAGGCAGCCCGTCTTATTCAAAGACGCACACCTATCACAGTTTAGATTCTCAAGCTGCCTGTCTTATTCAAAGACGCACACCTATCACAGATACAAAGCCCACCACCATCCCAAAATGTCTATTACACCGCCAGTGCATAAGCTCACCATGACAACACAGGTAAAAAGAACACTACCAACAAAATGACACACACACCGTACCCAGCTGTGCAAAATTTGTGACCTATGACATCAAGAACACAGTCCGCTATCAATTAAGCCCTGCTCAATAAAGCTCACTTATGACCACACAGGCATACAGCCTGCTACCAAATGACTTGCATATGACTATAACACCAAATGTATAACCTGCTATCAGCACGCACTGCTCCAAAGCTCACCTATCACCAAAGGCAGACAGCCTGCTACCAATTCACCTGCCTATGACTATGACATCAAATTAATAACCTACTATTAAGCACGCACTGCTCCAAAGCTCACCTATCACCACAGGCAGACAACCCGCTACCAAATCACTAGCTTCTGACACCAATCATATAACCTGCTATCATGCACGCACTGCTCCAAAGTACGCACTGCTCCAAAGCTCACCTATCACCACAGGCAGACAGCCCGCCACGGTGACCACAATCTGTCGATATCAAGCACGGACTGCTCCAAAGCTCACCTATCACCACAGGCAGACAGCCCGCTACGGTGACCACGATCTGTCGATATCAAGCACGCACTGCTCCAAAGCTCACCTATCACCACAGGCAGACAGCCCGCCACGGTGACCACGATCTGTCGATCCCCACACGCGCCTCCAAGGGGCGACAGACAAAACTTGGAGGATTTCAGGTGACGCACGTAGTTGGGAGTGTGCGTAGTTATGGTGTAGTTGGTGCGGTTGTGGTGTTCGTAGTAGGTCTGCGGGTGACAGGGGTGTATATTTGTACGTATGTGTGTGTGTTGGTGGTTGTGTTGGTGGTTGTATGTGTGTATATGTGTGTATGTGTGTGTTGGTGGTCGTATGTGTGTATGTGTTTATGTGTGTGTTGGTGGTTGTATGTGTGGATGTGTGTATGTGTGTGTTGGTGGTTGTATGTGTGCATGTGTGTGTTGGTGGTTGTATGCTTGTATGTGTGTGTGTTGGTGGTTGTGGCTGTATGTGGGTATGTGTGTATGTGTGCGTGGGTGTGCACAGTCAGTTCAGAGGTGGTGTTGGGGGGAGCGATGCTCAGTGCTTTGCAGACCTTTTTGTGTATAGCTGCAGAGCAGAGCTCAAAAATTGGGCATGTGTTTTGAAGGAAATGGGTGGCTTCCAACGGCTAGGGTTGGCCAGAACCACTATGTATTATATACGGTATTTTTGGCAGGGAAATCACCAAATATACAGTCATGTATGGTGCAAATATACAGTCATATACAGTGCAAATATACAGTCATATACGGTGCAAATATACAGTCATATACAGTGCAGATATACAGTCATATACGGGGCAAATATACAGTTCTGGCCGACCCTACCAATGACCCATCCCTGCATCACATCCAGAGTCTTTTACTTGTTGTAATCCAAAGCACAAATTTTAATAATCAGTCTGTCCCTATGACCCCCACTACGGACATGGCTTGCGCCGTGATTCCCCACACAAAGCTGCAAAGTTCTGCACAAACACACCGAACAGTAGCTCCCTTGCTATCCTGCCTGAAATATTAGCATGATTAGTATCATCATCAAAACAGCAGCAGCAGCAGCAGCAGCTGCTCCTTCCATACCTTATTCTATGCCCCTTCTACCTGCCACCTAGTTCCAGCACTGTGAAAACGTGAAAACATTAGCTGACCCTCCTCCTCCTCCTCCTCCTCCTCCTCTTCCTGCTCCTCCTACTTTTCATCTGTGCCAACATTTCCCCTGCACACCTACTCAGTCCGGTTGTTTGTGGTAAAAGACTTCCACCCTCTCCCTTGTAAACGTTTCCAGCATCGGCATTCGACATCATCAGCATCGTCCTCATACCCACCCCTGCCTTTACCACTCCCAGCATCACCTTTGAACATCAGCAGCATGATTGCCCAACAACGCACCCGTGCCCTGATGCCCCCCGAGTAGCCATTGGCATCTTTGCAGTTGTTTGGCCACGGGTCCTCTGTAGGGGGTCTACGCTCTCCACAGATGCGGCCCGCAAAGAAAAATGTCTGTGACATGTAGGGGAACACAATAAATGACACGTAATTCAAAGTTTGTCTGTAGGGGGTCTACGCTTTCCACAGATGCGGCCCGCAAGGAAAAATGTCAGTGACATATAGGGGAACACAATAGGTGACACGTAATTCAAAGTTTGTGGTAACTTTCAGGATGGTGGAGGGCGTCTTCTCCCCACAGATGCGGCCTGGAACGGAAAAGGTCTGCGGGGGCAGGGGCATATTGTAAACATCGGATTAAACATTGTAAGGTGGTATGGTAGGTGTGTTGGTAAAATCGTTTAGAAATCCAACAGCATACAAAAACAAGGAAAGTGAAGGTGAGGGTGTTTGTGGAGCCTACGCACTTTCCAAACAGCAAATCACAAAGAGGCAAGCATGCAGAACCGGAGGCAGCATCAAGAGCTCAAACGAGTGTGTTTAAACAGGGAGAGCCCAGGTTAGAAGCTTCAGCAGGAGAGCGCATCCCTTCTGTCCAGGAGAGGTGCTGCATACGCGAAGGTAGATTGAGAGTTCTGCTTGAAACAAAGCAAGTGGGGAGAGAGCTAGATGCATGTGGCAAGGTGATCTGTGATAATGGCAGATGACTTATGGTTATGGCAGGTGGCTTATGTTAACAGATTTCAGAAGAGCAAGCGGCGTAGAATGTGATTGGCAGGCTAGGAGGGGGAGCTTGGGCAAATAACAGCTCCGATATGACAGCTTGCTTGCAAGGCAAAGGTCCACATGCAAAGTTGATTACTGGTTTAAGCATGTACTGAAGGTTTTAAAAATTGAGCACTTTTGACTGTTAAATACCTAGTACTCACTTCACATGAGCTTCAAGACAAGCGATGTGCTATGCCGCATCTCAACACATCACAAAAATCTCAGCAAGAAGAACATCATATGTCAGGCCCACCATGCCTGTTTGCTAAAACGAACTTGCACTGCTTTTGGCTTTTAAGTATCCAGGACCATTAGTGAGGTATATTTAAGCACCCCTGCAAACTCAGTTTGTGGCGGGAGGTGCCCAGGTGGGCAGGGTGGACCTGGGTGGAAATCCTTACCAGAAAATGGATTTCAAGCGCTCCTCCCTTACCAGGGGTTTTCTAAATAATATTCCTGACATTTTGGTGAAGGTCCGGGGGTCTGGGGTGAAGGTCCGGTTTTGAACCCTCTTTTGGCAGGGAAAAGTACGATTCACAATCAGGCATCAACCACTGAACTGTTTGGGGTCGCGATTGTTTTGCTGGGCTCACTTGAGTATATAAATAATGTTCAACCTGAAGATAATTGTCTGCCTTCCTTCGTAAATCTGATAATTTGGGTTTTTATTATTTTTCTGTCCGTGCCTTTCCAGTGAAACAGGTTGCTCCCAGGGCCTTCCGGCAAAGCCTGAAGTATTTTGTTTACTTCCCACCTGTCACTGTTCACCACAGCCCACCCCCAGCATCCCAAACCATAAAACTTGGCAGAACACCTCTGGGGATTATATTGAACAACTCCTGATATTCAGATGGAGTACAAATACCGTGCGTCCATGCTTTTCAAAAAATGCACATTTTTGCCTAGCAAACAAGCCCACGCACTAAGTCCTTTGGAGCAAATAATTTCCCCTCCTTTTTTTTGGCCCCACGGCTAAGGTTGAACCTAAAAACTACCCGGGAACAAATAAATGGGGAAATTTGTGCTTGGACAAGCACTTCTGCACTCATGTCACTATAGTTAGCTAATTTGGCAGGGAAGCGGCACAAATCCAGCCCCCGACGCACACAGCAGACCCCATACCCTTTTTCTGGCGCAGAAGTGTTTCATATATTGTTTCTTACTACCCTGAACCATTAAAGTCAAAAAACGATAAGGTTCGTTTTTGGGCCCATATTTGGCTGGGAATGGTAGGCCTGATCATAAGCTCATCATTTATTATGCAGGCAGCCTTGACAAAAGGTGCTAATTCCATGAGACCCTTTTTTGTGTCATTGAAGCGGTCACAAAAGCTGTGCTGACGAAAAACCAGTGTCTTAACATCTTGTAACGCACAAGAATAGCACGATAGAATATGCTTATCATAAATTGTATTCTGTGCCGATGGAGCGGTCGTAAAAAAAGGTGCATGCGATCCAGTTTTTCCACATTAACATACCAACTCGCAGCAATAGGGAGCACGCACCATGGGCCGCTTGTCTGTGTCATTGAAGCGGTCGTTGAAACCGTGCATGAGGAACCTGCTCGGCCCAAAGTGGGCACTCATGTAGGAGGAGGTGACAAAGGACTGCACGCTGGGTATGACTATATCCTACAGACAAAGAGTGAGAAGGAATAATGTGAGAGGCATGCAGAAAGGTGAAGCCAAACGAAGATGTATGACAATACGACAATGTCCTACAGACACAGAGTAAACGTCTTCTGTGTGCTGGGGATTACTTTGCTCTACACAGACAGGGTGTCCTCTGTGTGTTGGGGATGACTATGCGCTGCAGACACAGACAGGATGCCTCTGTGTGTTTGGGGGATTACTATGCGCTGCAGACACAGACAGGATGCCTCAGTGTGTTTGGTAGATTACTATGCGCAGCAGACACAGACAGGGTGCCTCTGTATGTTTGGGGGATGCGCGGCAGACACAGACAGAATTCCTCTGTGTTGGGGATAACCATTGGCCTACAGACTTGAGTCTGTATTAAGGGGACTGTGCTAATGGTGGACTGTGCTAAGGGGGGAGTTATAATGGTGAGGTGCCAATGGTGAGATGATCCAAGCACCGAGAGAGGATATTCTAAAGTGTCAAGGCATGCACGAGGATGGGGCAAGGCGATGCTGTCTTGCAGGCGCACAGAGAGGAGTGCGCTCGAAATTATTAAAAGGCAAGGTATAAGGGTTTAGGTGCGGATGCTGTCGTCAGAATTTACGGTGACGACTGACAGAATGACCGTGAGTGTCTTTCGTCACAAATCTTTTTTAATTTCGTGTACATTAAACCACAAAAATATGGACAGGCATACAAGCACATTGGACACATCGGTAGAGGGCCGTGAGGTAGGTCGAGTAGCAGCTAGGCAGACTGACAACAAAAGAATGCACAGAGCAAACAAGCAGCAGGACTCCAAGAAGCAGCTACGGGTAAAAATGATGGCTTATAACACAAGCTAGGCACATGAGCCTGAATCCATTTACTGCACCTCACACGAGCTTGCTTAAAGTCATCATCGTGCCCCACACAAGCCTGGACTTAGTCAAGGACACCTCACACAAGCCAAACAACAACTGCATGCAAGAACGCTGTTTGTAAACGTGTACACACACTTTAGTTTGACCAAAGTAATAGAAGGCACTGTCAGATGAAGTGTAAAGCTGGCATCAGGACTATGTAGTCTCAGACCAAGTTAACAGACGACAGCTCAGGACATGCTTAGGACATCCTGACAGCTGGAGCTAAAACATGCTTCAGCTTAGATCAAGTAAACAGAATAAATGCCCGGGACAAGCTATCATCCGGCAACCAGACAAGCTTGAGCTTAGACCACGTGAACAGATGACATGCTCATGCCGAGCTATCAGCCGGCACCCAGATCGCAGGCACCCTCTGTACCTTTCCAGGCCTGTGTGCTTGCTTCCATTTCCTCCCTGTTAATCGATCCCTGCAGCGCATCAGCATAGAAGCAACGAGTTAGGGATGTACAAGAGGCAATCATGGAAGCATGGAAGCTCAACATGTAAGTATAGAAGCTCAGCATGTAAGTATAGAAGCTCAACATGTAAGAAATTAGTAATGAGCAATAAGTAATAGAAGCTCAACATGTAAGTATAGACGCTCAATATGTAAGTATAGAAGCTCATGATTTAAGGTAATAGCATGGGACAAGGTAAAGCTATCAGACATGTAAGTATAGACGCTCATAGGCCAAGGTTCTAGCATGGGGCGAAGGTAAACACGTGGGAGCATAGCAGACGTGAGCACAGCAGGGTAAAGACGTGAGCACAGCAAGGTAAAGACGTGAGCACAGCAAGAGGTAAAGACGTGAGAGCACAGCAAGAGGTAAAGACGTGAGCACGGGACAAGAGATAAAGGCGTGAGAGCACATCAAAAGGTAAAGACGTGAGCACAGCAAGAGGTAAAGATGTGAGCACGGGACAAGAGGTAAAGGCGTGAGAGCACAGCAAGGTAAAGACGTGAGCACAAGAGGTAAAGACGTGAGAGCACAGCAAGGTAAAGACATGAGCACAAGAGGTAAAGACGTGAGAGCACAGCAAGAGGTAAAGACGTGAGAGCACAGCAGAGTGAAAGCCTTAGATAAGTCACAGGGTGTGTGCAGGTGTAGGCACGGAATAGACAGACAGACAATATGGATATCGTGCCAGCTGTCACCGTTATTTTGTGTTTCACGCGCACCCCGCGTCTGCGAAGGATAAAAATGAAAGCAAGGTAACTTTGTGACAAGGGCTACATGCAAGGGCTACATGCAAGGGCTACATGCAAGGGCTACATGCAAGGGCTACATGCAAGGGCGAGAGGGTTTGTGCAAAGGCAAAAGGCTGCACACAAACAAAGCAGCACTTGCATACTGGTGCTGTTGTTGTGTCTGGTGCTTTCATTTCCTAGCGAAAATGGTAAGGGGCAAAAGTAAGGTTGGCCAGAATGGTATATGCACGCCTGACCATGTATCTGGAGATTACTTGTTGTTGTGCATACACACATACACGCGCACACACACAAACACAATTATACGCGTGCGCTTTAACACAAAACAAACAAACAACACACACACACAAACTCAGCCAAACAACCACACACGCACTTGTAAATGCCCCAATGCTGTAAGAACGTGATATTTTCGTATTGCCCCAGCGTACGCAGAGAGCCCACCCGCCCGGTGTCACCTGTACAAGCATTTAAAACACTCTTTGACAAATTGTTGGAAGAGTCATTATTGAAACTGCGCTTGCTGCACGATGGGAACGCCTCAAGCATTGTTTTGGTCTGTTTTAAAGCACTGCTGGAAGAGGGTGAGCAAAAGTGTGCGTGCTGCGAGATGGCAACGCCTCAAGCATTGTTTTGGTCTGTTTTAAAGCACTGCTGGAAGAGGGTGAGCAAAGGTGTGCGTGCTGCGAGATGGCAACGCCTCAAGCATTGTTTTGTTCTGTTTCAAAGCACTGCTGGAAGAGGGTGTACAAAAGTGTGCGTGCTGCGCAATGTTTTGGTCTGTGCTTTGTTCTGTTTCAAAGCACTGCTGGAAGAGAGTGAGCAAAGGTGTGTGTACTGCACATTGGTGATACACCCATGCACCTGAAAACACCATTAGGAGGAGGAGGGCGCAACAACATTCTCAGTGGAACGTGTACACACCTTTGCCAGGTTGCCTGTGTCTTTCATAGCAACATTATCATAGCAACATTATCGGTGGAACATGCGCACACCTTTGCCAGATTGCCTGTGCCTATCATAGCAGCAGCTCACTGGTCACCGTTCTTTCAACATCCCATTAAATGGCATATGCTTTGAACAAACCACCACTGCTGTGTTGTACATTAACACTGCTAGCACTCCATGTGCAGAAAGACATTGGCACAGGGCGCAACGGTCAGCACAGGGGTGTTGATGATCGATACCGGATCAGTTGATCGGCACCTGATCCCAAGCTGAAAGCACTAAGCAGTGTGCTTTGCTTAGTAAATGCTGCAAGGTAACCTATAACAAACTCACGAGCTTACTTGTGTCGTTACGAAGATAGTCTAGGCAGGGAATTGCACGGGAAGAAAACGACGTTTTCCTTATGAAATGCTCAAACTACGACCTTTGTTAAATAAATCTAGAATGTTATGATAGCAACAGCACGTAGCAGATCAAAACAGACCCATTGCTTGGTTTGCACAGCTCGAGGGCACTGTATATAGATACACGGCAGTACAACAGCCCAAAATTTGATGCGCAACAACGAGATGAGGAAGAGGGGAGGATCACGGCAATGTGTGCAGGAGGATTACGGGTGATGAGCAGCACTGGGATCAAAGGAAAAGTGCCTGAGCCCATGTGCACTATTCCAGTATGAATACGTCTCCTTGATCATAATAGTTGGTACAAAGCACAGCACCAGGCTTTCAAAGCACAAATCACTCTACAGGTCTGAGGGAAAGGCAGGAGTGACGTCGTCTTCTGACAGATCAAGGCTTACCAGTGTGGATGGCCTGTTTCCTTGCGTTCTATTCCAGTACGAGATCAAGGCTTACCAGTGTGGATGACAAAGTGCCTGATTCCTTGCATTCTATTCCAGTACGGCAATCAAGGCTTACCAGTGTGGATGACAAAGTGCCTGTTTCCTTGCGTTCTATTCCAGTACGGCAATCAAGGCTTACCAGTGTGGACGACAAAGTGCCCGTTTCCTTGCGTTCTATTCCAGTACGGCAATCAAGGCTTACCAGTGTGGATGACAAAGTGCCCGTTTCCTTGCGTTCTATTCCAGTACGGCCAGGTCTCCCTGATATATTTTACAGTCCGCATGAAGGGAGGGCGCAGGCCGTCATTGCGCATGTTGATCTGAGATGGAAGCAAGGTGTTTGTGTGTTCATTATTAATAATAATTTATTATGTCACGGCCCGCACAAAGTGAAACTGCAGGCCGTCATTGCGCATATTGACCTGAGAGGGGCGCAAGGGCATGTGTGTGAGTTCAATAATTTATAACCCGCACAACCTTGAATTGCATGCAGTCATTGGGCATGTCGATCTGAAAGGGCCCCAGGGATTACCATGTATGAGTTCAATCTTTCACAGTCGGTACAAAGTGAGAACGCAGGCCAATGTCATAATGCATGTTAATCTAATAGGGACGCAAGGTGTATGTGTGTATGTGTTAAACATGCATGTCGTTTCTTAATCGACTGGCTTGCTTAAGGCAGGGAGCAAGGGAGGAATGGTAGCTCAGCACATGCGCAAACACGCACGTCCAGATGTAAGCGCTAGACTTAACGCAAGAAGGCTGGCCGCAGCAACGCCATGACTTACAGCGCAAGCATTGTAAAGAAGGGTTCGGCAGCAAGCACAACCGACTCCTTCAGTACAGCGTTCTGGCTCGGAGGCTGGAAGCAGTACTTTCATTGGGATTAGAATAAGAGGGCTGGGTCAAAGTGCTACCGTTCCTTGCTTATTAAGGAAGAAAGCATTTCATTCTCCCCCTCCTCCGATCGCACTTACCGGAATAAAAAACCAGTCAGCTTTCTCAGGGTCCGCTACTTGGGCGCCACTGCCAAGGAGACGTTGCCACAGTAGCGTGTACTGCAGATACACACCCAAGCACGTACAGACAAGTACACAGCATTCAGTTGTTTCAAAGACGTGCATTGCGCACACATGCACACACAAGCACGTACAAACAAGCACATGACATTTACTTCTTTTTTAAGAAAGGATGGTTTCCTTGAGATTTAAAGAAAGGATGGTTTCCTTGAGACGAGCGCCACCCACGCACTAGGCACGATCAGAATTGCTTAGTGATCGAGGAGATGACCCTCTAATCCGCTTAGTCAGAGGGAGAGGCGAGTGAGGAGCAAGGAATATAAAACGGGTCAATCAAAACGTTGTGTTCAGCCACAAAAACGCGGAGCAAAAAGACGGAATGGCTATGCAGCATTGATAGTGGTGCTCACAAATTTTAACCCAAAAGTCTTAGCCATGTCAAAGAGCCACATAAAAGCACCCCATGATGTGCCATTTTTGCACTCCTCTTGCCTAGCTGTCGCCCTATAATCCACTCTTACTCTTTGTAATGACATGGATATGAGACGTGGATGTCGCATCGCGTGGCACTGATGTGCGGTAATTTGTGTTGTGCGGTAATGTGTGATGGCGTGTGTGTTGGTGTATGTGTCTGTTCAGGGTTGGCAGACCTGTAACGCTTGCGTATACAACCATGTATGGAAAATCTCCTATCAGACTTATTATGTACACACTGAAATAAGTGCATTTCTATGGCTCTGGCCAACCATAAGAGTGTTAAACGCGACCCACATGAGGACGATCTAGGTTGCTGACGTATGTCCATTATGACATTGTGTGATGTGGCACTGATGTGTGCTACGTTGTGATGTCGAGTGTGATGTGACCCACCTGAGGACGATCTAGGTTGCCGACGTATGTCCATGTATTCAGGTGGGGCGGCAGGTCATAGACGTAGATCCAAGGGCGCT
>Ga0307947_1002349_pt1 | contig 15143 bp, 18 predicted proteins | sample OrgLakmetagen232_FD_201840 | JGI IMG/M metagenome (GOLD analysis project Ga0307947, IMG submission 201840) | Saline water microbial communities from Organic Lake, Antarctica - #232 | ecosystem: Environmental > Aquatic > Non-marine Saline and Alkaline > Saline | place: Antarctica: Organic Lake...
CCCCACCCCCACACACACACACACACACACACACGCAATTCCAAGAACTTGTTCAGTCGCGCATGGACGTCAGTGTAGTGCACTCTCACACACACATACATACATACACACACATACGCACTCACACATATGCTCATATGCTTCAAGCACACAGTGACAAGCATTCACACCCTAGTTAAATTTTGTGTATTATGCGTGGCCGTTGATGTAAAGCACACACGCTCCCAAGCACACACACTCCCGAGCACACAGAAACATTTATGCCCAACAACCAACTGAGTTGTGTTTGAGTGCCCATGCAGATTGCGTACAGTCTGCTCCAGGGTGGTGTGCTCTTGCTCCTCATGGCGAGGCTGCTCTCTCAAATATCATTCCAGCCCCAATTGTCCATCATTGCTGGAACGCTTTCAGGTGTGTGCCGCTGCATTGTATTTGTGCTGCATGGGCTCTCAAGTAATTGGGCTCTCGAATAAGGCCGAAACAGAGAGGAACAGATGCTTTCAAAGTTGTCTTCAAGCATACTGCATGCATTCAGCATTCAGCATTCCATTCTTGCAAGCACAACGTCCTGTTACAACCCACTCTTGTTTCCTGCAGCAACAAGCAGCGGCATTCAGCAGCATCTGCTGCTTTTTTTCCCATTCTTGCAACAAGCACGACGTTCTGTTACGACCCCCTTTTGCTTCCTGCAGCAACATGCAGCGACATTTAGCAACATCTGCTGCTTTTTTTCCCATTCTTGCAACAAGCACGACGTCCTGTTACAACCCACTCTTGTTTCCTGCAGCAACATGCAGCGACATTCAGCAACATCTGCTGCTTTTTTTCTTATTCTTGCAACAAGCACAACGTTCTGTTACAACCCCCTCTTGTTTCCTGCAGCAACATGCAGCGACGTTTAGTAATTTCTGCTGCTTTTTCCCCATTCTTGCAGCAAGCACAACGTTCTGTTACAACCCACTCTTGTTTCCTGCAGCAACATTCAGCGACATCTGCTACTTTGTGGTCATCCTGTGTGTGGTGAGTCGGGTGCACAATTCAAAAAGGTGGTATCTGAGTGTTGTCTGCTACTTGTTGTGTTATTTGTAGGGTTGGCCAGAACCATATATATACGGTGTAGTTACGGAGTTTTTGGCAGAGAAATCACCCAAAATACGGTCGTACGGTGCATAAATATGGTTCTGGCCAACCTTAGTTATTTGCTACCCCGTGGTCATCTTGTGTGTGCTGTTATCTGCTACTTGTGTGTTGGCGCTGCCTGCTACTTGTGGGCGTCCTGTGTGTGGTGAGTTGGGTGCACAGTGGTTCAAATGCATCAGCTGGCCCTCAAATCATGTTTGCACAAAGTCAGAACGCCCCGTCACGCGTAAGTAAAGTTAGGCCAGAACCATGTATGTACGGTGTATGCACGGTATATTTGGCAGGGGAATCACCAAATATACGGTCATTCACAGTGTGTATATATATACACGGTTCTGGCCGACCCTACGCAGATGTGGTGGCAGCGCCGACTAGTACATCAGGTTTGTCCGATGTTAACAAGAGGCAAAGGAAATTAAGGTTTGACAGGCTGAGCGTGAGGCTGTTTGGGCAAACAGCAAAAAGCAAAGAAATTTTGAGGTTCAACAGGCTGAGCGTGAGGCTGTTTGGGCAAACCAAAGTTGTGGCTGTTATGATTTATCGATAAGCGGGCAGGGCCGTGAGTCGATGTGCTGAGCCTCATGCTTTTTTGCTTTTCTGTGACAGTGGCTCGATCTAACAGCATCATTTTCCTGTGAGCTCACATGTGCGTGCGCTTACATATGTGTGATTAATAGATTTACCCTGTGTGCCTCTGTGCAGGTCGCCGCCATGATGGGCAGCGCCTTGCACATAGTGTTTGGGCCGGACATCGAGCAACTCATGACGCCCTCGGACGCGATGTACAGTGTGTTCAAGGGAATTGCCAGCGACGCTGCAGCTGACCAGGTGGAAGTAACCACCAGTTTCCTTTTCAAGGAGGGCATGGGGAGGCCCTTATCAAACCCTGCGCGTCAGGGACTGGCTTGGATCCTGCTCATCCTCCGTCCCCTGTTTTTCCGTTTCTTGATGGTGGGTGCCTGCTGCTTTGTGTTGCTTTGTAGCAGGTGAATGTGTGTGCGTGTGATGTGTGTGTGTGCGTGTGTGCTCGTGCTGCTTGTGACAGGTGTGCCCAAATGTGTCAAGGTTCATCATGGTGGGTGTCTTGTCGCTGTGTATCGTTTTGTGGCAAGTGAATGTGTGTGTGCGCATGTGTGTCTGTGTGTGCTCTGTGTAAGTGTGTGCGCCTGTGCATGTGTGTGTGCGTGTGTGTATGTGTGTGTGTGTTCTGTGTCGGTGATGTCTCAGTGTATGATGGTGGGTATCCTGTCGCTTTGCATTGCTTTGTGGCAGGTGAACGTGTGTGCCCTGTGCAGGCGTGTTGTACGCCGTCGTCCTGCAATTGCCTGCGCCTGCTGCTTTGATATGTGCATTCACCGGACAAGGCTGTGCTCCTCCTTGGTCATAACGTACTGCGCAGCTGCCTGTGCCTGTCGCTTTTTTGTGACAAGAGCAGCCTGGCAGGATGTGCTGTTATTAAAAGGCTGGATGTTGTACCCGCCTCATTTCATGCGGCTGTAAGCATCTTGGCATTTTTTTATGAAGCTCAATGTGTGCCACCATCTTGATTCACTCTGTCTGCCATCTGGGTAATAAATGAGTTGACATGATGAAGATCACAAAAAATTTTCTTAAAATACGGGCGGGAGGGGTGGGGATCTCTGCTGGATTGGAATTAAAAATATCCCGTACCTGAGGAGTGCACAAGGGCAAAGTCTGTGCAGGGCTTGAGGGCAGTCTATGCTCAAGTGTTGGGATTAAAAACCCACTGTTTACATTGAGGAATGGTTATCTTGTGTAAGTATGTTGTGTTGTGCCAGTAGCCGTACGACTGCGGGAAATAAGTGATCAGTTTATAATTGCAGATGGCTTGCTTTCAGTGGGTCAAAAACGGTTTGCATATCACGTAGCTTTCCCCACCCCAAAACAGACTTTTCGGGGATGGGTGGGGGAGGCCGAGGCCCACGGAATCTGAATTTGGTGCCATGCCCACTGCCATTCCACTGGTTATGCCAGAAAGGGCCCGGTGAGCATTCCAATGGCAGTGCAAGAAGCTTCCAAGGAACGTTCTGCCGATACTGCTAGGAAGGGGAAATTGACCGTCTTATTGACAGTGCCACAACCCTTCAATGTCAGTTCTACTGGCGTTGACAGAGCCTTGCGATGCCCAGTCCTTCTGACTTTTGTGTACGCTGCTAAACCGCTTCCTGCAGGTCATGGTGATGAGCATCGTTGCGTGGCCGTATGCCGCTTTCTCTTTGGGAGCAAAGTGAGTGGTGCTTGTTGAGTTGAAGGGGCCAGAGCCTTGCATATACATAACACATACCATACATGGCCGTGAGTTTCAAGCATTCCCTGCCAAAATCATACCTTGTACAATATGTAAATGTGGGGTTCTGGGCAACCCTGTTGTTGAGGTGCAGCCGGTGTTGCCTGCAGTAAGGGTTACTGAATTTCACAACTGCGCTACTGCCAAACGAGCCAGCTAGCCTGAATTAAAAGGCTCTCTCACTCGATTCTGCTTAGAACTGGCTTCAGAACCATACACAGCCACGTGCTTTCAATTCCTCTGCCTGGAACACTGAGAGTCTGTACAGTTTATGAACTTGGCCCTGGCCAGCCCTCTGCATCCCCTTATCCCTCTGCATCCCCTTATCCTTCTGCATCCCCTTATCAAGATAAAAGCTGTGATCATGTACGCGAAATACTGGAGGATACTGGACTTTTGTGGAGGATGCAAGCTGCTGGCATATAGGCTTGTAAGCACAAACAATGGTAGGCTTGAATTAAAACGAGGACTGCCGGATGGTATGTGCCATGCAAGGCACCACAGGCATGTTTGGGAGGGCAAGACGTGCACACACACACTCACTCACATACACAGACTTGCACATGTGTGCCCTCACGCACTCCCTCGCTCATACTTCCCACCACTCACACATCCTCTCTCTCTCTCTCTCTCCACAAATGTCTTCTCAAACTCACACGCACCACATGCACTCGCAACCCTCGACAAACGCATGTCTTCTGCGCACTTGCAGAGGCGAGCCTACCATGCTTCAAGATGTCATAGACATGCTGGGATGGAGGAAGCAAGTGAGTGGTGCATATGGCTGCTCCCTTTTGTCGTGCAACTCGCCGCGTGAGATGAGACGCCGCCCCGCACGCATGCAAAATTCCTGCATTTTGCATACGTACCCTTGCCAGGCAATCATGCTTTGCCGCCCAAGCAACCTAGATGGCCACCTGACTATGACTAGACCACACATCCAGGCACACAAGCGTACACATAAACACACACATACACATACGTGTGTGCCGTCACAGACATTCAAGCTCGGCTGCCCTTCCAATTATGAGCTAGATGACATGCTAGAGAGGATGATCAGACCCCCTGGGGGAATTTATGTGCGGAGTCACAACCTGGAAAAGGCTCACCGAAGGGAGCGGAGAGCCTCGTCAGATGTCGAAAGTGTTGCCAGCACGTGAGAGACGACACACACACGCATGCTCCCACGCACACTCACGCACACACACATACACATGCACTCACAGAGGCACACACACACACACCCTAATACACGCATAGACATGCATTGTTTGCATGTGCTAATGTAAGCCTTAGCTGACACAGAAAGCACTGCCCCCCACGGGCAGCATGTGAGGCACAAACCACATGCACATGCATGCATACACACGCACGTGCATACATACACACGCTTTCACACGTGCATACATACACACGCATTTACACATGCATACATGCACACGCATGCGCACATGTCTGCACACAAACTGACATACACGCCCTTGCACGTACGCACACACAGGGAAGCAAACGCTGCCAAACCACCCCCACCCCAGCACCAGCAAAGCGTTGTTTCAAAGGTGCGCATAAAAGGGAGTTAACTCGCAGAAAGCAAACAGTGTGTGTGTGTGCGTGCTCCAGCTCTACCCTGTTTCCAAAGCCTTTACTTGTGTACCTTTGCCAGCAAAGCCTCTGTGCTCTGCTATGAATCTACTTCTGTCCTACACATATCATTACCAGGGTACCCCGCACACTGTGTATGCACCCCCTTCCTCTTGGTCACCTTGGTAGCCCCACCTATAATGCTTGGCTGCAGCTAGTAGTGCACGTTGTGGAGGAGGAGTTTCACGGTACTCAGTACCAAGAGGCTCCCTTTCCTTTTATGATGTAGGGAGTGGTGTTCACTGTCTGCACAGTATTTCCTCCCTTTCCTATTATGATGTGGGGAGTGGTATTCAATGTCTGCACAGTTCTTCCTCCTTTCCTTATATGATGTGGGGAGTGGTTTCCACTGTCTGCACAGTTTTTCCTCCCTTTCCTTTTATGATGTGGGGAGTGGTTTCCACTGTCTGCACAGTTTTCCCTCCCATTCCTATTATGATGTGGGGAGTGGTGTCCACTGCCTGCACACTTCTTCCTCCTTTCCTTATATGATGTGGGGAGTGGTGTTCACTGTCTGCACAGTTTTTCCTCCCTTTCCTATTATGATGTGGGGAGTGGTGTCCACTGCCTGCACAGTTTTCCCTGTTCTTTCCTTTAGCGTCCTGCGGCGACGCCTCCCATGCAGCACACGTGTGCCCAGAGGACAACCCCTTCTCTTTGCCCACACCACTCGCATTTGACGCACTGCCTAGCACATATAATTTCCTTTTTCCGCCCTACCTGCAATTGGTGCATCCTGCAGCAATTGGTGCATCCTGCAGCAGCCCTGGGAACGCTTGAGCCCAGAGGGCACTGGCCAACCCTACCAATGAACTTTTCTTTGCCCGCCCCACCTGCAGTTGGTGCAGCCTGCTGCCAAGCTGACGCGCTCCCCTGCGGTTCACCCCGTCCTGGCCTCACAAGAACGGAGACCAGTGCACATTCCTGAACAGCACCACCTCCGACACCATCAGCACCAGGCCAAGGTTTGTGTGAGCGAATTAATCGTGTACGTGCGTGAGTGCACATGTGTGTGTAGGACATTGTGTGCCTGTGTGTGCGTGTTGTCGGCGTGCCTTTATGGCATGAGAGGGGCGTGGCTAGTGTGGAGAAGCCACCACACACACACACACACACACACACACACACACACAAATGGTGTGGAGAAACCAATGGTGTGGAGAAACCACTCTACACACACTCACACACACCAATAGTGTGGAGAAACCACCACACACACAGACACAGAGGTGCTGCCGTGCGCACAAACACGTACACGCCCTAGACACACCGTCACACTCACACTGGCAACTAAATGCATGCGCATGCGCTTGTGCAGGGGAAACTGGGCGCTGACCCAGATCTGGGCTCTGGAAAGTGCCTCATCCTTTCCCCCTCTGACCACACGCCCTCCAGCGGTAGCAGCAGCCCCCACATCACACGCAGCTCTCCGGAGCAAGGACCGCGTAGCAAAGTAGGGGGGCTGCCCAGAGGCGCATCACAACCTCAAATTCAGCAACATTATCTGCAGCAGCAGCAGCAGCAGCAGCAGCAGCAACTCAGCCCCCTCCACCCCTCCCCCCCTTACCTGCGCCACTCCTCTTCGCACAGCAGCGAATTTCTAGAGGACAGCCCCAAAGGTGGAACACCTACAAATCCTGCCGACCTGCAACAGGTGAGAGCTTGAATCTGGATTGTTATCTCGGGTGTTGAAGTTGGTGCTGGGCCGCACCAAGAAGGGGCCTATGCAAGTATACGTACGCATGTGCATGTGAATGTGTTAATATATGTGTGCGTGGGCCACACCAAGAAGGGCCCTTCTGTATGAAGGCCTTTTATGAAGGTATTGGGCCGTGGTGTTTTCGCTCACATGAAAAGTGTCAGTGACCCGAGATCCGGGTCAAGACTTCCCATGGCGACCTTCCTTCTCAACTGCGACAGACATTGCCCGGCATTCTGTTTCAAGAAAGATGGTTGTAGAACTGAACAGGTCAGCTGCCATCTCAACGAACAGGCTCTCTCAGGAAAGAGGGGGGTGGGGGGTGGGGTAGCTCAAGGCAGGTGCAACTGCCACACACATTGCTACGTACCCTGTGCACATGTTCAAATGTACACACACACACACACGCACACACACACACGCACACACAGACACGCACACACACACACAAGCTGTGCTTACATGCCCTGACAGCTGTGATGCAGTGGCTGTCTCACTGGGCAGCCCTAAGTTTGTCGCAGGGTACCGCCGATGTACCGCCACGGCCATGTCCTGATCCCCACATCCTCTTTCCGTTTCTTTCTGTGCTGAAGGATATTGAATTCGTTGCACCTTGGTGGGACTCAGTCCTTATTAACGTGGACATTGGTTCTATCACGTGTGCATTGTGAGATGGCGGTGGATTATTTACAAGTAAATAAAAAGAGAAACTGGGGAGGAACACACTGAATTATGAGTAAGAGTGATATGAGAGAAAGCACTTTGCTTCACTCCAAGAACTGGTTCAAGTGTTACACACTGAGCTCAGCAGTTTTCACTAACAGCACACCTGCTGTGTCGTGGATGTTGAGACAAGCACAGCACGCTCTCCATCCATGCATGCTTCCCTGACCCGTGCAAGATGTTTATCAGTTCCCCCACTCTTTGCCTTTCCACGTACACACTGGACACCATGCTATGCCTTCCGCACCATGCTACACACTGGTCACTGGACACTGGACACTGGACACTGTATACACTGGACACTGGACACACTGGACACTGTATACACTGTACACACTGGACACTGGACACTGTACACACTGGACACTGTATACATTGGACACTGTATACACTGGACACTGGACACTGGACACACTGGACACTGTATACATTGGACACTGTATACACTGGACACTGTGCACACTGTATACACTGGACACCATGCTATGCCTTCCGCACAAGCTGTTTCCATTTCCTGCTCCCCAAATGCGCTCTGTGTTTGCATTGCGTACATTTCAAACATTGTAACATTCACTAGCATTGTAACGTTTGTAATCATTTTTGCTCCAATTCCACAGAGTGTGTTGGGCGTTTTCCCAGCCCCTTCCAAACCAAAACTCGCCCATACTTCCCCCTCTATCTCTGCCCTCTTACCAGCCCCACACTCATCCCTCTCTTTCTCTCTTTTCTCTTCCACAAGCACGCACTCGCACATACGCACACACACACACACACACACATACACACACACACACACTCTCTCTCAACAAACGTGGTTTTGTGCACACTCACCTGCAGAGCGCGTATAGCTTCGTCTCTGCCCCCCCTGGAGCAGCGCCAGCACCCAGCAGCGCCTGCTTTCCTGCAATCAAGCACCTGACAAGCAGGGTCTCAGGTCCATGGGCTCGAAAGCCTCTGAAGCAGTTGGAGCACTTCCACTCGTGGTCTAGGAGTAGAAGAGGAGAGGGGGCCAGTGAAGATGGGCCCATAGGTTTACAGGTGAGGGACGTTCATATGTTGCACACACCTGTTATTAGTTAATAGTGTTTTGCTTGTGGGCAAGGGGTAGGAGAGGAGAAGGGGCCAGTGAAGATGGGCCCACAGGATAACAGGTGAGGAAATTTTCATGTCGCACACACGTCAATAGTCAATAGTGTTTTGCTTGTGGGCTAGGGGTAGGAGGGGTGGGAGCGGGGCAGTGAAGATGGGCCCACAGAACCACAGGTGAGGGACGTTCAGTTGTTGCACAAACTTGTTATTAGTCAATAGTGTTTTGTTTGTGGGCAAGGGGTAGGAGGGGTGGGATGGGGGCAGTGAAGATGGGCCCACAGAATCACAGGTGAGGGACGTTCAGTTGTTGCACAAACTTGTAATAAGTCAATAGTGTTTTGCTTGTGGGCAAGGGATAGGAGGGGTGGGAGGGGGGCAGTGAAGTTGGGCCCACAGAATCACTGGCAGCGATTTACAATGGCACACTTGTGTTCAGCGTTGGGCCTGTAGACCAGAGAAAAGGAGAGGAGAGGGGCAGGGGGGGGAACAGGCTCAAGGAATCTAGGTGATGGATAGTTGAGGTTCACATGCGTTTGAATTTTGATTGAGCAAAGAGTCACGAGAAGCGTTTAAATTACGATTGAGCAAAGAATCACAGAAGTGTTTGGATTTTGATGAAGCAAAGAGTCACAAGAAGCGTTTGGATTACGATTGAGCAAAGAGTCACGAGAAGTGTTTGGATTTTGATTGAGCAAAGAGTCACAAGAGGCATTTGGATTTCGATTGAGCAAAAAGTCACAAGAAGCGTTTGGATTACAATTGAGCAAAAAAGTCAGAGGAGGTGTTTGGGCAGAACCATATATACACACTACACACCGTATGTGACCGTACATATATATATGTGGTGGTTTTCCTTGCTGCACATACCATATGTGGAACGTGTATACGGCGTATTTATGTATGGTTCTGGCCAACTTGACAAAGAGGCGTTTGGGCAGGCACAATGGTAGTGAGTGTTGTGTGGGTAATAGTCAGGAATGTATTAATGATTATAGGTGCTGATAAATACGATGCATACCGGTAGAGATGTAGACACACACACAGGTAGAGACAGACAGGTAGATGAATGGAAACACACACACACACAGACGGACGGGTAGACACACACAGGTAGATACAGACAGGTGGACAGACAGAAACACACACACAGATGACACAAATTTGTAGATGGATAGATATACAGGTACACACAGACAGACAGGCAGATACAAACAGGTAGATGGATAGGTATACAGGTACACACACACAGGTAGACAGATAGGTATACAGGTACACACAGACAGACAGTGCACACACAGGCAGACTGGTAGACATAGGCAGGTAGACGGACAGAAACACACACACAGACGGACAGGTAGACAGACAGACAGGTAGACACAGACAGGTAGACGGACAGAAATACACACACAGACAGACAGGTAGACACAGACAGGTAGACGGACAGAAATACACACACAGACAGACAGGTAGACACAGACAGGTAGACGGACAGAAACACACACACACAGACAGACAGGTAGACACAGGCAGACACACACGCAGGCGGCCACGTACAACAACCTGTGCATGCATGTGCAAATTTCAGCTCCAATGTGTTGAACAGGACGTGAAAGAACGTACAGAAACGCTCTCAGCCGTACCCGTGCACACAGGCGGCCACGTACAGCGACCTGTGCAAACTCATGCGAACCTCAGCCCCAATGTCTTGGGGTCCCAGCAGTGAGCATGAGCTAGCCACACTCATGGGCTTGGCCGCGGACTTAAACCCAGAACTGCAGCTGCCCTTGTCGCAAGAGATCTCTGGTGCGGGCGGCGCTGAGGGCAGTGCCCAGGGTCTGAGCGGTAGGGAGGCTCCAGCAGATGCTCAGACGGACGGAAACCTGACAGGTGCGCGCAGTATTGGTGTGTGTGTGCGTATGAATGTGAGGGTGCATGCTTGCCCTGGGTCTGAGCGTCACAGCAGCTGTTCAGACGGCTGGGTGTCTGACAGGTGTGCGCAATAGTGGTGGGTGTATGTGTGAATGTGAGGGTGTGAATGCGTGCAGGTGTTGTTGTGTTTTAAGTGTGTGTGCGTTTGCTTGCATGTGTGTGTGCATGTGGAGCATTAATGTGAGTGTGCAGTAAGGTAGGAGAGGCATGCGTGTGTATTCAAGCTTGCATGTGTCTAAGTGTACAAGGTTTACAAAGTTTACAAAAAAGGCCTTCAGCCAAGAAGTGTGATTGCTAGCCAAATGAAATTTTCCAACTACAGCTGCCCAGTGTCTGAGTGTACATATGTCAGGGTTGCTACAAGTGCCCATTGAGGTGGGAGGTGTTTTTTGTGTATCCACGCATTGTCTCTTGTACATGTTATTTCTACCAGAAAAGACGTTATGCCAGCAGGGCATTCATAATTGGAATTGTGGGTGTCCTAATCCATGAGCTTGATCCTCCCATGCTGTGATAGAAACTGTGGTAGAAATTGCGATAGAAAACTGTGGTAGAAACTGTGATAGGAACTCCCATGCTGTTGAGGAATTTGTGGTAGTAAAACTCCCATGCTGTGACAGAAAACGTGATAGAAACTCCCACACTGTGATAGAAACTATGATAAAAATGTGATAAAAAAAACCTGACCAGTGGTTGCGCAACAACAGGCAATGTGAAGCTCTAGATGCAACAGTATAGCCGCGCTTGGATCCTCACCTCCCAAGCCCCTCTTAAGCACACAACCAACAACAAACACACCTTTGTCGTGCCTGCACGCTGCTCTGTTTCACCCCACATACCAGTGCACGCGCACACACACACCCTGTTTGTCTGCACGCTGCTCTGTTTCACCCCACACACCAGTGCACGCGCGCACACACACACACACTGTTTGTCTGCACGCCTACCTGCTCACACCTTTTGCACCGATGCCACTTCTTTCTGGCAGGCGCTCGCCCTGAATCGCATCACCCTGAAAAAGGGGCCGGCCAGCAGCAGCGGCAGGCCAAGCACGCGCACTTTGCTGCGGAGTCTTCGGATGGTGATGAGGGTTGTGACGCAGACAGCAATGAAGACATTGTCGCTTGCAAAGCAGCTTTGAGGTAGGTAAAGGCTCGTGATGCAGCTAGCCTCCTAAGTGCTTGTGTGCCTCCCATTCTCGTACAGTTTTGTATGCACGTGTTCATGTGGACGCTGACCTGCATCTGCATACACACATACACTCATACACACACATACACACGCACACATGTGCACACACACATATAAACACATGCATGCACACATGCATGCACACATGCATGCACACATGCACTCACGCGCTCACACGCACGCACGCACACGCACACACACACACACACACACACACACACACACTTGTAGGGCGGAAGCTAAACGGGAGCGGCTTCAGCAGCTTCTAGGTGGAGCGACAGGGAAGGCCGTGTTTGGGGCCCGTGCAGCTGTCAAGCTGCCATCAAAGGTGGGTCTGGGTATGGTATGGGTATGGTATGGGTATGGTATGGGTCACATTGATTTGTTGTGTGTGTGCTATGCCTGCCAGCTGTCGTTGCTTGCTGAAATTTGAGGGCTGGTGCAAAGCGTTCTATACCAGAGCCACACAGCCTTTGAGCCAACTCAAAGCTAGTCGGCTTCTGTTGGTGGGTACGTAAATAATGCCATCGGAGGTGAAATCGAGGGTTGGAATTTGATGGAAGTTCTGCTTAGTCGGTTAATCAAAAGCTTAAGAGTGTACAAATGGCAATCAAAAATGTGCATCTTGTTGTTTTAATAACAGTGCACAATGCACCACTGAGTCCAGTACTACGTGACTGTGTGTGCTTACGCAAGTGGCCTCTATACACATAAGCACACACACACACATACGCGCACACACACACACACATACGCGCACACACACACACACACACACACACATACACACACATCAGTGTGAGCCTACGTCTGATCAGGAAATGCCCGACTAAGCATGACGGGGCAACAGGAAATGAGTTGACATCTGTTCCTGATGGTGTATGCCACACCAGGTCATGCCTGTAAGCACCCCAGCACATATCTGCACGTACTTTTGTGTTCTCTTCCGACTTCCCTAATTAGCACCCCAGCTGCTACTTGTACGTTAAATCTGTTTTCTTTTGACTCTCAGGGCGCTACCTACAGCCCTCATCCCAGCACGAGCTCGTACACTTAGTGTAGACTTTGTGTAGACTGTGTGTGCGTGTTAGTATAAGATTTTGTATAGAATTGTGTGCGTGTTAGTATTAGACTTTGTGTAGACTTGTGTGCGTGTGCTTTGCGTTTGCGTGTTCTGATCAGGGTGTGCCCCCTATGCATCCCAGCAACACTTTGCACGTGCACGTGTGCGCCTGTACTCTGCGTTTCCACACCTAATAAAAACCTAATAAGGTTGTACGTGCGCATTTTTTCCACACCTGCATGCATGTGTAATGTACATGCGCGCTTGTTACCACACCTAACTAGGTTGCATATCACACACACACACAAACACACACACATACACAAACACACACACACTCCAGCAGAACAATGCGCACCTTACATGCTCACGCTTGTGTGTGTTTTTTATCAGGTTGTGCCAAAGTCTGCCCGTACGGCTCCCCAGCAGCAGGCAATGGCAACCAACAAGAACTGGATTGTAGAAAGGGCGAAAGCGGTGATGCGCATGCGTGTAGCTGCTGCCAGGGAGAGGATTGAAGCCCGGAAGAAAGGTGAGCATAGATGTGACTGTGGACAGCTTTGCACGCTCACGGTTGCACGCACACACACACACACACACACACACACACACACACACATAAAACAAAAATGCACACACACATAGACACACACATAGACACACACGAGCACGCATGCACACAAACACACGCGTGCATACAAAAAGTATGCACTGATGCAGGGGACGAATCCGCGTCAAAATAGGAAATGCTCATGGTTGCACACACACACACACACACACACACACACTCAAATACAAACAAGCATGCACTGATGCATGAGCATATTAGCTGGGGACGAATCCGCGTTAAAATAGGGAATGCTTTCGATGCTCGTGGCTTTCATGACCCCCGATTTTCATTTTTGGAATTGTTTTTTGGTGTCTTTGGCAGATAAACCCTGTTTAAATTAGTATTAGCATACGGTTTTGGCCAACATTACAATGTGCGATTAATTTGTTGAAAACAGGACCAGGCGATGGCCCCGCAGCCTGCTAAGTCGACTCTGCCCCATGCACTTGTGTTGTTATTTGTGCCAAAGAGCACTTGGGGAAGAAACTTGAAGGGCACAGGAGCTCCCTGTGGCCATGCCCAAATTCCTGGTCCCGCATCTTTCCTCACGTTGCTTTTCTTCAAAAAATGAGTATTTGCGCGATCGTCCTCCTCTGTAAACTTTTTGTGCGCACACACACCACAACTGTATCCTACACACAACAAGCCTTGCTGGCGCGAGAACTTGTACACAAAAACACACATGCATACACACATAATTAACACCCACCGACCTCGTTCTCTAATGTGCACATACTTGCAAGCATTCTCACACGCAATACACATACGCACACACAAATACACACACAAACACACACACAAATACACACACCTACACACACACGCCCACACACACACACAAACACACACACAAGGGCGTGAACTTGCAATTACACACACACACTCACACACACACACACACACACACACACACACACAAACACACACACACACACAAACACACAAGGGCATGAACTCGCAATTACACACACACAACCACACAAACAGACAGACACACAGACACACATACAAGGGCTTGAACACGCAAACCCTCAGGTGAATGGAAGAAAGAGTCGCTGCTGATGGAGGGCGTGGAATCGAGGATGGCAGCCTCAGCACGCAAAGTGAGTATATGCGTGGGAAGAGCCAAGCTACTTGCGCTTTGGATGTGTGTTGCAAGCACCTACAACATTATAGTTGGAGTGTCTGTGCGGTGAAAGGGGTGAGGCCTTTTGTTTCTGTGTGTGTGTGTGTGTGTGAGTCTGTATACAAGCTAGAATGAAAGAGAGCTGTCCGCAGGTAAACACGTGCAGGGTGGTTGGACCATATCGTATGACCATATCGTGTGACCATATCATACCAAACAAAAGGGGTTATGAGGCAACAGACACGCCAGGCACCTGGTGTAGACCCTCACAGCTGTGTTATCTAATGCACTCTGCTGCAGTCCTTCTGCCAATAAATTGTTGGAGTCGTCCTGCCAAGCAGAATGCGCTGCTGTATATGGGCTAAGGAAGCATAACGTTCTCATCTCTAGAATTTTTAAAAGCTACTTTACCGCTAGTGCTAGGTTTCCTACACCCCCAGCTGCTTCACCACAGAGCAGAATGGAAATACAGCTAGGATAGCGATGGAAGGACAGCTAGGATACAGCGTTGGATGGACAGCTAGGATATAGCGATGGAAGGACAGCTAGGATATAGCGATGGATGGACAGCTAGGATTAAGCGATGTAGAGCTGCCCTAGCTGTCCACCCTTCCTCACCATTCA
>Ga0307947_1002353_pt1 | contig 15131 bp, 23 predicted proteins | sample OrgLakmetagen232_FD_201840 | JGI IMG/M metagenome (GOLD analysis project Ga0307947, IMG submission 201840) | Saline water microbial communities from Organic Lake, Antarctica - #232 | ecosystem: Environmental > Aquatic > Non-marine Saline and Alkaline > Saline | place: Antarctica: Organic Lake...
TGGAGGGGGGCTGGGTGGGGGAGGGTGTGGAGGAGGAGGTGATGGTGGAGAAGGTGGTGGTGGGCTGGGTGATGGAGGGGAAGGGGGAGGTAAAGGAGGTCCTGGTGGGGGAGGGGGTGGACTGGCACAACTGAAGGAAAGGGCTCCCAGGATGTCGGTATCGCCGATTCTGGTGTACTTTAAACCGACGTCGATGAGACCTGGCGACCCAGCAAGACATTCAGTGGTCTCTGTAGGGTACATGGTCCACGAGTCATCGTCAATTGCACCGACGGGAGCTGTCCAGGTGTCTTCACACAGCCACGACACCTGGGAGAGTGCACGGGCTTCCCAGGTGCTTTCGACCACTTTAGCCTGCAGTGTAGTGTTGGGAAGAGCCCGCAGCCAAATGACTTGGTGGCAAGTGATTGCATGCAGATGTTTTTGCGATGCACTTGCATGCTTGTATGCCCAGCATGCACTCCTTAACTATAACTTCCTTTCTGGTATTTGAACACCCTTGCAAATAGCAAGCTATTGGCCTTACTCTGAAGCCGGTGTAACCGGTGGCGCATGTTTGGGTAGTACAGTCTTGGCAGCTCAAAGGGAACTCTTCCAAACTTGTCCCATCCGAGCAGCTGCATGAGCAAAAGCAAGTGTGGAACAGTGAACGTTGTTGCTATAATAGTGCCTGATGTAAATCTCATGCAAAAGCACCGTTGCATAACAGTCCCAAAAGAGTGAACAAAGAAGGGATTGCTCCAAAGCTGTCCCTCATCTTCAAGCTGGAAAATATCCCAGCACACGCCGACTGTGAGAAAGTTTGAGCACGCACCTTAGCGTGAGTATCTTGTCAAAGACATCTCCACCGTAACTAGAAATTGAGGTGATCACGCTACCGCTTGGGCAGGACCTCACATACAAAGGGCCGTTTTTCCCAATGGAATTGAACGGGTCCACGATAAGCTTTGGCAACCCTGCAACACAGAAGCCAAGCACGCGTGTAAACCGTTCACTGTGTCCTTTCAGATGACCATTCAGCTGGCATAGCTGCCCTGCCGCAGCTGTGGTAGCATTGCTAAGGAATTCAGTTCCAACAACGCGCACCTCCCAGGTCTACAAAGTCCAGGCACGTAAATGATGCAAGCGCTAGAAAGTCTTTTGCAGTAGTATGCTCCACGCTTATGCTGTTCAGGCCCGGAGAGCTGGGGCAGTGCGTGACAGCAGACATGTCTTTATCTCCTTCACTCCCTGTACCACCTGGCACAGCCATCCAATCCACCTGCGGTTGTGTGGTCTTGATTTAGGCGTGGATAAAGGGACCATGATATGCCGGGTTGCCTATGCGGGTGCATTTTCCATACTCAGCTGCAAAACAGCCACGACAAAAGCAACTATGCTAAGGGGATATCACCAATCCAGGAAGTAAAACACGCTAGTTAGCATCATTTACCCCACAGAGCCACTCGGCAGGGGCGATCCCAATATAGTCATATTTTTTGTGTGTTTTAGCCTGCATGAAATACAATGCAGCATCGTAATGATGGTTAGACAAAGCAATCTTATTTGCAAGGAACATAAAAGCTTGCACTCGAGAGCGCACCCGAAATCCAGAGAAACCGATGTCGCAACTTATATCGAAGTAGATAGCGGAACCATCTCCTGGGTTTTCAATAGGTTGGTCTGATCCGTCAGAGCACCTGGACGCGGCGTTTCACAAGAAACAGAAATTGCAGTAATTTGCTAAAGCACCAATACCAGGATTAACGTTACAAACATCTTGGTGCATAAAAGAAGTCCACATCATCCCCCCCCCCCGGGATAGCCTCATTAAAGCAGCAAGGAAGACGAGTCAAAACATTTAAGAGGTGGCGTGATCCCCCTACCTGATACCAGTTATTTGGTCAATAACTGTGCCTTTATACCCGATTATCCCAGTGATGTAAGACTCTCCTGGACAATAGTGAGATTATGACTGGGTGCTTAGGTTTACAGAGAAGAGGTTTCAGGTTTTACAACAGATTTCGTGTGAGCACAAAAAAAATGCATTTTGCAGAACTTTGTTGACACTGGACTGGCACAGAAGCAACCAGGTGTGTGTGGGGCCTGTGTTCGCACTCACCTGGACATGACGCACTAGTCCTTGGGCCTCTCGCTTCTTGAGCAATGTACAGATTGATTGGAAACAAGGTACCTGCAAACAGTGGATGCACACAATCAAATCCTAAGATGACTTGTTTGGATAATGCTACGCGTGTATACGTAAGCTGTGTACACAAGCTGTGTACATGTGGCCTTGTACATAAGCTGTGGTAGTGAAGCCCCCTGTAGAAGTGCACAGACGAACCATGCGCCTGCTGCTTCGTGAGCTGACCACTGGAAGTATCCCAGCCGGAGGCTCACCAACTGCCTCAATACCTTGCTGGTGCCTCTGACATATGGCATATGACCTCTCTATTAGAAATTCACATAAACAATGCGATTGACATCTGTCAGGTTACTTTTTTGACATATACATATGCACACAAGGATGAACCAGACAAACAAGTCAATTTGGTATTATTGTCACACCTGCTCTGCTTCCTAGTTCCAGCTCACTGGGGTAGGTAAGAACTTTCTCCCCCCTGGAACACCTTCAAATCCAACAACCACCCTACATCCAACAACCACCCTGAATCTCACAGCAATCAATTCCAACCGCCACCCTAAGTTGTTCTAGACGCTAGCAAGGTGATTTGTACTTTTTTCCCAGTCTGTGCGCCTAAGCACTCAAACGCTTGAGCCAATAACTAACCTGTACAAGGGCCTAAGAGTCCGTCAATGGTCTCCCCAGTGGGACAAGTAAAAGCCCTGACTCGGTGCGATCCAAAACCTGACCAAAATATTTCTGTCATAGCATCGTTGACCTGGAAGCAATGAAGCAGTGGTAGATTTGGGCGCAGCATCGCAAAACAGGGCAGCAACGTTTGCAGGGCCAAGGCCATGAGAAAATGCAGTGCAGAAGCAACGGGAGCAGCAGCGGGAGCAGCAGCGTCAGCAGGAGATGCAGCCGCGGCAAAAGGCAGCCACTCACAATCAGCTGGTGGACATGACCTGTCGCAACGTCCCGTGCTATCAAGGCATCACCGCCATGATACACACCATCCCTTGCGGCCTCATAAGATCCAACGAGGATAGAGACGGGGTTGCCAGGCTTGTTGAGCAGGACGACCATAATGCCATACTGGACCTGAAGCAGGTGCAGGGACAAATCAAACAAGTTTGATGCACACTGCATAACTGCACAAGAAGCTGCTGCTATATTCGTGGCCCAACGCTCACAGTGACCAAAGCTCCTGATAGCTCCATGACCATTCAACTGAAGCTCTATAACGGGCAGAAAACTCCATGACCATTCAACTGAAGCTCTATAACGGGCAGAAAACTCCATGACCATTCAACTGAAGCTCTATAATGGGCAGAAAACTCCATGACCATTCAACTGAAGCTCTATAACGGGCAGAAAACTCCATGACCATTCAACTGAAGCTCTATAACGGGCAGAAAACTCCATGACCATTCAACTGAAGCTCTATAACGGGCAGAAAACTCCATGACCATTCAACTGAAGCTCTATAACGGGCAGGAAACTCCATGACCATTCAACTGAAGCTCTATAACGGGCAGAAAACTCCATGACCATTCAACTGAAGCTCTATAACGGGCAGAAAACTCCATGACCATTCAAATGAAGCTCTATAAGTATAACGGGCAGAAAACGGAGCAGCAACGGAAGGCAGCAATATTGGACGTGTGCACACAAGGGAATGCATAGGATTGCGCAAGGCTCGTATTTCCTGTGCCAGGTTGATGCAGAACGAATAGCATGCTCTATGGCATGCATGCGTTGCAGCTACAGAACTTGTAGCTATTTATCCACCTACCCCGACGAATAAACGCGACCTGTCGGCTGACAAAGTTAATTGCCGAGGTTCATACAAATTTGCCTTGGTTCCCAGGCTGCTGCCCTTAATTTCTGTCCCTCCACTTCCAGCCAATATGCTGAGAGTGCCGGAACAGTCACTCGCGTCGCAGGACCAGATGCGGTGGGTCACTCTCTGCTCAATTGCAATGCGTGGTCAGGGAGGGTTTGATGTGTTAGTATGGTTTGTCTGAGTCCTCTGCTGTGCAATGTAGTAAGGCCCAAATAAGCAAGTTTCTCAACCTCACCTCCGTGATGTACAGCTTACTGCGGGTGTCATCATAAGCCACACCAATTGGTTGGTTGCAATGGTCGTTCGTGTTGCAATCAAGGACAACGTCGTTGCTGACTATATTCAAACCGTTTGCTTCAAAAACCAGCAGCCTCACTGTTCCAGCGCCTCCCTCAGCACTGCTCATGTATGAGAGACAGGATGTAGTGTTTGTGATAAAATACACAGAGCAGAACACCTATTATATAGAGCAAAACACCTAGGCGTGCTTTCGATCTCAGTGGCCCTATAACCTACTTGTCTGTATAATACAAGTTATCCGGGTCGGCAAAGGTCATGGAACCAGGGGTTTTGGGAGAGACGTCAAGGGAGACTGATTGCTCCGAATTGGGCATGGTATAATTAAAAGCCCACAGCTGTGAATAAAGGAGAGTTTGATTAGCATTGTCATCAACTGCTCCTCTAAGCATGCAACAATGAAAAGCCAACGCTACGGACAAAAAGCCATTAAAACTCACCTCGTTGTCAGATTGGAAAAAAATGGTATGTGAGTTGGGGCGTAGAGCCAGGAAACGGAGGACACCAAATCCGGCATTGTCGGCGAAAGATGAAACCTGCATGGGGATGAACCCCAAGAATGAACATGACAGGAAACACAAAGAGCTGACTCAAATGCCTCCTCACACATTTCCTCACACATTACAATCAAGGTGTGGCACACACATACACACACACAAATTCACACACACACACACATACACACACGCATGCACACACACAAACACACATGCACACACATACTCACACACACCCACATGCATTCACACACACACACATAAAACCACACGCACCTCTCCCTCAGTAGCATTGGACCAAGTCAGACGCTGGATCTGTTTTGATTCATATGAGGTGACAAACAGATCTCCACGTGAAATATCCGGAGAGGCAGGGACTGCAACCAGGCCTACTGGCTGATCAATTTGTGCAGTGTTCAGGTCGCCAATGACCATCTGCTGGCTGCTGCCATAAATTGTCCGCACCCAAATGTCTGCATTTTGTATAGCATAAAACGTGTTTTACTCGCGCATTTTTTTGACGAGTGGCATGTAAGACAGCTTGGTCCATGCGAGTGATGCAGGGTTGTTGGTAACACAAAGAGCATGTAGTAATAGGCAGCATCAAGCAGCATTTTCTACATACGTGGTACGTAGAAAGCATGCATAGCTTTAAGTTGTACTTGGCAAAACTCATATATTTGCGTCAGCCTCAGCTCACATAGCATCCTCCTTTTACCAGAGTAGCAACTAATTGAAAGATGGCTTCAGGGTTATCATATCGAGGGCAAACTCAAGAGGGTATCGCATAATTGAGGGGAATGCATGCATGCATGCGTGTGTACGAGCGTGCATGTGTGTGTATGTGTGCACGCTTGTGTGTGTGTGTGTGTGTGTGTGTGTGTGTGTGCGTGTGTGTGTGCGTGTGCGTGTGTGCGTGTGTGTGTGTGTGTGTGTGTGTGTGTGTGTGTGCGCGTGTGTTTTAAGATGTGCTATCCGCGTCGATTGTGATGAATTGACCTGTGTTATACCGTTATACCTGAGGGTGAAGTCTCAGAGAAGGAGTATGATTGAGTCAGCCTCCGTCGTAGCTTGGGGCTCTGCAACTCTTGGCTCGAGGAGAGCAGGTCTACAGGGGGGGTGCGACCTGGAGACGTGTCAAGGACAGAGAGCAAGGTTTGCTAGGGAAAGGAAGGGAGAACCACGTGCTGGATACCACTCATGATATCAGTTTCTCACACATGGCAATCGTTGCCCGCTTGCACACTTGGTTTACGGCTCAGCATCCCTATCAGGGGCATTGCTCTCATACCATGATTTCTACCAGATAATCTGCGGGGAAGCCTGTTAGACAAAAGACCCCCCCATCTGCAACTTTTCCCTTCAGGCACGAAAAAACAAGCCACTGCAAGCCACATGTGCAATCTCACACCTGAATGACTCCCGCGTGCCTGGCCCTGTTCCACTGCTTCTTCATTTGACCTAGGAGCTCCCCCCCCCAGCAAACTCCATACAGGTAAAAAGTCTGCAGGGAGGACCCCGAAAGACAGCAGCCCAGCAAGCACAGAGCAAACTGTAAGGAATCCGAGAAGAAATCTGTTGTACTTCATTCGTAGCCTTGGCAGAACGGACGAAACCTCGGCATGACTCGGAGTAACCCAAATGAATGACTTATTTGCTAGCCAAATAAATAAACAGAAACAATAAAAAAACGTGAATAAACGACCACCACAACTGCACGACGGTTAAAACGGGAAACCACCCTGTAACTGGTCTCACACACACACTTACACACACACACACATACACACACAAACACACACACACACAAACACGCACACACGCGCACACACACACACACACGCACACGCACACACACGCACACTTCACACAAACATATGTGCATACACACAACATACACACACACATACGCACTACACACGCGCACACACACACTCACACACACACACACACACACTCACACGCACACATACACACACTCACACGCACACGCACACTCACACACCCTCACACACACACACTTGCACACACACATACACACACACACACTCACACACACACATTTTCACACAAGCATGTGTGCATACACGACACACACACACAAACACACACACGCACCCCACACATACACACACAAGCGCACGCACGCACACACACACACATATACACACACACATGCAAACACACAATAAACACACACACGCACGCATGCACACACAGGCACACCACACGCACACACACACACACACACACGCACGCACGCACACATACACACTCACTTCACACAAACATACATACATAAACACCACACACATGCACATACATACATACACACACAGTTGTGCATGAACAGAAAAGAATGCAAATAAGTGCATGCACACACACATGCATGCTCACACGCACACACGCACACACAAACACATTCACTCACTCACACACACTCACACTTAAGCGCACACACATACACAAACACACAAACAAATTAACACACAAACACACACGCACACCACACACACACACACACGCACACACGCACACCACACACACACACACACACGCACACACACACTTACACACACACTTACACAACACGCCATAATGATCTTAAATGTAATGAGAGTAATGCACGGTATGGGTTGGTGTCCCTGGCTAAAAGCATCAGACAGGGGAAATACTGGTGAAGAACAGCAGATAGTGTAATTAACGTCAATGATTAAAAAAGGGTGTTGCTATGTAATTTGCACCTCCCATTAGATGAAGAGCCACACAAGATCCCACTTGGAAAATTAGGACAGGGCTCCTTTCCTTCCTCAAGCTACATGTCTTCTTTTACACTACCAGCGTAGCTTTATCTGCTTTTCTGTTTATTTCAAAAAGTGCTTTGTGGGCTGATGGTCTAACACCTTTGATTTGGGACCTATTTTGTATTTTATGTGCACGTGTGCTTTACCTACACAGTATTGAGAGCCTTTCTGCGATAGCTAACAACTTTTAGCCGCAGGTAGTGTAATTACTACCGGCATGGATAACTTTGTGTCCTGCTACATCCAATGGATGCAAAGACACAACCTCCCACCTGGGGAATAAAGATAAGAGGAGTTTTTCAAATGGGGGCAGGTGGTTGGAAGGTGTGGGCCTGCACACCAACGGCAGTAATGCTCAGATGATTTTGGGAGTTGTGCTCAATGTTTTGCCTCATCTGTATGATTTTTGTTGCGGATCTGACTGCAGTTGGGCTTGTTTTTCGTGAGTGCTGTGGCATGTAGACCAGTTACTCCAAGGCTGTGGAGAGGGCTCCTTGTGTGGCTGCTGTAGATGGTGCCTGTTGCTCCAAGCTGGATGGTGTGGAGGGTTTTGCAGTGTACGAGTAAGCGAGGCATTAGCAGCTTATGTTGTTCTCGTTCCTTTTCTGCTTGTTGGGTAGGGGAAGTGTTTACACAGTACTTAATTCGATTAAATGTATATTCCGTGTGTTTGGTTGTATGTCTCTTGGTTTCATAGCCAGGGGGTATGGATTGGCAGCGCCATCTGCTAGGTTACCACAGGCAACTCTTCTTGCATTGTTGGCAGTCCTAGTTTGGTACGTGTTTGTTGGGTTTTGTTTGGGGCGTGGTTGCTGGGTCGGAGTAATTACAATTGCATTTGGCTTGCTAAATTTCCTCTGCTGTAGCGCATAGAGATTGTAATGTAAGAGCCATGTTGGGATCATTCCTATCTGAAGTCGTCTCTGAAGGACGCATAATGCCTTGCCTTGTTGTACCATTTTTCACGACTGCCTACGTCTGCTTGTGCTAGCAGGCAGGCACCCTGTGTACCTTGTTGGATCGCTTCTATAATCATTTGTCCAGCAGCGTTGTGCCTGTTAATGATCAATTTATTTTGGCTGCAGCCAGACAGCATGTTTTTTTTTTCGTCTAACTTTTGGCAGACGGGGCAGATTAGTGGGCCTTCTATATGGTTGGTTGCACTAAGCACGCTTTTGGTTGTATATCAACCTGTGCGGCAGAGCATGGCATTTTTCTTTTCTCCAGGGGTGACACTTGCATTTCTCCAAAATAAGTTACATGTCTTTCTTGACAATGCCTTCCTTGATCGGCTTGGTATTTTGTGTAGTACTCTGTGGTTTGATGGTTTAAAACCTTTTTTGATTTAGGACCTAGTTTGTGTTGTACGTACATGTGTGCTTTCACAGCACCGAGATCAGATAAATGGAGAGCCTATCTGCTGGAGGCCCTGTTTAGCAGGTGCTAAGAGTATTTGATAGGCAAGCTGGGGGAGGGTCTTTCACCTTTACTGGCCAGAAGATGGATGAGTGGGGATGGGCGGCAGTGTTGATGTGGATATCATGGTCACTTTGATTTTTCTCACATGGTTCTGAAGTCTAGTATCCTCGCATTACTTGATATTTGATGAAGTGGATATCACGTTGAAGTATGCTGATATCTTTGGGTCGATGCTGTCCGGGGAATGTGGATCTGCTAACGGCTGGTGGTGCTGCTGAGGTGCTTCCGATCTCCCCTATTCGCCCCCTGACATTCCGAAAAACCCATCCCCTCCAGCATTCGTTTATTGCTTTTTTGTATTTGCGCAGATAGGAGCGACCAGCGACCAGTACATCATTTGGACGGCTGGAGGTAACCCTGTTTTTGTCTGAGAAGAGGGGTGGGAAGAGCCACTTTGGTATTTTCCTAGTTTAAGCTATTTTGGGATCTGAGGATTTTGCATCGCCAGCCGTTCGCTACTCTCTATATCCATGGAGAGAAAACAGGAGCCTAGGGCTCTTGTTTTGATGATGGCTTGTATGACCATGCTGCACGCTAATTTATGCGGTATTAGCCTTTTCCTTAGTTTTTGGGGAGCCTACATAACTAGCCAGCCTTGGCAAATCACCATATCTTCGGAGGTTCAAGAAAAGGTGCCTATGGTGCCCGCGTTTTTAAACTAGATTGCCGTTGGTGACAGGTCTTGTTTTGATCTTTTTGACCAAGATGGGCTGTTTGTAATAAGTTGCTCCCTGGTAGCTTTGTTCCAGACCACTAGGATACATGTGTTCCATGTTGCTTATTGCAAGGGTGGTGTTCTGTCTTGCTGGTAGAGAAGCGGCATACAGCGCACTTTCAAAGAATAGTGCAAACATCCTTATTGTCAGTGCAGGTTTTGCAAAAAGTGCTGGTGCTATTGTCCATCCAGTTTGGGAGCAGCAGGAAGGTAGCGGTTGCCTCTTGATTATTCAGGGCACATACGGTTGCATATTGCACTATTTTGAGCACGTCCCTATCGTCATACGGATAGGGTTGGTCATATATGTATATGTACGGTTCTGACCAACCCTACATATGGAAGATCTAGTGAACTATGTGGAGAACGCATCTGCTCTAAAACCAAGTAATCTCAGGCTATCTCTTGGATGGGCTGTCCAAAACTCTTGAAACTCAGGTCTCAGAAGGGACCATTCTTTTGTCTGTGAGCAAAGTGAACAGGGCATGTTAGCAAAAGGCTGTCATGTATTGGTCAGAGCCTGATTATGTGAGCCTTCTTGTTGCTTGTCAATGAGAGTTGAGGGAGTTGTTTGAGTAGTCCATGGATTTCTGTTGCAAGGTCTTAGACAGGGGGACTCAGTAAGGCGTGGATGCCTTGATAATAAGCAGACTTGCAGGCATCCTGCAAGATACTGAGGCACTGGGGAGCGATGGTACCATTGGGAGGTGCAAATGCTGGGGTCCTCCGTTCTCTTCTTCCTTATCTCCTCGCACAACTTCCTTTGGTTTCTTAAATCCAACTTTTCCCGCCTGAACCTTTTTCCCTTAAAAGCCTCCCCCCTCGCCTCCTTTTTCCTGTCCAACGAGTCTCTCTTGCTACCCTTCTTCTTTCAATTTTCCTTTATTTACTCGCGTAGTAGGGAGTTTGATGTATTACCCTCAAAAATCAAAAAATGTTCCTTGCCGGGCCAGGTTGTCCAGGTTCTTGTCTGTGGGTTCAGTCTGTATACTAGAGGTGGTTAATTACTTGCCTCATTCTCTTCAGCTGTATTTCTGTAGTTAGGGTTGGACACGATTGCTGACCCCATGCTGGCTCCCAATTGACCACCCACATCTTGCGTTCTGTGTTTCTATGCCGTGCTTTTTTTTTAAAACTGGGAAGATCATGGCAGGCTGGGCAGTACTATTTTTCCAAATGGTCCGTACTTGAATGGGCATCTTGGTTGTAGTAAAAGAAAAAGATAAAATTATGCAGGCAGTGAAAACCACTCCCCACGTTAAATAAGGAAAAGGAGCCACTTTGGTACCGAGTACCGTAAAGCTCCTCCACCGCGAAAAGGAAAGGAAACACCGATGGGGATCAGGAAGGTTGCAGGCTTGGCCTGAAACCGGCTCCTGATGAGAGTTGATAACAGTACTGGAAAGGGCACGTCTGGTATGGACAAGTTTAGCAGCAAAGTTCAAAGAGTGCACATGGAGCTTGGAGACAAGCTTCTTAGCTTTTTGAGAATCAAGACCCAGTTCCTTGAAAGGCTTCAGAGTGTGAGTGTTGTAGATTGTGCAACCCATACCCAGAAGGATTATGTGGAGAGTAACGGAGGCTCCTTGGAGAATGTTGCAAAGGCCTTTGTGCTGTTCTTTTGCGGCGTTCAGCTGGTTCTGAGGTCTAATGTCCTCACAGTACTTGATCTTGACGAGGTGGATGTCGCGCCGAGTTTTGATTAGGTCTTTAGGTCGGTGCTGTCTGGGGTTGGTGGCTGTACTAGTGGCTGGCGGTGCTGCTGAGGTGCTCCCAGTCTTCCTCAATTGCCCCCTGCCACTCCGAAGAACCCACCCCCCTACATTAGTTTGTTGCTTTTGTGTTTTTGCAGGATGGGAGTAACCAGCACAAAATCTGGGCGGCTGAAGGTAAATCTGTCTTTATCTGGGAAGCGGGGTGGGAAGAGCCATTTGGGAGCAATTCTACTTTCAGCTGTTTCAGAAATCTGGAGATTTTGCATGGTCATCCGTCGTTGCTGCCTATATCTCTGGGGACAATGCACGCATGATCCTAAGGAGCCTGTTTTGCTGATAGCCTTAAGGATCATGCGGCATGCTATGTTGTGTCTTTCGGTGATCATTTTCCTTATTTGCGTGTGTTGGCACCCAGAACGAATGTGCAGGGCACTGTCTACTTGTGGGCAGAAGGGGCAAGTTTAACTTGTTGAGAGTTTGAACAATACCGCATGTTTTTGATTATATAGGGTGCCTGTTCTGTATTTCATAATGACACAATTGGTCTTAAAGGGGACATAGGATGATGTTAAGTAAGCATTCTAGTGGTTCCATTGGCAGTGCCGTCCTTGATGAGGGTCTGGTAGTACGCATGGTAGTTCGATTCAGTTTTGGCATTTCCCAGTTTATGGAGAAGATGCATATGTGCTTGAAGGGTGTCACGGTGGTTTGGTAGGTACCAGAGCTTTGGGGGAGGAGAATGGGCCATGTCTGTTGTATGTGTATGATTACGGGTATTTGTTTGTTTTTTATGTCTTCTTTTCCAAGCCAGCGGATGTTGTAGAAGGGAATTCCCTCAGGGCCTGCTTTTTTGATGGAGGTGTTTGCAATGTCGGAATAGGTGGTGGCTGACTTTTTAGCAAGGACGTCAGCATGTTCATTACCCAATACTTGAAGTTCATAAGACATTCCCATGTTAGGTGCGGCCGCATGTATTGCATTGACAGATACCTTGCTGCGTGATCCGTTTCAACAACCTCTGTCTTTTCCTTGCTGTGGGGGGTTCAGCAGATTTTGCAGGATTTTGTGTGCAATGGGCACTTTGCTTGCACATTTGAGGATGCTTGCACGTGGTATTGAAGTACCCGCTTCTCTAAGGCACTAGGACTCCGATAGACCAAGTATTGTTCCTGGGATGCTGTTCTGTGCCAATCACTTTGAACCCTTGCCTTTTTTGAGCGGATCTTTTGCCAGTAAGGTATCTTAGTAATGCCATTGTTAAACTCGAACATCTGGCTGGTTTACAACTTTGGATGCCCCCGACTTGTTAAATTTTTAGCATACTCTCTAAAGCACGTCTGTCGATTGGTGGTTATGTGATGGACAAAATGACTTGCTCCTTCCTATTCATCAGAAACTTGTTCTATGCAATGGAAGCGTATTCCTCGGTTTGCAGGTCGTTTTACTGAGCGTTTGCGTGCAAAGGTGCTGAGGTGTTTTGGTTATTAGTTAGGTTGGGAGGCTGTGCATACTTGATATGCTGGTTGTTTGTGTTTAAATATTCCATGAAGGCTCGTGTTCTTTTGGCCTGCATGTACGGGATGCGTTTTGGTCTCATGGTCCCGTCTAATTGGTATGCGTGTGGGGTAAGTTTCCGTTGAATATTGATCTTGGTGGCGGAGCTTAGAGATCTCTTTCCATGTCCAGGTGGTAAGCAAAGCATCTAGTGTGTGGTTGCTTGAGACTAATGCAGTGATATGAGCAGTGATGGTGTTAATGGCTTAATTCTGTACATATATTTCCTTATTCTTGTGGCTCAGCATATTTTAGATTTTGACGTGTTCGGGAGGATAGGGAGAAAGCAAACTTCCAACTACGAGGCTGGAAACAAGCCGAGACAGTTATATAAAACAAAGAGCAGGCTAGAAGAAAAGGAAATAAAGGGGGTGGCAAGTTGATGTCTGGAAAGGAAATGTAGGGTATACACATAGCGCATACAAAGGCAAGAGTGAGGGGGTATATTGTACACTTGAATGTTTAACGGAGAAGAAAGAAAAAAACGAGCCGAGTGCACATCCAGATACAAAACCTCGGGGCACTTAACAAGAAGCAATGGAAGCTAAGGCTTAGCCAGGGTAAAAGCAATTAAGCCATTGTGATGACTGATGCGCCAAAGCCAACCACAGCTCAACCTGAGAGTTTCTATAGGGTTAGGCTAAGTAAGCGCAAATCCACTCTCAAAAGAACAAGTCCACAGCAGGGAGGACAAGAAGGAGAACAGGGAGCTGAAGTGGCCTAGGCATTTGTCTGCAGCTCCACTGCTTAAAAATGAGAACACGGGGGAGGCTGGTGTGCCTAGAAACAGATATTAGACAAGTAAGCACCTGGCTAGGACAGGAGCTGCAGTGAAACAGCCAAGGAGCTGTTTGGCCTAGGATACACAAAAGGAGAAGTCTGGCTTAGATAAGATGGAGATGGGTAAATGGAGACGCTCCCTTGACAGGCTGCAAAGTCTTTTTAGGCTGCACGGAGGAGGTCAACTGCTCTAGCTTCAATTTCTACAGCCTCTCTCTCTCTCTCTCTCTTTCTCTCTCTCTCTCTCTCTCTCTCTCTCTCTCTCTCTCTCTCTCTCTCTCTCTCTCTCTCTCTCTCTCTCTCTCTCTCTCTCTCTCTCTCTCTCTCTCTCAGCAGCCGCTTTGCAACCACTTTCTGCCTCTGCCAGAGGTCCAGGATTGAACATTTATTTACCTAGCCATGTTTAAAGCGATTAATTGCTTTTCTCTTGCTCCTCTGCTTCAACAGACTCTTTTCAGTTCCGCGCCAGTTATTATGTGCACACCATTTTGCTCTGCAAGTTTATGCGGACTGTGTTTGCTCAGTGCCGTGAAGGGCCGTGTTATGTTTTGAAGCAGCTCGAAGAATCAGGAAGAGGGAGCTGTGCCCCAGATGCAGCTTCTGCTGATGCTGGTTTGATCTGTTGTCGTTTGACAACAGACGTCTTGTTGATGCCCTTGACCAGGTGCACTTGGCTTAGACGTTGCTGCTTATTTATCTTGTCCGCATGAAAAAAAATAACGCAGGCAGTGAAAAACCATTCCCCACATTAGTTAAGGAAAAGGAGCCACTTTGGTACCGGGTAACATAAAACTCCTCCACCAATAGGAAGGAGAAAAGATCAATGGGGAGCAGGCTTGACATGAAACCGTCTCCTAATAAGGGTTGATAATAGTATAATAGTACTGGAAAGGGCACATTGGTATGGACAAATTTGGCAGCGCAATTTACAGAATGAACATGAAGCTTGGAAGCAAGTTTCTTAACACTTTGAGAATCAAGACCCATCTCCTTAAAATGCTCCAGCTTGTGATTGTTGTAGATGGTGCAACCCACTCCCAAAAGGATGGTGTGGAGAGTAACGGAGGCTCCTTGAAAGGTGAAGCAGAGCTTTACTTAAAGCTGCATGGTGTGGGAGTTCTGAGTGTGCTGAAGTGTGCGAGCTGCGCATGAGATACAGAGACCTGTTTGAAGGAATGTTTAAGACTCTGCATGCGTTTGCTCCTTTGAGCTCTGAATTTATTTCTTTTTGGCTTATCATCACAGTATCACTGATTTTGAGATCAATGCATTCCTGAATCAAGACTCATACAGACTCCTCAAGTTTGTGTCAGATTTAATTTCAATTTTCGACACTG
>Ga0307947_1002354_pt1:0-2500 | contig 15129 bp, 22 predicted proteins | sample OrgLakmetagen232_FD_201840 | JGI IMG/M metagenome (GOLD analysis project Ga0307947, IMG submission 201840) | Saline water microbial communities from Organic Lake, Antarctica - #232 | ecosystem: Environmental > Aquatic > Non-marine Saline and Alkaline > Saline | place: Antarctica: Organic...
CCCCCTCCCCCCTCTTCTTCTCCCCCTCACCTGGATCGCTGAAGGCAACGCTGAGCTTGGACGGACAACGCCCTCAGACCCATCGAACTGCCGAGCCAGCTGCTGCACCTCTGTGGGCACAGGCGGCCCATCCTCAGCACTGCTGTCAATGCAGTCACTCCCTCTATGGTGTGCCATCCCACCGCCTTTGCCTTTGGCAGTATCTAGATCACCGCTCACTCCACTTCCAGCTCTGGCGCGCCTGACGTTGCTGCCTTGCTGCTGTTGTGGTTGCTGCTGCTGCTGATGATGATGCGACTGCTGCTGCTGCTGCTGCTGCTGCTGCTGCTGCTGATGTGATTGTTGCTGTGATTGTTGTTGCTGCTGCTGCTGCTGCTGCTGCGTGAGTGTAGAAGGAGGAGCTCTGCCTGTCGCAACAGCAGCAGCACGTGCAGCAGCTGCAGTGCTGCTGCTTGCTGCATAGCTACCACCTCTGACTGTAGCTGCTGGGCGGGAGGGGGACGCAGTGTTGTTACCACCAGCCTGCCTGCCCTTGCTGGGCGAGTCTCGGAGGGATGGAGAGGTAGCACGTGCAGCAGATGGAGCGGTACTACCAGCAGCCTATGGTGTGTGCGTATGTGTCTATGTGTTTGTGTGTGTTTGTGTGTGTTTGTGTATAATTAAGATACAAAGTACTGTGTGTGTATGTTTTTGTTTTTGTGTATAATTAAGATACACAGTACTGCTGCCGCCAGGCTGGCCATTTCTATCAGCCTGATAGGATGGAGTGGGAGCGAATGCAAATGCATTTTGGACGTTTTGCATAATCTTCAGAGGAGAGCTGGACTTGGACTGCAGGCATGGCAGTTAAATTGCCAACAGCTGATACATCAGTAAGATGCAATATACACTTGCCTGTGGTACTGCTGCACTGTTGCTGCTGCTACTGCCGGTCTCCCCTGTCAGGCTCAATCTGCCACTGGCCTGCTCCCACGCACTCCTGGGCACCTGGAGATGTGTGCACGAGTGTGGTATGCATCTACGTATGTGCGCGTGTGCATGAGTGTGTTATGCATCTGCATATGTGCGTGCGTGTCTCTACACGCGCGTCTGTATGGTGTGTGTGTGTGCGCCTTCCGTCGCAATCTCAGATTCTGCAAGCAGTGCTTGTTTTGATGCAGCTCAAGGCAATTTTGATGCAGCTCAAGGCAACCATGGATCCTACATGCAAGCCTGATGTGGACATGACTGCACAGTGTTGATGAAGATCAGTGCTATATAGAGGACTGTGAATAGGTCAGGTATTGGTGCAGAGCTGTATGTGAAAGTATGTGTGCCTCTCCTTAGGCTCTCCTATGTAAAACCTAGTTTGGTAGTGGACTTACAGAGCTATAGCCAGGATGGATCACAGAGAAGAAAGGAAAACGATGTGCTGGTGCTGGACACACGTGCTGGTGCTGGACACACGTGCTGGTGCTGGAAAACAATGTGCTGGTGGTGGACACACGTGCTGGTGGTGGACACACGTGCTGGTGGTGGACACACGTGCTGGTGCTGGACACACGTCCAGCGTGCTGGACACACGTGCTGGTGCTGGACACACGTCCAGCGTGGTTAAGGGAAGGAGTACCTTGGTGCTAGCACTAAACAGCCCCTAGCAGTCACACGTTTTGACTGATGGCTTTGTCTGTAAATTCTGTCAATCCTGTAAAAAGCCCTTCGCCGCCAGTCACTGACGAATACTAAGCTAAGGAAGGTGCCGGAGAGGCAATGTGGGACACTTGAAAACCTTTTACACAGTGCACCCAGACGATCCAGGGTTGTGGAAAACTGGTACCAAAAAGGCTCCTTTGTCTTGATTAATATGGATGTGGTTTTCACAGCCCGCCCTTGTAGCTTCTTTCTTTGAGGGAGGAAGGCCCGGCCAGCCCACGGAGGGGTTACTGACTCAGCATGCTGCGATCCTATGATTCTGACCGGAAATGCTGTGACTTTAGTCAACTTACTTGTGGCACTGCCAGGCTTGAAGGAGGAAGGCCCGGCCAGCCCACGGAGGAGGTGCTGCCCTGTGGGCCGGGACGGGAACTGGAGGGACGGGGAGGCAATCCAGAAGGGGGGGGCACATGCCGGCCGCGTGAAATACCTGTGCACGTGCATATTTTAATACGTGTGTGTGTGTGTGTGTGTATGTGTGTGTTTGTGTGTGATACAAGGGCACTGAAGGGATGGGGAGGCAATCCAGCAGGGGAGGGGGTATGCGATGGCTGCGTGAGGCACTTGTGCATGTGCCTATTTTGAATACGTGTGTGTAAGTGTGTGTGTGCAATACAGTGGCACTGAAGGGATGGGGAGGCAATCCAGCAGGGGAGGGGGTATGCAACGGCTGTGTGAGGCACTTGTGCACGTGCCTATTTTGAACATGTGTGTATGTGTGTGCGTGTGTGTGCGTGATACAAGGGCGCTGAAGGGACGGGGAGGCAATCCAGCAGGGGAGGGGGTATGCGATGGCTGCGTGAGGCAC
>Ga0307947_1002354_pt1:5000-15129 | contig 15129 bp, 22 predicted proteins | sample OrgLakmetagen232_FD_201840 | JGI IMG/M metagenome (GOLD analysis project Ga0307947, IMG submission 201840) | Saline water microbial communities from Organic Lake, Antarctica - #232 | ecosystem: Environmental > Aquatic > Non-marine Saline and Alkaline > Saline | place: Antarctica...
GGAACGGCTTGAAGAGGGGCGGGACTGAGGATGAAAGAGGCCTCCTGTGCAGATGACATTGATCATGACTGTCTTGAGGTGTGCTGAGTGTGCATGTGATATGACCGTGATCCTCTTGAAAAGAGTGTCGTAGGAGTTTACGATGCTACCGAGGAAGCCTGCCTTATGTGCGGGGAGAAAAGTAAAGATTTGCGTCCTGTATCGGAGACGAATATGCTGTGCCTGTGTTGTCTGGCTTGTGATGCAGCAGCACCTGCCACACGCAAGACCACTGTTTCAATTGCACGTCCCGGTATCCAGAACGATGGTGCGAGGACAAATCAAAGTGTGTTGTCTGGCTGTAATGCAGCAGCACCTACCGCACGCAAGACCACTGTTTCAATTGCACGTCCCGGTATCCAGAACGATGGTGCGAGGACAAATTAAAGTGTGTTGTCTGGCTTGTAACGCAGCAGCACCTGCCACATGCAAGACCACTGTTTCTTGTTTCAATTGCACGTACCGGAATGGTGGTGCGAGGAGGAATCACAAGAGGAAGATGATGAAGTTGCTGAAGGGGGAGTGGCAGACTGCTGAGACGAATCTGAGGAGGGTGGCTGGCTAGGAATGGGTGGGTGGGAGAAGGAGGGAGGAAGCTGGCCAGGGTGGAAGGACTCCTGATCTTGCTCTGGTTGTGAGAGTTGGCCTTGTTGCTGCCTCTGTTGCCATTGTTGATGCTGCACCTGTTGCCCCTGATGGCGTGTGTCCTTGTACGCCTGCTGTAGCTTCTTGTGCTCCTGCACGCAAACAAGCGCCCGCGTGTTCGTCACGTTGTTACCGTGAATCCTGGTCAGTTCTGTGCCATTTAACCTAGGCCCAGGGCACGCTGTAATCTTAGTGAGCTGTTTGCCAGTGTTGAGGCCACTCCCCGTACAAGGAAAAGGGGGCATTTGGTACTCGTATTCGTACCAAACTTCTTTGATAATGCACTTGTGTACCATGTTATGTGTGGAGGTGTGAGTGCTCAGCCTCACAGCAATTCATTGCAGTCTTCATCACTTCATGGTGTCGTCACGCATACACACTTCTTCCATTGCGTAAACTTCATACCGTGCCATGTTTCAGTGCTCAGCCTCACAGCAATTCATTGCAGTCTTCATCACTTCATGGTGTCGTCACGCATACACACTTCTTCCGTAGCATGCACTTCACACCGTGCCATGTTTCAGTGCTCAGCCTCACAGCAATTCATTGCAGTCTTCATCACTTCATGGTGCCGTCACGCATACACACTTCTTCCGTAGCATGCACTTCATACTGTGCCATGTTTCCGTGCTCAGCCTCACAGCAAACTGTTGCATCATTCACCTGCTCATGGTAACGTCGCGCAGACCGCTCCCACTGCTGTTGCATACCCACATTGCCCAAACTGGATCCAGGCATAGTTTTGCTGTGAGCAGGGATGCAAATAGTGCAGGTGAAGTAAGTACGCAGCAGGTGCAGGGCTGCTGTTGCACGCCCACATCGCCCAGATCGGATCTAGGCATACTTTCACTGTGTGCAGGGTACACAGTTTTTTTTTGTCGCAACAGGTGGTGTGCAGGGTTTACACGGTTTGCAGCCAAGGGAATCGCAGGGATATCTTTCAAGATGTTGGCACGTCACAAGACAGTAAACTGCTCTCCCACTCGGCTACGAGCTGGACTATCACCGATATCACGATAGACAGAGTCTGTGACACACCATCCACGTGATATAGGACGTAAAGAATGCCGGCGCTTGCGTCGTATTCTGTATGATTGCTCATTCTTCATGAACCAACCTCTGACCTCTGACCCTGACCTGTGCGAAGCGCCACTGCAGAGCCAATGCTACCCCATTTGGGGTATAGGGCAGCAGGTAACTCCCATAATACTGGTACATCACGAAACAGCATACAGTGCAGTACACCCGACTGTATGAAGAAGAAAAAAGAAAAAACTACGCAAGTGAAAACCACTCCCCCCATAATTAAGTACACTTACGTCATGTCCCTGAGGCAAAAAAAAGCACACGCCATTTTTTGCCGGCTATAGCTTTATCAACACGCATGCACATACGCATGCATGCACACTTCACCGCCCCAAGCAAACCATACCTGGCGAGGACGAGGGGTGCCTGGTAGGCTCCTTGCTGCATTCTCTTGCCCTGCTTGCTTGATGACAGCACGGCCTGCCAGCTGGGATGCGCTGCATCATCTTCGCTCCCACCCCCACTCCCACCACCCCAGTCCCCACATTCACCGCCAGCCCCAGGAACACCACCACTGTAAGTGCTATAGCCCTGGTGGCCACTACGCTCGCGCTCCCACACGGACGGCCACAGAGAGCCACCTGCAGCCAGAACATAGTAAAGGCATGATGGGCACACGGTGTGTGTGTGCGTGCGTGTGTGTGTGTGTGTGTGTGTGTGTGTGTGTGTGTGTGTGTGTGTGTGTGTGTGTGTGTGTACGTCTGAAGGCATTTGGGTTGGATACCCACAATCAAAAACACCTCAAGAGAGGACCGAATGGGTCAACTTCAGGGGCGATGCAGCACAAGTAGCAATGTCTAGAATCCGACTTACATGTATCACTAAAGTGCGTTTGGAGAGAGCTGTGAAAAATCCCAAGGAGATTTGAAGGGAATCTGCATGCAGGCTGCTACAAGGAGTCACCCGCGACAAGATGCACGTGAAACATTGAATAGTACATTTAAGAAGCAAGTCAAAAACTTCGTACGAATTTCCAAAAAAGTAGAAGGGAATTCCCAATTGGTTTGCAAAGATGAGACCAATTCTGAGTAAGTAAACCACGACCAAAAAAGTTAGACTTTACATCTGTACACACCTTTGTGAGCAAGAGAATTTGTGAAAGAATCCATGAAGAATTTGTGCACACCTTTGTGAGCATCAGGTAAATTGCAAAGACTGAATGTCACATGCAGAGGAGCGTTAAATGCAAACATTAAATGTCAAATGCAAACGCTGAATGTCAAATGCAAACGTTGAATGTCAATGCAAACGCTGAATGTCAAATGCAGAGGAACAAAGGCATCAATTCAACATCCTGCACTGAAACAAGTCAGCAACAAAACAGAAAGCGCAGGAGTGCCTGGTGCAATACTGAGGGCTGGATTCAATACCCTGTGGGAGCAAGCAGCTGGAAATCACCTTGGCTAGGGTTGGCCAGAACCGTATATGTACATTGTATATGACCGTATATCGTATATTTGGTGGTTTCCCTGCCAAAAATACTGTAAATATACTGTATGTATATAGTTACGGCCAACCCTAACCTTGGCCTTCATGGTACATTGCAACATGGTGTGCAGGTCAGTAGGTACTTGGCAGCAAGCATCACTATTGAGAATGGGTAGGAGCAAGGAATAGCAGATTGGTTAGCGAAAGGGAACAATTGAGAATACGAGGAATAGCAGATTGGCAAGCGAAAAGGAACAATGGCAGATTGGCAAGCGAAAGGGAACTATTGAGAATGGGTAGGAGCAAGGAATAGCAGATTGGTAAGCAAAAGGGAACAATTGAGAATACGAGGAATAGCAGATTGGCAAGCGAAAAGGAACAATAGCAGATTGGCAAGCGAAAGGGAACTATTGAGAATGGGTAGGAGCAAGGAATAGCAGATTGGTAAGCAAAAGGTAAAGGGAAGAGAGCACACGTGTGAGCCAAAGCCAAGGAGAGATGCCTTAATCATAGAAGTTGAAACCTTTTTTGTAGCAGTAGTAGTTGATATAACCATGGTAGTCTTAAGATGACTTTGGAATCCATCCATAGTCATGGGTGATTGGCAATGACCTATTGCACTTCCGCACCGAGTTGTGAAGTACCAATCTTGAAACATGCAGTAACAAGCCAGGGGCGTGATATAGGTTCAAACAGGAGCACACATGCGAGCCATGGTGCATGAGGTAACGGGACAGAAAGCAGGAGGAAAATGGGCACACTCATAGGGTGGCAAAGGATGGAATTGGTGGGAGTCGCAAATTGTTCGGGCTGAGAGGAGAGGGGTTGCAGATTGGGGAGCACCGAATAGGGAGCAAGGAGCAGGAGAAGAGTATTTGGGAGCATGAATTGAGATGGCAGTAGCAGGGGGAGTGTGTTGGGAACACAAGCTGAAACGGCAGGGAGCAGGGTAAGCGTGTTTTAGAGCATGAGTTATAATGGCAAGGAGCATGGGGAGCAGTGCGCTCAGCAAGAAGGCAAGTGGGAGGATCAAAGGATTATAAACGTAAGGAGCTGAGAGAGCAACAAAAGCACTGGCTAAAGGGTTGGGACGGCAATAAGGGAGGCAGGGGGAGGCAAAGGGAACAAAGGAAGCAGCGTGTTCAATGGTGTAGGGAGCAAGGGAGAAATGTTGAGCACATGCGTGTGGAGTAGCACAGGTCGGGACAAAAAAGAAGGGGGAGGTGCGTATCCATACCCACACAATCGCACCCACACCCATGTGCTAGTTCATCCACCCCTATCCCCACACCATAACGACACCACACGCATTTTGGCATCCAGACTACACCACACACACACACACACTCACACACACACACATTCATCCACCCCTACCCCCACACCATAACGGCACCACACGCATTTTGGCACCTGAACTACAACACACACATCCACACACTTTGGGTGGCGGTCAGAGGGGCCACATCAGAGGAGCCACGTCCAGTGCCTTCCAGACGTGCGCCCACATCAGCCTCAACACCCCCTCCCTCCCCATCCTTTGCGCCCTGCTGCGTGCCAGCAGTGCTGGCTTCTAGAGCCTGCAGGCGGCTGGCAGCCCAGGCTGTATCCTGAGAGGGTGCACATGCCAGATCTACAGCAGGCATCCTTTGCTTCGCCTCCCAAGCCAGTTGCACCTGAGGACAGGTGTCAGTAAGCAAAGGCATGCTGCGTTTTGTGTCGTGTGTGCGTGTATGCACCTGTGCGTGTTGTGTGCGCATGCTCCCTAACATAATGGCAAGCCATAAATTGCAGGTATTTGATACACGTTGGTTTTGATATTCCATGCCTTGTGTTGCAGGGACATCCTTACCCTGAGTGCGAGCAGCATTAGAGCTAGGACTGCACCCCCCACGACATCAACGCATGTTGCAGGCTTTGTGGCACTGCATCCATTGGCGAGCACGAATGCATGGCCCCCCCACAGTTCTCGCACTCATGTCAGGCAATTCTACATGCATGCATGCTGTAAGTCATCTGCGGTCTCCAAGCCATGGTAGGCAAGCCAGATCAATACAGGCCAATGCACAGAGCGACACAGGCCAACACCTCAATCCAGGTCAATCCCTCTGTTAGTGCCAACACGCACAGCAGGCCGTTTATCCTTCAGTCAACACGTGCACGCAGCAGGCCACTTGTGCTTCCAGTGAAGCAAGTATAACAGACCAGTTTAACACACGCACAGCAGGCCCTTGCTTTGCGTCAGGATTCACTTTCCCCTCCTTTGCCACAAAGCCACAAAACAAAGTAGTCCTCATTCCCACTATCTCTTACCTAGAGATTTACAGTGCTCTACTTAAGTAGATGGAGTTTTTTCCTCAATGAACGTGAACAGTGGAATCCATTGTCTGCGCAGATATTCCCTCTGCACAAAGTCAAGTCCACACCTGCCTGCTGTCATGGCTGCTGTAGCAGATGCTTGCTAGCGGAGGAGGTAGAGGGTCGCAATCACATCACTGGACATTGGTGCCGCTTACGTGGCTCTCACTTGCAAAGAGCCTGCTACGGTCAGTTTATCAGTCACTGCTAAAACCGCACCTGCTGCTGGTAGTGGCGTTGCCTACTGGTGTGGTGGGGTTGCGTGTGGGCCTCTGATGACGTAGAACGTTGCTGTTGTTGCTGCTTCTGTTGCTGGTCTTGCTGCTGTTGTTGCTGCTGTTGTTGCTGCTGCTGCTGTTGTTCCTGCTGCTGCTGCTGCTGCTGCTGGTGTTGCTGCTGCTGCTGCTGCTCTTGTTCCTGCTGCTGCTGCTGCTGCTGCTGCTGCTGCTGTTGCATTTGCTGCCATTCCCAGGCCTGCTCCTCCTGGCGCCTCAGCTGCTGCTTCAACCTGTGACTCTCCATCTGCTGCTGGGCCTTGAGCCATGTCACCTCCTCTTCCAACGCCATGCTCTGTGTGTGCCGTGTGTGTACATGTATCGTGTGCGCATGTGTGTGTGGATGCTTCCAGCCAACCGGTGCAGGGTCATGACCCATGCCACTTCCTTGCTGCTTTAAAGTGCAGATGCAAAGCTGCATGCAAATAACAAAGATTGCGCTTTAATTGCATGCCTCAAGATCTTGAACAGGAGCCGCCCATAGCAAAGATCTGACACCAAACCTGACACCCCAGACCTGTTCACGTCCAGTGAACTTGTGTACAGCCTGCCCCCCCCCCCATCCTGAGTGTGCACTGTGCGGCAACAGCAGCCACTAATTCAGCCCCTGTTCAACTTTTTTTCATGCTTTGAGCGTTCACGCTCGGCCCTCTCTGTGTCACACCTGCTGCCGTGAACCGTGAAGCTGCTGCTGCAGCAGCAGCCAAGACTCCGCAGATCCTGCATCCATCCCCCAGCCTAAGTGGTGTGAGTACGGACTTCTGGGAGATTCGGATCGTGGGGAGTACAGTCGGCCTGGAGACCCTGGGCCTGTGAAGCATCAGTTGTGTGTGCGTGCGTGTGTGTGCGCGTGTGTGTGTGTGTGTGTGTGTGTGTGTGTGTGTGTGTGTGGATTGTTGCGTGGCGACTCAAGGATGGCACAAAGTGCCATAAGCAAAACATTTGAGAGCTTCAGTGTGTTCAGCGTGTCAACGCTTAATGGTAATTGGGTAGTATGTGTCGTTGAATAGTTTATGCCCTATGTCAAGGCACCATCGTGCACCTGTGATCCATTCCTCTGCGCCCGTACAAATACCCTCAACACCTAAACCTGCACTTGGGCTGCACCTCTGTACGTTTTGAGCACCATACACATGCATCCACAGCTGCCATGTTGGCCAAAACCATGCATATATATGGCGTATATACGGTATTTTTTGCAGGGATTCCATCAAATATACGGTCATATACAGCGTATATATACGGTTCTGGCCAACCCTACACATTTGCAAACCTGCACCTCCTCGAGCACGCTGCCTTCCCCTCATGTTGCCCTGCTCACATCACCCTGTTAACGAATTGCATTCACTGCTGTGGGATTTGTAAGCATCTGCTGAACTGCAAGCGGTGCAACCTCACAGTCTCTCGTACTCATGACTGGAGTGACTGGAGCAACCTCACACTCTCATATTTTGACTGGAGCAACCTCACACTCTCGTATTTATGACTGGAGTGACTAGAGCAACTGGCAAACCAGCGATGCTGTCTGCAATCCATAACTGGAAACATGAATCTGCACATAACAGGTGGAGCAGTGCTGCAGGAGCTAAAGCCAAACGCAAGGCAGAATAGCTACGGCGCTTTAAACCAAATTCAAATGCATCTGCACAGGATCTTGCGCGCATGCTTGACAGGCATGCTGAATTCCTGCATGATCTCTGCAAAAATGGTCTCAGTACCTCTGATTTTAATTAACTTACTACTCTGTGAGCCTGTAGCTAGGCTATCGGTATCGGCAATCATTCCTCACACACGGCGCTTGCATAGATCTGTGCTCACAGCAGTGATTGTGTAGAGCAACGCTTCCAGCAGTCTTGCCTCACACCTGCACAAGCTTTTGCGACGATGCTCTTAGCATCTGTACAATACAATACATTATGCTAATGCATAGAGCTATGCTCTCAGCCGTCTTGCCTCATACCTGCATGAACTTCCGCACGCGCCATCTGGTCGTAAAGAGCTCTCAACTCCTCTGAGTATGCCTCGCGCACAGCCAACAGTTGGGCTTGCATGCCTGCATGCAGCTCTGCCACCTGCGGCACGAAGCACAACACAAGATCTTCTTGGCATATTACCCAAAGGGCCGGGGTCCTTGAAACATGTAAGTTTCACGGCGCAAGCGACGAACATATAACTAGGGTTAGGGGCATTTGAAAGCAAGCAGGAGACAATTGCATGGTACCAGTGTCTTTTAGTCGATCATCATCATTTGAATGATACATTGAGCAGGAGCAGGCATTAAGCACAGCACGCTCAATTTGACCACTATCAGGATACTTGACAACATGTCGATGAGGGCTGCCACGTAAACCATAGACGCACATACCACCACCCTTGCTGAGAATTAAAATATATCACTACCTACCACCTTTACACATACAGCTCTAGTACACACATGCATCCACACATCCCACAGGCGCACATACCACCACCCCTTGCTCATAATTGATACAAGGGTTTAGTGTGGCGCACATACCACCCTCCTTGCTCAGAAAGAGAGCCTCCCACCTCACACAGGCGCACATACCACCTCCCTTGCTCACGAAAGGCAACCTGTGAACTCTCACCCTCTCACACATATAACTCTTGCACAAGGCCACACATTGGCTCCTACATATCTCCCGCGTTTGTGTGTCCCCAACTCTTGCGTCTGTGTGTCCCCCACTCATGCGTCTGTGTGTCCCCCACTCTTGCGTCTGTGTGTCCCCCATTCATGCGTCTGTGTCCTCCACTCATGCGTCTGTGTGCCCCCCACTCATGCGTCTGTGTGTCCCCCACTCATGCGTCTGTGTGTCCCCCACTCATGCTTCAAACATCAGATCCATTAAGCATTTACAACTCTGTGTGTGTGTGCATGGTTGCAAACCCTCACCCGGACATCTCTCGCTTGCGCGTGTGAGGGACCCCCTCAACTTCGCTCCACCATCACTCCACAATTCAATTTTTTTGACCATAAATCATAGAAAAACTCAGTGCAGTGCAGATGTGAAAATGCTCACCTGCACATCTCTGGCTTGTATCTGTGCTAAGCGAGCCCCACACTCCTGCTGCAGCATCTGCACTTTGCCTTCTAATGACTGTGACTTTGATTGGGCCAGTGCTTGGTCAGTGCCTGCCTGTGCTTGTGCTTCATGCAGCTGATACTGCAAGCTGTCTGCTCGATTGGTCTATGTATGTGAGTGTGAGCGTGAGTGTGTGTGAGTGTGTGTGTGTGAGTGAGTGTGCCTGTTAGTCAGCGCCTGCCTGCCTGTGCTTGTGCTTGTGCTTCATGCAGCTAATTCTGCAAGCTGTATGCTCGATTGGTCTGTGTACACGTGTGTGTGTATGTGTGTATGTGTGGGTGTGGGTGTGCATGTGCAGGCGTGTGTATTTGTTCTACATACTGAAACAAAAAAAGTGGCGTGTGCCTGAATGCGTGGGCTTGTATATAAGAGTGCATAGTGCGTAAATAATAAGAAAACTCGTACAACAGCACACACAGGTAGAAAGCCTATTTTAACTCAGACTAGCAGTTCAGAGCACTCAAATGCACAACATCCTGCGGTTTTTTGTTCAGCTGCTGACAGCATTCCTTGCTGGCAAGAAATGCACACAGAGATCCAAAACTAACACCCTCTTTTGCTCTCTCACTCTCTCTCTCTCTCTCTCTCTCTCTCTCTCTCTCTCTCTCTTACTATTTTACTCTTCTCCCTATTCCTAAAATCACGCACACAATGCACGTTTAAACACACACACACACACCTGCTGCGTTAAACTGAGCTGCAGCTGCTGGCAGTGCTCATTCAAAGCAGCAACCTGCTGGGCCACCGCCTTAGCCTGATCCTTTGCAGCTTTCATCTCTGAGCTCACGGCTTGACTGTGTGTAGCCTCCGCCTGGCTGCTGCTCTCCAGCTGCTGGTATGCCTCGTGCTTTTGTATGAGCTGCTGCCTGCGTGGGAGAGGCAGTCGCTGGTGAATGTGCTTGCATGCGTATGTGATCATTTGTGGTGTATACGCCTTGTATCTGTTCGTTAGCTGCTGGTATGACTGATGCTTTTAAATGAGCCGCAGCCTGTGGACAAGGTAGGACACGTGTACGTAAGGTAGGACAGCATGTGCACGTAATTGTGTGTGCACGTCCATATCCCAAACTGCCTGTGCATGATTTGGTCACATGTACACATGAACACATACTATGGCCATACATATATATAGATAGCGCAAGGTCATGGTATTCGTGGAGATTTATGTATGTGTGTGTGTATGTATGTATGTATGTA
>Ga0307947_1002356_pt1 | contig 15122 bp, 11 predicted proteins | sample OrgLakmetagen232_FD_201840 | JGI IMG/M metagenome (GOLD analysis project Ga0307947, IMG submission 201840) | Saline water microbial communities from Organic Lake, Antarctica - #232 | ecosystem: Environmental > Aquatic > Non-marine Saline and Alkaline > Saline | place: Antarctica: Organic Lake...
GGCACTGGCCATGCTGGGAATCACTTGCACAAATCATCACGCACACACGTCACACGTACACATGCACACACACACCACATTTGGCTGCAGTGTGGCATTGGCCATGCTGGGCATTACTTGCACAATTCATCACACACATCACACGTACACACGTGCACGCATCCCTGAAAAATTACCGCCCTACAGTCTGGCACTGGCCATGCTGGGAATAACTTGCACAAATCATCACGCACACACGTCACACGTACACATGCACACACACACCACATTTGGCTGCAGTGTGGCATTGGCCATGCTGGGCATTACTTGCACAATTCATCACACACATCACACGTACACACGTGCACGCATCCCTGAAAAATTACCGCCCTACAGTCTGGCACTGGCCATGCTGGGAATCACTTGCACAATTCATCACGCACACACGTCACACGTATACATGCACACACACCACATTTGTCTGCAGTGTGGCATTGGCCATGCTGGGCATTACTTGCACAATTCATCACACACATCACACGTACACACGTACTCGCATCCCTGAAAAATTACCGCCCTACAGTCTGGCACTGGCCATGCTGGAATCACTTGCACAATTCATCACGCACACACGTCACACGTACACATGCACACACACACCACATTTGGCTGCAGTGTGGCATTGGCCATGCTGGGCATTACTTGCACAATTCATCACACACATCACACGTACACACGTGCACGCATCACTGAAAAATTACCGCCCTACAGTCTGGCACTGGCCATGCTGGGAATCACTTGCACAATTCATCACGCACACACGTCACATGTACACATGCACACACATCACATTTGGCTGCAGTGTGGCATTGGCCATGCTGGGCACTTCTTGCATCATGGCTGGCTTTGTGGGCATTAACCTCAGCCCGGCGCAACCCACCGAGGCCACCCTTCCTGAGTGAGTGTGTTTGGGCGTATGTTGTTGAGGGTTCCCCTCCTGAGTGGGTGTGTTTGGGTGCATGCCGTTGAGGTCACCCTTCCTGAGTGAGTGTGTTTGGGCGTATGTTGTTGAGGCCACCCTTCCTGATCGAGTGTGTTTGGGTGCATGCCGTTGAGGTCACCCTTCCTGAGTGAGTGTGTTTGGGCGTATGTTGTTGAGGCCACCCTTCCTGATCGAGTGTGTTTGGGTGCATGCCGTTGAGGCCACCCTTCCTGGGTGAGTGTGTTTGGGCGTATGTTGTTGAGGCCACCCTTCCTGATTGAGTGTGTTTGGGTGCTTGCTGTTGAGGCCACCCCTCCTGAGTGAGTGTGTTTTATTATCTGCTTTGGGCATTGCATCCCCAGTTGCGCTTTTTTTGATCTGGAGTGCGTGTTTTGCTGGCGCCTGCTTTGAGCGATGCCATCCTATTCGTGCCTTTGTGATCTCGGAAGTGTGTTTTGAAGGTGCCTGCTTTGAGCGGTGCCATCCCAGGTGTGCTTCGGTATTATTGAGTGCGTGGTTTGCTGGCGCCTGCTTTGAGCGATGCCATCCTATTTGTGCCTTTGTGATCTTGGAAATGTGTATTACAGGTGCAAGCTTTGAGTGTTGCCATCCCAGGTGTACTTATGACTTCCCTTGCTTTATAACTTTGCAACTAATTGTGTGAGTGCGGTCCTGCTGCTGATGCCTTTGACCCTGCTTGAGTGTAGGACTTGCAAGTGGGATGGCAGTGCCCGCGTTCCTTCTGGCAAATAAAGTTGTTCTGGAATTGGCATGAGCAGAGTTGGCAGTGGAAGGGTTTTCAAGTGCCCTCGGCTAGTTCTTGAAATAGAAACTGCCATCACCTGTTCCTCGAATGAGAAAGAACAATTTGAGTAGGCATTACAACTCTCATCATACGTGAATTGATGCAGTCACCCATTTAATTTAATATTATAATTGTTGCCACACGCAGGTAATTACCGGTACATTGCACACATTTTTATTTATCAAATTTCCAGGATAATTGGGATTTATAAGCCGTGTTTCAGGCTTCTCCAGCAGCCAACGATGTACTATTTCTACTGTAGAAGGAAAGGGGATGAACGAGTGTGTGTGTGTAAAATAATGGGCTTGTAGCAAGCTAGGGGAAAACGCTCTAAGATTGATGTGGAGGCACCGAAAACAATTTGCTAACAGGATGAGCAAAGGCTGCATTTAACAATCCTTTACTTGGACGCCGGTAAGATGCACGAGAGCGTCCCCTAAATGCTGTGCATGGCCCTGAGCGTGTTTGTATGTGTGTGTGTATGTGTGTGTGCATGCGTGTGTGTGTTCGTGTATGTGTGTGCTGTACCGTGTGTATCCGTGTGTATCCGTGTGCTGTACCGTGACCAGCAGCCTGTTCTTGACTGCCATTTGACACTGAAACATACTTATTAATTGTGTGGTGATGAATGTGGTGTATCGTTTTGTTGTGCGTGTGCAGGACTGCTGAGGGAGGCGGGGTAGAGGAAGGCAGAGCAGCGGGCGCCCATAAACGGCTGAGCAGTGGAAATCAAAGCATGGAGAGCGAGCTGGGCAGCTTTCAAGCAGGGGGGTCAAGAAAGAGAAGTGGAGACGCATTAGATAGGGGTACGGGTGGAGAGCAGGGGGACAGCTTCGCTTCAGATGGGGAGGAAGGAGGAGATATGCATGTGCAAGGATTGCATGAGATTAGGCAAGATGATGGAGGGAGTGGACTTGGAGGCAGCGGGAGAGGTGCTGCGGCTGCGTTTGATAGAGGAGGAGGGGGGAATGGGAGGCTCAGTAGTAAGGGGGGTGGGAGAGGTGATAGGCACAGGGCGGAGCGGGAGGGTGCAGAGAATAGCAGGGGGGCACCTACAAGGAAAAAAGGAGTTGCTAGGTTGGGGGCGGTGAGAGGGAGTAGCTTGAGGGGGGGGCCAGAGAGGAGCAACAGCAGCAGCAGCAGCTTACTGCCAAATTTAGGGAGGCTGGCGGCTAGCAGCAGTAAAAATGAAAAAGATGTAGAGGATGCTTGAACTTGGCTGTAGCCATTAGGTTAGAGCTATTAGAGTTTGACGGTGAAGCCGCATCGTCTTTGTTGTTGTTGGTACCATGCATTACAAAACAGTGACCTTCATTTTCCTTTTGTCAGACTTGTTCGTGATCACATGTAAAACTCAATTGGCACTGTGTTCCCGTCCAAACTCTTTGCCTACCTCAGCAAGTTTGTTTAGTGTTGACTAGCAGAGTGATGACTGCATACTTCAAGAATTAAGCCAACGCAACATGTTTGATTCTGATGGCTGGTGCAGATGACGCAGAACGTGCGGATTCAGGTTGTTGACGTATTTCGTATCATCCCATGCAAACAAAGCCACACGACACTTCACCTGGAGGAAAAAAATAGGACGGGCTTTTTAGTGGGGGAGAGGTGGTTACTAGGGGGCAAAAATCATAACATTTGGGGGTGACATTTGTGTTTGATGTCAAGCTGCGGCCTGGTTTGCATGAATTTGTTGCAGATCTAATAGCTTGTAAGCTGAACATTTTTTCCATGATTGCCGCAACGAGACATTTGGTATAGGCCCTTTTGAAGGCGTCCGAGGAGGTACAGGTAGGAATAATGATTCCAACCTGACTCTTACCTGCCAATCTCAATGCCCAATAGCGGCGGAGATTTAGCAAGCAAGGTGCAATCATAGTTACTCCGACCCAGCAACCACGCCCCAGGTGCAATTTTACAAACACGTCAAACTCTGTCTGGCAAATATGCAAGAAAAATTACCCTCCTAGCAGATGGCCCTGGCAGCCAGTCCATTTTCGAAATGGGTATCTGGCTATGAAATCAAGATACATGCAACCAAACGAACGTGACATGCAAGGTATACAAGGTTTACAAAGAAAGGCCTTCAGTCAAGAAGTACGACTGCTAGCTCCCAAACAAACACGAATACATCTAATCAAATTCAAATACTGCGTAGACACTTTCCCTACCCAACAAGCAGTAACGGCATGAGAACAACATAGGCCACTAATACCACTTACTCAGACACCCTTCACACCATCCTGCTAAGAGCAACAGGCACCATCTACAGCAGCCACACAAGGAACCCACTCCACAGCCTCGGAGTTACATGCCACAGCACTCATGAAAAATTAAGCCTATTAGCAATCAGATTCGCAAAATAAATCATACAGATTAGACGAGACATTGAATACAACCCCCACAATTACATGAGCAATACTCTTGGTGGTGTGCAGGCTCGCTCCTGCCTCCCAACCACCTGATCCCCATTGAAAAGCTTCTCTTATTTTTATTCTACAGCCTGCAGGTGGGATGTTGTGTGTCTCTGCATCCATTGAGTCGTGTGCAGAACACAAAACAATATCCTTCTCCTACTCCATGCTGATAGTGTTGACACTGTGCGCTCTTTTCTTTTCTTTGCTGCGGCATGTAGACCAATCATTTGAATCGTCAATTACAGAGGCCGTGGATTTTTATTTTTTGCAATACACTACTTCAATAAACAGTGTTTTCCGCCCCTGGTAGGATCTGTTGTTGTGCTGAGTCTTTACTTTGCAGTGACGGTGATTTGATCTGACATGGTGTGTTTGCCTCGGCGGGGTATGCTGGCTTTGCCAGGACAGTGGGCTTTGCCCTCTGAGCTTTTCAAAGGCATCCCTGTGTTTCTGTTTGGTAGAGTGCGCAGCAGGTTCAATAATGCTTAAGAGACGGCTAAGTGCTACGAGTCAAGGCAATGGCTGGGACGAGTGATCTGTTCGTGGACCCATCATTTTCCGTGTCTGACGCCGTGCTTGCCTGGCGCTCCAGTTTCTTTATGATTTCTTTTCTCCTTCTGGGCTTTGTTGGTCCTTCCTCTCTGACAAGACCTATTTTTGTTTGCTGGTAAAGGGGCGAGTTTGCGGTACTCAGCTTTCCTTTCCTTGAAAGGATGAAAAGAAGAAAGAGTGAATAGAAAAAGAAAAAACTACGCAGGCAGTGAAAGCCACTCCCCACAATAAATAAGGAAAAAGAGCCACTTTGGTACCGAGTGCTGTAAAGCTCCTCCACCGCAAAAAGGAAAGGAAAAATCAATGGGGATCAAGAGGGTTGCAGGCTTGGCCTGAAACCGGCTCCTGATGAGAGTTGATAACAGTACTGGAAAGGGCACGTCTGGTATGGACAAGTTTAGCAGCAAAGTTCAGAGTGTAAATACTTTCAGTATAGATTAGGAGGTACTTCCTTTTATTGATTGATTTGAGGAGAGGAGGTTTTATTCCGTTTGCATTGTGAGATGGCGTTGGTTATTTCCATGGACACAAAAATCATCAGTTCTCTGCTTCAGCTGTAGAACTGGAGTTCTTGCGTAGTGAGCGTAGGCTGAGATCTGGCAGGCACTTTGCATAAGTGCTGTGTACTCTCGTAATGGGCATTCTTTTTATGCCTTGCTTTTGCTCGGGTTTATTTCTTTTTGGTCATGAGGACAAGAGGATCAGCCCGAGCCGTGGAGGGAGATGCCCCTGCCCCGGCCACAAGGGGCCGTGGCCGTGGCCGAGGGGGTAGGGGCCGAGGTAACGGTGCAGCAGCAGCTTTGCAGCGTCCTGCTCGTAGCATGACAAAAATCTAACTGCTAACGAATGGGAGAAAACAAACCAAAACCAAGTTGGGAAAGAAGAGCAGTTGTGAGGACCAAGGAAATTAAAAGATGAAGAAACAGGAGAGAAACACAGATAAAAGGCAAGAGTGATAATGTGATACCATGTTGCTGCTTTACCGGAACTGGAGTTCAAGTGCTACACACTGAACTCAACAGTTCCACTGCCTGCGTGGTTTTGCTTTTCTTTATTCCTGGGAGGCTTTGCAGTGCTCTAGTAAGCGAGTTAGAATCAGTGATCACAATGTACATCATGTTTCTGACGCACTTAACATTAAGGGTTCTTGAATTTCCCCCCAAAGCTGTAGCATAGACCTTTTTGAGCCCTCATCAGTCAAGCCATCAGTCCATTGCAGCTTGGGAGGGTCAAGCGGATCTTGAAGCTGCATATAAAATTGACAAGCACTCCTCTGGCACCTATCTTTCAGAGTTACTTTCTATTACAAGGACCCATGTTTTGATGAACTGTTTTGCTGCTGGTCATACCTACAATGCTGTTCGCCCTGAAAAAGGCAAAGGTTTGCTTTCATTATAGCACATATTGACACTGCTATGCTCTTACTCAACCACCCCTGCCAGAATCTACACAGGCGGCAGTGACAAATCACTCCCACATTATTTAAGGAAAAGGAATCCGCTTTGGTGACGGGTACCATGAAGCTCTTAAACATTGCAGACAACAAGGTTCCAATAAAGAACTTGTGAGAAAAAGGTCTGAATATTACCAGGAGATTTTTTTACTAAATTACTATGGGATGGAATTTGGGTAGAGAATGATCTGACAGAGGCTCTGACCTGCAAACAACGGTCTGCAAGCCACAGCAAACTCAATATCTCCCCCATAAACAAACTGGGTAGCTCCAAGTTGTTCACATACACACCCACAGACTACAGTGTATAATAATGGAGCTTTTGATTTGGGCACACATAAGCCACAGATTGTTTCCAAGTTTTGGCTCATGTGTTTATAAATGATGAACATGCTCACTATCCCTCAATGACCACTCTCTCAATTTTTACCCAAACCAGCTTATTTGTGTAACATCAACCCTCACCTTTATAAGCAGGACTTTGATCGTTGTACGGCTGGCCTCAGTCCCAAGCACATTATTCTTCTGTATGGTCTGCAAAGAGTAATTAAGCGAATCAGCACAGTTTGCAGGGATCGTTCCTCTGCATCATAATATGCACAAAGCTTTCATGCTTGTTGTAACTTTGCAAACAGCACAAAGCACAGTGTGATGCTGCTGTAATGCTGTAATGCTGCTGAATTTTTTCGTAAAGCGATAGAAAAAATATCGCTTTGCTGTGTCTGAGTTCCTCTATCCAATTTCACCTTTGCATTTCTTCATTTCTTTACGACTGCTTTGTTTTTATTTCCTGGTCCTGCTCGTCTTCCTTTCTCCAATATATATCTTTACATAGAGATATAGCCTCCAAACCCATCTTGGGATAGAACCAGTGATCTCTTGCCATGACATTTGCTAGATCAAAACACCTAGCTTTATCCACATGGTCTGTCTCAATAGAGGAGCCCACACCAAGGTCTACTTGTGAGATTGAGTGAACTAGGTTTAACTTCCCAAAGGAATACTAGTGGAATTATTTATTTAACAGGGACGTCATATTAGGTAGCAAACCCAGGGCAGATTCACGATCAAATTACCTTGTATTGATCTGGCACTTCCATGAGAGCCCGTGTGCATAGTACAAACGAGTTCGCTTGCGTAGTACAAACATCAAAGTAGTGATGCAGAGCGTCCACCAGAGAGTTTTGTGAGATTGTTTACTCAAGTCAAGATGGATTCTTGTATAAATGTTAATCTTTTCAGCATGCCAACATTCTTCCTAATATGTCCTCATCAGACCCAGAGGGTTAAGATCCTGGAAGGGATTGTTCAAATTACATCATTCCATGTCAAGCCTGCAAGCAAACGAACCTAAATGTACGTGTCTACCTTCCGTTTAGTAATTTAATGTGATTCTGATGATGTTCCAGAATCATGCTAATGATACTTGGGCCTCATTTTGCTCAAAACTGAATTATAGTTATTTGTCATGGGGCATTTCTAAGGATGAAAATGAAATGGATAGGCTACGTCTGTGGTTTCAGCATACATACACACATGCGGGGACACATGAGGGTTTGACTGTGCCGTACCCCCCACATACTGCTCACTGCCTTTTGACAATCAAACATAATTGTGCTTGTGTGGTGCTGAACTTGGTGCGTTGTTTTTGTTGTGTATTTGCAGGGCTGCTGAGGGAGGCGGGTTAGAGGAAGGCAGAGCAGCAGGCGCTCAGATACGGCTGAACAGTGGACATAAACGCATGGACAACAAGCTGGATAAGTTTCAGGAGAAGATGTCAAGGTAAAGAAGTGGAGACGCAACAGATAAGGGTACGGGGTGGAGTGCGGGGGAAAAGCTGGGAGTCAGATGGGGAGGAGAGAGGAGATATGCATGTGCAAGGATCTATTACAGGTCGGGGAAAGACGGCAAGCTGATGTTGTAAACACTACCACATTCTTGATATCCTCAGTGTGACAGTCCATATTTTTTGTGTGCCCAAAACTCCCTCTTAGATTTGTTGCGGTCGATTGGTCCTGGCAGATGCTTGATTGTTTACTGATTTTATTGCAATTTCACAAACAGCGTTGTGCCTTTTTTCCCTTTCCAAGGGTTTTTTTGTAGGGCTACAAGTCTGGATGGTGCTACACAAACAAGCATCACAAATTTTACATGTTTTACATACGCAGCCTAGCAGTCGCACGTTTTGACTGGTGGCTTACTCTGTAAACTCTGGAAAAACTACCGGCATGAACTAGGAAATGATGTGTGTGTTGGGATCTGCACCCCACAATGGATGCAAAGCCAAACAGCGTCTCACCTGAAGGATTACTAGAGGGAACAAAATTGTATTGAGATCTGGTAGTTGGGATGCGAGATTTTTTCATATCGGCAGAGAAGAACTGCTCAACGTCTACAGGGGTTGCATTGAATGTCTCGTCTGGCTTGTATAATTTTTCATGCAGATCAGATCGAGCGTAGACTTAGATTATATGTAAGCTTGTAATTTCTGTAAGCTTCGTTTTTCACGAGTGCTGTGACATCCAGACCAGTAAATCAAAGACATTGATAAACTCAAAGACATTGTACACACATTCTTTCCTCGCGCTCTGTTCTTTCATTATTGCTGCCTGGGGTTTTGTTAGTAGCCAGGCGCTCTATCTTTATGTCTGCAGCTTCTAGTAACCTGCAGGCTTGTCAGTCATCCAATTGCTAGGCATTAAACACGTCTCCTAAATTTGGCACTCAGCGTTCTTGCGCACAAACTTGTGTCGCCATCCGTCTTCTTACTACTGTTGAGTAATTGTACACAGGTGGCTACTAAGTAGGGGTTCATCAGGACTCGAATAAAAATGGAACACCAGTCCGCATGGCAAGCCTTTACGCAACAGGCAGGGCTGGTACCTGAACAAAAAGAGATCACAGAGGATTTCGTGAGACATGACGTGAGCGGAAATGGGGAAACCATGCGGGTGCAAAGAACAGGTTTCCCTCCTTCTAGCCTCCTAAATACCCCTCTTATCATGCAACCGATTGAAAAAAGGTACCAAACTGGTTCTTTTTCCCATAGTAAATGGGAAGTAGATGTCACTGCCTGCAATTAAATTTCACAATACCTTCATGCTTCCCGCGTTTGTCTTGGTCATGTTGCTCCACAGCTCCTTTTCCCATTGCTCTGGGGTCTGCAGGATGATTATGGTGGGGATCTTTTATCTTTTGTCTTAATTACCGGGCTGTGCAGGTGGGGTCTTTGCTTGCTTGACATACAATAAAATTCCCACATGCAGGTTCACCAGTTGCTGGGCGTGAAAATTTCCTTAGAGGGTGCGCAAAAAAGCCTCTCTCTTATGATATAAAGCAGATCTGAAGACAAATCCACGTTGGAGGCATTAAAATGAATGTCATACAAAAATGCAGGTGAGAGGTATTCACAAAGGGGGGTTGCTGAACAAAAGTTATGAGTTTTCTGTTATGCAACTACCTGCACGTCACTTCATCAAATCGCTTTGGAACCAGTCTAGCTATACAGTACCGCATACGTTGTAGGCTTCTAAAATATGTGCTCATATTTAGTTACTTTGCCCTGCATGCAAATTGACAAGACTGAACACATGCACCAAACAGCCCAACCCTAGGTTGTTGCTTTCCGCGTAAAATGGTAAGCTAATTTGCATGTCTCACCAACAACTTGGTCTTTCAATCCACTTTTCTGCAACGATTTTTATTAATTGTTAGGAAATCGAAGCACCAAATACCACTGAATTTGGTGCTGTAGGGGACTTGCTATGTTAATTGGAAGCAACAATTGGGGTTCACGCCACAAAATACTAGGCATGTGTGACGGTACTGGCACCTATAAGCTCGACTACTGTAAACAGCTGCTGTGAAACCAGAACAGCAATTTAAAAGGTGCCAGTTCCGGCGCACATACCCTGCAAACATTCGAAAAGTAGACCCTTTTTGTGCTTCAGTGTCCCCCCTTCTGGCATAACGTTTATTCTCTTCTGGCATAATGTTGATTCCTCGATGGTTACTCCCTGACCCGAGGGGAACACAACAAGGTCTGTGACAAGCACCATACCATGCAGAGTTTACAGAATTTACTGATAAAGCCATCATTCAAAACGGGCGACTGCTAGGCACCATACCTTGAAATCCGGGTCTTTGTAAGAGCGGCAAGAGAACTTGTGGCAGTCCAGGCACAGGCTCTCTGCCTCCCACCACTTCCGCCCCCTGTGCAGCAACATGTTGGACAGTAAGGGTGCAATTAAGGATTTCTCCTAAACCAGCGGTGAGGAGGTCAAAAGGCAGCCGGAACTGAACAACACAAATAATTAACTTTTTGCATTACCCCCCAAAGCTTGAGGCAGGCATGGTACCTTTAACATCTTTGGGCACGTCAAACATTTTAGGTGCAACACAGACGGCTAGCTCGCAGTGTTTAGTTATATTAGCGCATTAGCGCTAAGCATGATCTTGCGAATTGCTGTTGATCTTAGATGTGAGCCTTTAAGTGGGTGCTTGCCATTGGGTGTTGTTGTTTGTACACTTTACTTCCAGCTGTGGGTAGGGGGAAAAGGGGGACTAGTAGATGGCCGGCAAGGCTAGGACCGCGGCAAGGGTTTTGAAGCTTCTCAGTGGCAAGGCTTTTCGAAGGGGGGCTGCAACACAGCAATCGTAATCGACATGCACCCCACCTCCTTGTTTTCGGATGCACAGTATCCAGTGGCATCCCGTGCCGGCATAATCAACTCCTCGACTGTGCTTCACTGCAGCAGCACGCTCCGCTGTGTCAACATTCATACCCCAAAAGCCTAAGTCCGCACCTGCACCACGTCTGCACAAAGTAGTGCTCCTTGGTGGCCTTGGACCCACAGGCCAGGCACTCTGGATAGTCATCATTGGTCTTCCACCTTGTCGCCCACTCCTCAACTGTCATCACCTGAATGTTTTTCCATGTGTTTGTGTGTGTGCGCGCTATCTTATTTCTTCTTAGGTAACCACCCGCAACTCAGATTCTCAGCAGCTTGCTAAAGACGAGAAACTGAATCAAACCAGCAAAAGGTTCCCCTGATTGAGTTTAAATTTTGTGAAGACACTAGGCCTGATCATCAATTTCAATAAGCAACCGCACAGCACAGGGTGCTTATCACCAACCTACATAGACAGGGATTTAGGGAAGTCAAGCTTCACGTGATCCTTGATGGAATAATGGGGACTATTTACCTACACAGAAAAACCTCTGGCAGACCTCAATCTGGATTACCATAAGATTGGCACACAAACTGAATAAACACTCCAACAGACCATCTACACTCATAAAAACAAGATATGCACTGCAATACAAATACAACTGAAGCAACAACAGTCATGGTGTGGGTCTGGATGACACGGCACGCAACCCCCCTGACCCACACTAATTGTTTTCCTTTCGTGTGTTTACGTGGTGGGGGGTTGCCTGGTGCGGGCACCTACGTAACCCCCCCCTCCCTTAAATCATGCTGGCTGTTTCATCACTACCAGCGGAGTCTTTCCTATTGCTTTTCTATGTGTGTGTGTATATGTGTATATAATCACTCATGTGATCGTGATGTTCTGTCTAAACACGTATTTTCTCTTGCAAAGGGCGATTTCTATTTTGTTTGTGTGTGCGTGTGTGTATGTGTGTGTGCGTGTGTGCGTATATGTGCGTGTGTATGTGTGTGTGTGTGTGTGTGTGCAAGAAGGAGAGCAGCTCGAATGAGGCAGTAATTGTTCCCCTGTTCCTTTTGTGTTACCCATACTCACCTTGTAGCCTGTGCCCACGGATGGATTGATTTCCACCGGGTCTCCTGCAGTGATGATCCATACAAAAAATGTTAGAACGTAGCTGAACCACACTGCACCACGAAGGAAACGTGTTGTATTTGCATCACACACACCGTTCATGACTTTCTTCCACTCAGAGGCATGCATCCGCACTTGGGGCGCTTCTCCAATCTGTTGCAAATAGCGCGATTAGGTGTCCTAGATCTGGGTGTACAGCCTGTGCTTCTACATCTAGTGCGTCTACACATGTGCATGTACCTGTGCTTTGATGTCTGCACGCAGGTCAGAGCAGTATTTCAGCTCCTTGTCCTGGCCTGCCTGCTGCACTGCGTCTTTCATTATATCGAGTCGAAGGATTCCTTGGAGGGATCACACTTCCTTCCTTTAATTTTTGTCCCTTATATTTTTTTATATGTTCAATTTACTCGAACGGATGAAAGAAAAGAGAGGTTCTGGCGTCACAACAAAAAATTTAGGGCCAATCGATTTGAATTTTCATTGCATTCATTTATCAACGTAAAATTCCGTCTATCATTCCTTCGTAATTGAAAACTGCCGCTAATTGGAGGTGCAGGTGCAAGGAACCAAGTTCTTACATTTTTTGAAATGTTATAGCCAGATTTCTCACCAACAACAAAAAACAACAACAAAAAACAACAACAAAAAACAAACAAATAACAAAACAACAAAATAAAAATCCCAAGCCGCGGCCGATTAGGTATGGGCCCCCTAACTTTCCCGTTTTAAGCTCAACTGCATTGGAAAATTTGAAATTAGGCCTACATATCAGAGCTGAGCTTGATACGTGCCAGTTAGGGCCACCTGCCCTGGGAGCATGCAAAAACCGTACCACCCCCTCTGAAAAAATTCCTGCTGCTGCTTGCTCAGCTATCTCAAAAAGCGAGGGTTGCTGCTGCTCTGCCTCTGCTGATGCATCATATGCATCTGGGCTGCTTTACATGGAGCTGGCCAGCAGCGGGAGCTCACACTGCCAACCCAAACTTTGAAGTCATCATGTTCTGTGATTGCGCACCGGCTCAAAATATTGATTGCGCATCTCCTTTGCTCAAAAAAAGATATTGAAGCGCAATGATCAAGCAGCGGTAGAATACTCCTTTCTACTAAAGGGTTGCATAACATATGTGCAACTGTGCAACTAAGACAGTACGTACGTTGGATACGTATGCAATTGATTCCCTTTTTGCAATTGCAATGCACCAAATTAAACCACTTTTGCTTTTTGATTGTCTATAGCTATAGTGATCCTTTAATTTCTCAATCTATTTATTCCTTGCATTCCCCTGTCCAATGTATAGACATTCTTCAATCCCTTCATGGATAGGTGACATTTTTCCTGAGGGGCTTATCAAATTTAATTACCGGCACTGCAAAGCATAAGACAGCACAACTACTAAATGCCCATATTGCCATTAAGTTTTGCACATCCAGCTTATTATTGATTGAACAAGACATGCACAAACTCTCAACTGTCAACCAACTAACTGCTTGTCACATGATTTGTCGCTGCTGCTGATTGGGCGTGACAGGCATCCTGAAGTAACTTTCGTTTTGGTTCTAGAGGGCAACATCAAATTGGACCCATGACTTCCACACATGTGGATAACTCTATGAGTGGCCTTCTGCATAAATTTGTTGCTGACCTACGAACATACCATCACGTGAAAAACATTAATTGTTATCCTGAAAATCGCATTCATTCTATCACCCTTACAGGCAAGTATTGGCTGCGCTCCTTTATACTTTCAGTTTTTATGAGGTTCTGGTCGCAGGCTTCTTATGAATTTCCGCTCAGATGCCCTAGAGGCATACATAGCGCATGTAACCTTACCCTACCTTATTCCCCTTTATGGGATGGGCTTGAATGTAGTTTGAACACAATAGTCACACACGCACAGACGCACACAGTGAACAGTAGAAGATAGTTGATGCAACAAGACACCAGAAACCCCTTAGTATGTTACACGTTGCCATCAGAAGCTGCAGCGTACTGCTAAAATTAGCAAATGCACATTGTTTGCCAGGGATACCAGTTCACTCTGTGAGGAATCCTCACTGAGGATGTTGTACAGATTTTGAGCAGTTTTGGTATATGCTTGTGATGCTTTTAAATATGCTCTATACAAAAAGCTCCAGATTGTATTGCACACATTGTGAGAAATTGGGTCAAAGCACCTTGAATTCTGTGCTGCTTTGGAGAGTTCTGACACTGAGCAAACATCTGCTTGCCTCAGGACGTGCACTGATTTTGTACAGGTTTGGGAAGGGGTGGAATATTACTAAGGAAACGCACAACTGCTCAAGGGAGTTGGCCTGCCAAAGGGAAGGGGGTTACAAGGGGTTACAAGGATGGCCTTCAGCCCAAGACTCTGGCTGAAGGCAAAAGAAAATGAAATTCAGCTTAACGAGATCGAGATAAAAGATGGTGTAAAACAGAAAACACGGACAAGCAAGTATATTCACATCTTTGGGTTGAAGAGATGTGTGTGTGTATGTGTGTGTGTGTCTCTGTGTGTGTGTGTGTGTGTGTGTGTGTGTGTGTGTGTGTGTTTGCGCGCGTGCATGTGCGTGTGTGTGTGCACATACATGCGTGTCTGTGTGTACGTCTACGTGTGCGTGTGTGTGTTGTGTGTGCATATGTGTATGTATGTTTGTGTATGTGTGTGCGTGCGTGTGTGCGTCTGTATGTGTGCCTGTGCGTGTACGTATGAGTGTATGTACGTATACATGTGTGTGCGTGTGTGTGTGTGTGATTGTGCGTGTGTGTGCGTGCGTGTGCGTGCGTGCGTGTGTGTATGTGATGTGTGCTTGCACGCGTGCTTGTGGGTATGTGCGTACATGCGTGTCTGTGTGTACGCCTACGTTTGCATGTGTGTACGTCTGTGTGTGTATGTGTTTGGGTGTGTGCCTGTGCGTGTTGGTATACACGTGTGCACGTATACGTGTGTATGTGTGTGTTGTGTGTGCGTGTGTGTGTGTATATTTGTGTGTGCGTGTGTGCGTGCATGTGCGCGTCTATGTGTGTAAATGTGTGCCTGTGTGCACGTATGCGTGTGTGTGTATGTGTGTGTGTGCGTGTGTGTGTGTGTGCGTGTGTGTGTGTGTGTGTGTGTGTGTGTGTGTGTGTGT
>Ga0307947_1002358_pt1 | contig 15119 bp, 12 predicted proteins | sample OrgLakmetagen232_FD_201840 | JGI IMG/M metagenome (GOLD analysis project Ga0307947, IMG submission 201840) | Saline water microbial communities from Organic Lake, Antarctica - #232 | ecosystem: Environmental > Aquatic > Non-marine Saline and Alkaline > Saline | place: Antarctica: Organic Lake...
TGTATGTATGTATGTATGTATGTATGTATGTATGTATGTATGTATGTATGTATGTATGTATGTATGTATGTATGTATGTATGTATGTATGTATGTATGTATGTATGTATGTATGTATGTATGTGTACAAGAGTAGCCCAGTGGCGAACACCAACTCTGTGTAACCAACATTTAAACTGGCATTGAACGCGTCTCAACATGCACAGATCTGGGATATGGCAATAATTGGTTAGCATGAGCATTATTTTGGATGCATTTTGAGGTTGCTCCTCTGAACAAGTAAAATAAAAAATAAGTTCTTTTGTTTCCTGTAAGACTGTGGCACAAATGATTTTTATAGAAGTCAATTCATTTGATTGGTTTTTTAGCAGCGTGTGATGCCCATTGCGCCAAATGTTTTGCCAAATGTTGCATTGCAAAAGAGCCAGATCTGTGATTTTGCCGTTTGGTGTCCTTGGCATGGGCTGTGCGCAAAAGGGGAAGCAGCACGTCGAATCACCTTGTCGGTGTATGGCCTAATGTTCTTGGCTGTTAGCACAGCAGGATGGACTTCAGGCCCCTCTTGCAGTTGGGTCACCGGGTTGCGCAGGGTCTCAGGGCACATGTAATCCTATGTGTGTAAACGATTGCACAGCAGGGGTCAATGGGTTGCACAGGGTCTCAGGGCACATGTAATCTGAAGTGTTTAAACGATTGCACAATAGGATTCACTGGGTTGCACCGGACATATGTAACTATCCGTGTGTGTACTCCATAAACAGGACAGTTCAAACCACATGCGTGCAGCCCTTGCCAGCACACCGTTGTGCACAGGCCTCACATGCCTTTTCGAAATGTGTGAAGCAAGATGATGGGAAGCAGGCACACACACTGTAGGACCTGTTGCAAATTTCCTGACACGTGTAGCCTTTTCAAACGAGAAGTTAGAAAGAGAATGGACGAGAGAGGGGGAGAAAGTGAGAGAGAGAGCACTTGAACTGTGAACCCTGACATTGGAAATGCAAGCAAAAACCCACCCTGTAATCCTGGGTAGCTGTCTACCTTTCAATGATTTTTCATACTGAACACTTACCACCAGATCAACAGTTTGAGCAGGGTTGACCAAGTTTGTACAATTATATCCTACACATGTATACATATGCATATAAGCCTAAATTATTGGGCAAGAAACTCTGTGTATAGGTCGCCCCCGTGAAAAACCCACCCTACCAGTCTCATTTAGCTCTGCACCCAATTTTAAGTCCCCTATACCTCACCTGAATGCTAAATACTTGATGTTTTATTTAAACCATTGACAATTGCTGGAAATTCGGCATTCTGGGGGGCTGTGTGGGGCCCAGTGCGTATTTTGCACCCACTTTGGCAGGGAAAAGGTGCATTTCTGAAATTGCCCTGATCGACCTCTGCTTCATTTAAGCATTACAAATGTTATATTTTATATAGCAATGCTGTAATGTCGATTTTGGGGCAGGGGTACTGGGAACGCCGGCGAGTGGGAGGCACTCACACAAGGGACACAGGGGAAAAAGAGAGAAATCTGTCGCTCCTTACCTACTGCGAATTCAAGCCCGGTTTTTGCTCTCAGCGTTGCAGCCAAATTATATGACTTCGAAAAAATTTAAATGGGGTCAATTGGTGGCCTGATTGATTTTTGGCTTATTGTTTCCCTTGTGACATCGGGGCGCTTTTTCCAACTGTGCCTTCCCATTCAGTCCATGATCTGATCCCTAAACCTTCAAGCATCTGCTGAAAGAGGAAAAAAACCAGCTATCCAATGCATGTCTCAGGTCACGGAACGGTGGAGTGGGTGCAGAGATATGCTTGCGCTAAGTGAGACTGTTTGGCTGGCAGAGGGGTGAGTTTTTCACGAGGGCGACCTAAATGGAAATGGCATGCCTTGAAATAAAATGAAATTGCAGGACCAGATCACCATGCACAATGCACAGATCACTCTTATTTAAAGCATTTTAGCATCATATCACTCCTACAATATGTTGGGCGTACAACCACGACTGACGTAAGTATCTGTGTTTGGAGTTGAACAAGTACTAGGCTCTGAAGCTCAAGTGCTTGTGTTCCCAGAGCGTCCCAGCTCGGTCCAACGCATATGATTATATTACCGTACGTCCATGGATCCACCGCCCCCCCTGAACAGTAAATATTTTATGGTCAAAATGTGCAACCTCCACCCCTAAAAATACATATTTTACAGTTTTGCACTGCAACCGCCCCCCCCTCGCTGGAACTTCCCAACGGATGCAGACGGGGCTGGGGCTGGGAGTGCAGACGGGGCAGGGGCAGGGGCAGGTGGAGCTGGGGCTGTGGGGAAGGTGAGTGCGGGAGTTCCTGACCACTCATCAGAAGGCTTCCTGACCACTCATCACTCTCACTGCTCAAAACCTTTAGTTTCTGCCACCGCCCCCTTTAGAAATAAATATATAAACCACCACCCTGTCACCGCCCCCACAAAAATTTTATTTAGGGGGCGGTGATATGCTTTTTGTGCGGTACTAGATTATTACATTTATTATACCGTGCCAGACGTACCAAGGTGCCAGATCTGCTGAAAGGGACCTCTTCAGCAGCGTTGATAGCAAGCCCCCAGTCGCCAAGCTTTAGCTTGTACATCTTGGTCTGCATTCGCATGTGAAGCAAATCAGGGACAGATGTATGTTAATGATGTGTTAATGTAGTGTGACTTACCTTAAATTACCCAATGTAAATTTTGGACCCCACGACAACTAAATTGGCATTGAAAAAGTAGATATGAGCGTAAATGTACCTACCAGGAAGATGTTCTCAGGCTTGATGTCGCGGTGGAGGATGTTCAGAGCGGAACACTTCTCTAGCACGCGGAGCAGAGGAGCTATGATCTGTAAGCAGTGTGAGCTAATAAACCTAAATTGTGCAAATGAAGGAAAGGTTATGTTCAAATTATAAGACAGAGAAACAGTTGGCAAGTTTATAGAAAGGAGAAGCTTGTCCAGGACTAAGTGGAAAAAAGCGCAGCGCATGCAAGATGTTATCTCCAAGGAGCATTCAGCCTAAATTGTTTGGACTTCAAAAATTTCACACAGAAGCCATTTTGCTTCTGGTGCTCAATAAACAATCGGATTAACAACTGCAATTGCAGCAGGAGGAAGCTGGGGTCTTTAAAATGTCGCGCTTTTATCCATTATCTTTGACTTAGCCTTGCTTGAAGTGTTACTTACGAGTAGCCAGAATCCTCTCGTTTACAAGTAGCCAGAGTCCTACCTCCACGCACACATAGTGCTCGTCCAAGCGCCCGCCTTGATCAGACAGTGTCTTGAATAGGTCTCCGCCCTCACAGAACTCCAGCACAAGCCATATACTATCCGCGTCACTGAACCACGCAAATACTGCGCAAAGAACAAGTACAACACACAGAAGTAGGCTGACAAAATCTAAAAGTGCACATGTCGATGCCAATCCAACAGAATTCAAGAAAAAAGGAAGGCGGTAAAAAGAACTCCCTGCTAAATGCAGAAAGCCCTTAGTACCGGGCATTGTACAGCTCTTTCACCACCATAACAGACAAAAATTACCCTTTCCTCCCTCAAAACTTAAAGTGCACTCTAATCCATAATAGATGCTCAGGCGCTGGGCCAATGAGTAGCCAAAACACTCTTTCTTTTGTAATACAGGCATCGGCACTTAAACAGAGCTGCAGCACAGGATGCCGTTCTTCAGTTAAGCTGCTGCACAGAGAAGAAAGGCAGCAGGCTATGCAGGAGCGGGTGTGCGGCACACGCGTACACACATCCAATTACATATCATTGCGGGCATACGGAAGCATGAGGTTTCTCTCTAAATAGACAGCAACATTCCTGATTAGCTAGACAGGTGCAAGCGGTTGCTTACAGGCTTTACGGGTTTACTGTTAAATTCATGCAATTACACTGTACTCACGTGATGCAACGTACGGACCAGACAGGGCCGCCATAGCCCTCACTTCTCGGTCCAGCTTGTGGTAGTGCTTGTCCTGCGGGATTCGTTGTTTTAACACGGTTCTAAGCCTTAGGTGTCAATACATTTTGTTGAGTGCAGCTCTTGGTCTTTTTGATCGACATTCTTTGCGAGCCATCAACTGTGGCTTCCTTGGCAAGGTGACACATCACAAACGCCTATTCATGCTGTAATTAGAAACACTCGCAAAGGATCTGGGGTACAACAAAGGAGCTAAGAAACTGGGAAAAGCAAAGCTCAAGCAATCACGGTCCCAATTGCCAAATCAGGCCGCCTCAAGAACAGCAAGCATCAGGCTGCACACGCCATTCACCTGCATTCTTTCCTTGTGGTACCGTTTCAGGATGACCTGCCTCCCTGTCACATGTGGATAAGAAGACAAACGAAGAATGATTAATTGAATAAATACGGTCATTTCCATCCCAGAAAGCTGGCACATATCTGGCAAAATGGTCCAATTCCATTCCAGACCTTAACCCCCGCTTACAGCTACTGTAAAGATTGTTTCTCTGATTGAATTCATGTCCAAATTGCAGCAAAACAAGTGCCCTGATCGGGGGGAGGGGGGAGCTTATCAAAACACCTGTAGCATTGTGCAGTGCTCGCTCCACGGTTGAGATGCTGCCTTTGTACAGGACTATTCGCTTGGAGAAGTGGTGGATACCCTGTAGACACTCGAGGGGGGGAGTGTTGTCGACAGCTGGCTGCGGGGGGCAGGAGGTGCTTGACACGTCATTCCTGTGTGTTTGCACATGTGTGTGTGTATGTGTGTGTGTGTTTGCGTGTGTGTGTGTGTGTGTGTGTGTGTGTGTTTGACGTGTGTGTGCATGTGTGTGCTTGTGTGAGTGTGTGTGTGTGTGTGTGTGTGTGTGTGTGTGTTTAAGTATGTGCATGTGTGTGTGTGTGTGTGTGTGTGTGTGTGTGTGTCTGTGTGTGTATGTGTGAGAGTGAGAGTGCTGTTACTGTAACTAGCTTCCGACCTAGCTTCCTAGTCCGTGAAAACTGACCAGGATAGCGTCAAACTTCTGCTTACACATCTGCAATGCGCTGCTATGAGGCATTGCTCAACTTCGCTTGCGGGGGGCTTGACTCCCATTTGCGTGAGCACTTGCCTGGACAACTTGTTCGGCTTCACTGTTCCCTTATCATTTCCGTCGTACGAGAATACTGTTGCAAGCGCGTGGTGTGCCGAAGGCGTCGAAGGACTTTTCATGAAGACCAGACGTTTACGCTACGTTTACGCTAGAGATAACACCCCTGACGCACACACAAACACACGAATTAGAATGAGGTGGTGAATGCGATGAGCGTGTGCGCCAGGGGTGATGAAGGGCGAGCCTAAAACTCTGTTTATATATTAATTGATTATTTAAGAATTGACTGGGCCGTCTCTTAAAAAGGACAGTATCCTGCAGTACCTGTCAGGTATAATTGTCTGGCATCATAGGAGCACGCCAGAAAAGCTTGCACACGCACGCATACATGCATACATTTACAAGCATGCACACACACACATACACGCATACACACACACACGCACACACACGCATACACACACACGTACACACACATGCACACACACACACACACACATGCATGCACACACTCGCACACAAACACACACACACACATACACACACACACATACACATGCATGCGCAAAGGCTCACATACATGCAAGTGCGCACAAACACACTTACACATACTCGCACATGCGCACACACGCACACACATACGCATGCACACGCACACACACACACTAACATACACATACAACATACATGCATGCGCACAAACACGCTCACACGATCACACGATCACACGTACACACACATACACGCACGCACGCACGCATGCGCACACGCTCACACACAGATGCACAAGCGCACAAACACACACATACACAAACACCACAAACACAAACACTCACACACACATAGAGACACACACACATACATACTCACACATATACACACTCTCTCACACAAATGCACGCAAGCACGCTCATGCACACCCTGCACACGTCACCTCACCTTTTGTTGAACAGGGTCATGGCCAAGAAAACGAGGCGGCCTCCTGCACCCCCAGAATCAGGGAGGGACCAGTCTTTTGAAAGTGCGGCTGTTCAGACGCTAGGACCGGTCGTGTTCAAACACAATAGAGCGGCTCAGACGCTTGGCAGCTCGCTAGACTTCGCTGACTCCAGGCAAGCCAGAACAACAGGAACAAAAGGAAGGGAGGGGGAGCATGTATGTATGTGCATAGATCAGGCTGTTTATCAGTGCTTGTGCGTAGAAGTAGGGTGCGGAGCCAAGCGTACTTCCTGCACTAGACAAACTATTTCAAAGGATTTGCACAGTCCAGCTGCTTATGTAATAGGCACGTTGAGATTCAGGGTGTCAATCACACCTGAATGGGAAGTTCATGCCAACATCCCAGCTGTCGCGATTTGTTTACCTGTGCAAACCTCGTCAACCTCACGAACCTGCCACACAGGTTCTTGAGGTTCACACAAGCCTGCATTTCAAACTGGGCAAAGCCTGATGACGCGCCGTTTGGCTCGGTTTGTCAAGGTGATTGTCTTCCTACAGAGGAATGCGTGTGGGTGTGTTTGTGAGGGTGCATGCGTGCTTGTGCGTGTGCGTGCGTGTGTGTAAGTGTGTTTGTGTGGGTGCATGCCTGCGTGTGCATGTGTATGTGCGTGTCTGAGTGTGTGTGCTCCATCACTTGGTGCGCTAGTGTGTGTGTGTGTGTGTGAGAGAGCCTTTTTGTGAAATGGGTGCGTTGAGCATGTGCGTTGTTGTGAAACCATGATCGAGGGGCACCCAAGTGACCACGCTATGCACCCTCAGGAGATCAATGTCCCCCCAGTGGAGAGGGATACGCAGGGAGCAGATGCTTCAGCGTGAAAGCGCTCGCCTTGGTCGAGGAAGTTCAAAGGCTGAGCGCGTCTGAACATGACGGGAAAGATGTCGACAGGACCCTTTCAAGGTGATTTTTTTGAACTGAGGCAGTAGCAATTAAGATTGGTGAAGCTAACCGGCCTGTGGATTCAGGCGTGCGCCATGAAGGCGCAGCGCAAATTTATTTTTTGCACCAAGCTTCAAGGAGCCTCCATCACTCTCCACATCATCCTATCATCCTCTGGGGTGTGGGTGGCATCATCTTCACGCCCGCGCCCTGGAGCCTTTCGAGGAACTGTGGGTCTTGATTCTTGTTACAGCTAGGAGCAACTTTTGCACCCAGGCTCCATGTGCACTCTATCAGCAGTGCCAGCGAAGTTGTGCGTACTTAATGCCATCTTCTGGTGCTGCATTCAATTCTCGTCAGGATCTGCACCAAGCCTGCAACTCTCCTATTCCTCGTCAATTTTGTTTTCCACCTTGTGGTGGTGGAGGAGTTTGCGGAACTCGAAGGAATTGATGGGGAGTGTTCATCACTTCCTGCTTTCCTTTCTTGCCCCTAGCAAGGAGATGTAGAGGTCAATTAGTGTGGACGTTTGGGGGTTCACTTTAAAGTGTTCAGGGCCACGGTCAAAAATACCTCAATTATGCCCTCAATTGTGCTCAAGCCAAACAATTGTTCAGTTTGGATTACAGAGGCCTCCATCTGACATGGCTGCTCAACCTGTAAGGATCCGCAAAGAAATTAATCAAGTTGATGAACAGCTGTGCTCATGAACTTGTAAACATGTGCATTGTTAAAATGCTTAGGCTAAATCAAGCGGGAGGCTAGTTAGTGGGCAATATCAAGGTTCGATGTAAGAAGACCATGTGGGACGTGGTCAGGCAGAGTTGCCTGCATATGTTACCACAGGATGCTTGCTCTAGGTTTTGCTAATATCATGTCAAGCATAGTTCGCCAAAGCGTCATTTTGGTGCGTGTGAAGGGCACCAAGCGGTGGTCACTATGGGAGCGTGCACTAGTCAGTGCTTGCCCTAGGCATTACCCACGTAGTTCAGAACGTGAGCGATCCATAGATGTAAAATACCTGGGATCAGGCTGTGGAAGAGTGGTGAGCTAGCATGAAAGCGTGAAATTACAGCTGCATACATTTCGGCAAATGGCTGATATAGACCGCTGCTCAAAAGGTGGAATAAGCTACTACTACTCGACCACAGAGCCATTACCTTCATCTTCATCATACAGCCACTTTGTCAGCATGGCGGGAGCTCTGAAAGAAGCGAAACGGCATCCTCAAAGGTTATAGTCAAGTTAGCAAGGACTAACTGGTCCTCTATCATTTGTCATTTTTTGTCTGTCAATCTCTCAGGTCATTCCTCCAGGAGGTGTGCCTGAAATCGAACGTGCATGCTGAGGTCCGAAATTTTCTCAGGGCTTGCAACAGCTCTTCGCCTCAGAGGGAAGGCGTGGCGCACTGCCTGGTCCTTTTGGATTTCATAGTAAGAGACATCAGCGACTCTGAGAAAAGGGTACGTGCATGACTTATCAAGCCCCCTGCATGATTTACTGTCTGTGAATGTGTGTATGTGTGTGCAGTTTGCTTGTGTACACGCGTACATGCTTGTACGCACGTGTGTATGTGTAATTTGCTTGTGTACGCACGTGCATGCTTGTACACACATGTGTAGGTATGTGTGTAATTTTGTTTGTGTCGCTCTGCTCTTATAATGCAGACATTTGCACCGTGGCGACAATTTGCATCGCACATCTCTCTGGTAGCCTAATTCCCTTGCTTCATAGGCAACCCTCTTGGTCCTATTAAATACCTCTCTCTTTCTGTTGTTGAGGAGTATAAATGTTTCCGGTACCAAATTAGCTCCTTGATCGTGGTTATTGTGGGGAGTGCTTTGCATTGCGGGTCCTTCGTTTTTCTCTTACTCAAAGGAAAGGTAAAAAACGCTTTGAAGCCACTTCCCACGCTAATGAAAGGGAAGGACAACAATAAGCACATTGGACTTACTTCTCACGCTAATTGTGCTCTTCACCACAAAAGATAAAAAAGGGAAGGGCGACAAGAAGCGCATTGAAGCCACTCCCCACACTGATTGAGGTGCCACGTTATTGCAACACTCCACATCAAAACTAAATTAAATTTAAAGTTTTCCTACAACAACACCACGGCCTCTGCGGTACACTTACTACAACACACTCTGCATTCTGCATTGGCACATCACACTCATACTGGCACAATCTGCATCACATTGACACACCACACTCACACTGATACACTCTGCAGTCCACAGTGTCACACACACACACACTCATACTGACACACTCTACATCCACAATGGCACACACACACTCATACTGACACACTCTGCAGTCCACAATGACACACACACACACTCATACTGACACACTCTGCATCCACAATGACACACACACTCACACTGACACACTCTGCAGTCCACAATGACACGCTCACTTTCATACTAACACACTCTGCATCTCTTTGCTTGTTCCAATGCCCACGGCAGATCCTTCAAAGAGTGAAGCTCAAGCCTCCTGGTCCCAAAGACATCATGGCCTGCATAGACTTGGACACGATAGAAATCAGCCTCAAAATGCTGGCTTCAAAGTGAGCATGCTGCAGTGTCTACCATGTTTATGTCAGTGTGCATGTTAAAGTTAGAACTTCAAGTTCACAATGATCAATAAGAATGAGCACAGGACGCCACAAGCATAAGCTTTTATGCAAGACAGAGCCTAACCAAAGAATGAACGTGTGACCATGATGGCGTGGTGTAACAGCAAGCACCAAGTAATGCCTACAAAGGATGTAAGTGTGAATAAGGCTTATGGACCTTGCTCAAAAAGACATGCAAGAACAGAAATAGTAATGAAACTCAAATCCTATGCTGCACATTTATGCTGCTGGAGTATCGGCTTTAAGGCGCTATCATTTGCAATAAATACACAAGCAGTGCAACAGTGCCATTGCCTCCCATCAGGAGCCGGTTTCAGGCCAAAACTAGAACCCTCCTGATCCTCATTAGCATTTTTCTATTTTCTTGGAGTTTTAAATTATCCAGTTCCAAAGTGGCGTGGGGAGCGCTTTTTCACTGCCTGCGTACTTTTTTCCATTGCTTCTTTTCAGCACCTACGTGTCTGCTCATGCAGGACTCATGGCTTAACAGCCGCTTGCTTATTTCACTAAGCGGCAAATACGCACATTTACTTGTCCCGCTCATAATAGGGTTCCATCCAAACCTATCTTTCAGTGGTAGAAAATAAACAGTAAATTTGCACAACCTTGATGCAGGAGCGTTGACATGAAGTCTTGCCTCGCTGCCGGGAAGTATTTACTTAATATTGTTGGGGTTTTAACCAGGGATATCCCAGAGTCGATAAAGCTCTTACGTCAGGTGTGTGTGTGTGGGGGGGGGGTGTTTTTGTACATGTGTGTATATGTGTGTGTAAGTGTGCATTTCTGTATTTGTGCATGTGTGTGCACATGTGTGCACGTGTATGCATGATTGTGTGTGCATGTGTGTAGGTGCCCCCTTTGCCTCACGTTTGTAAACCGCATATTATATCTTCGCATGGAATAGGGAAATATGTTGCTTTATAAAGGGTTTAGTATGTGGGCCTCAGGTGTCTTCAGTTTGATGCCCGCCTCTGAGGTGCTTTGCTTCAATGCAAGGTTGCTGTGCTAGAGCTGGCCAGGTCTGCATATACATACCATTTCCTTGATGGTATTACTGCTGTGCCTTCTTGTGTGTGCCATGATATGATCATGAGAACAGAAGAGCAAGTGAGTAGCTTTTTGATCCGGATAAGTCCTTACTTTATAAGTCCTTAAAGTATAAGTCCTTCTTTTTTGTGCACCATGATTGTCTTCCCAATTATGAGAGCAGAAGAGCAAGTTGTCTGCCCACTTTTTTATGTCCATGATTAGCTCTTTTTATGTTAAAGTAAGAAGTTCCTACTAGGTTCGCTTCTGCTCTGGAGCAAGACTCCATTGATTTAGGAATGCATTGTCACGCAAACGGAGCACAGAGTGTGTTTTCGACAATCTGTGGCGGATCACAGATTGCACAATGTTAAAACAGCTTGGTGATCTGTGTGGCGGATCACAGATTGCACAACGGTTGGGCACAGCCTATTGTCATGCGCACTGCCAGCAGCTGGAAATAGCAAACGCTCCCTACTTATATAGGGTAGGCCAAAGCCGATCATTAGGAATGCTTGTGTATGACTGTGTGCATAAAAACTTCCTTGCTCAAAATGCCGTACAAAAATACAGCCTTGCTGGCTGTACGGAAACAAAGGGGCCGGCTATTGTTCTGCTCATACACGTAATGGCATACACACATGTATACACACACACGGACGCACACATACACGCAAAAGTTATTATGTACACCTGCCCATGCAGGCTGCGCGACACAAGGGGGTCATGAACGCCTTTCTTGACTTGCTGAGTGTCCAGTGGCCACAAACTTGTAGGTCCCCAAGTGTTGCCTAGATGAGGCTGTAGCATTAGTGTATGTATATATACATATGTATTTTTTAGCATTCATATATGTGATTTTCAGACACAATATAAATAAGCTATTCATGTACATTAATTGCCCAGGAGGGGTGTGGTGTGGCTCTCTGCGCCTAGTGGGTGTTGAAATTTAAGAACAAATCAATGATTTTTACATACATGTACATGAGTTGCTCAGTTGGAGTGTTGTTGGCTCCCTATGTCTGATGTATGTTGAAATAAAAAATTTCCCAACTTTGGTAACACCGATAGAAAGGTTCTACCTGTGTTATTTTCTCTATTCAGATATGGCTGACACCCAATTCTTCTGTGCCCTTCTGGAGCCCATAATGCATCTTCCACAAACAGACAGCGACGAAGCGTGCTTCCTATCTGCGTTTCTGCAGATCAGGTGATGTGAGGACTGAAAAGATTGGTGCGAGAGTAGGATAGAGTGTTGAATGGCATGAGTTTGTCCCTCACATTCCTGACAAAGGGGCAAGAGGAAATGATTGCAGATCATTGTTCATTTATTACAAACTTTTTCAACAATAGCTCCCTCTTTCTTTCTCTCTCTCTCTCTCTCTCTCTCTCTCTCTCTCTCTCTCTCTCTCTATCTCTCTCCTCTCACTCTTTGTAGATCATTTGTAGGTTTCACGCCCCCAATTTCCCTTTCCCATGATCTGGTCGCTCATTTCCTGCAAAAAGCGCCAAAGATCCACAACACAATCCTACATGTGCCCACTTTCTTGCAGCAGTATGTATCCAGTATGCCACGTGCGTGCTGTCTCACTCCTTTTCAGCTTTTTTTGAAATGTGATGCAGGGGTGAGGCGCCATTTGTCGACGCCCTCAAAAATCACCACCAGTTGTACGTAGAGCACCCGGACAGGCAACCTGACATGCTGCCGAGCTGCATCCTGATCGCATGCTGCATCCGGAACTTGTACCAGCACGAGATTGGCCACCCCAATCGCCTGCGTGTGAGCTGGTGTGTGTTTTTGTATGCATGCTTGTGTGCATGCTTGTGTGCGTGTGTGTGTTGTAATCTAGTGCTGCCAGCGCCCATATGAACTGAGCATGGGCGCCAGGTTACTGTAGCTGTGGTACTGAGCTTGCCAAGAAACTGTTCGGCATCCCTATTGTCAGAGCCTGCCTTGAACTTGATCTAGCAGCTACTACAGGGTGCTTAGTTTTACACACGACACGCCTTGATCAAACACATCCTGCTAGTGATCTCTGTCTGTTGCCTTCCGTCCGTTTGTTCATTTGTCCATTTGTTCATTTGCCATCTGACAGACTGATCCACAGGGTCTGTAGCTATTGGACTTGATTGACCGACTCGTCACCTTTCAATGTTATTATTTACCAGGGATGGGTCATATGATGTATTCATTTAATACGCTGTATCGTATTTGACGCGTATTTTGCCGTATTGAACGTCTCAGATGTCCGTATGACTCATCCCTCATCCCTGATATTTTCCTGAGTCTGAGGTCCCCCCCTGCTCTGGCAACTGCACTTAACTGGCCAAAAGCTCTTTTGAAACGAATTCAACTTCTAGCTACCTGACTGACTATCTTCCAGTGTCGACTTTTACCTGAGCCTGAGGTCCTCTCCTGCTTGGGCAACTGCACCTGCATGGCCAGAAGCCCTTTTGAAAGCCCACGTTGCCCTCATCATGGAGGTAGGCTGATTGCTTGTTGGTGGTAATAACGCAAAGGGAGATCAAGACATCAATGGCTAGGTAGACAGAACTTGGTATATGACCGTATATTTGGTGATTTTCCTGTTGAAAACATCGTATATACACTGTATATACATATTTATGTATGTATGGTTTTGGCCAACCCTATCAATGACCCATGTTACGCTTGACGCGGATGTGTGATGAGTGCAAGCTAGTTGTGGTTGCAGCAAGGCCAGACCAGTTTTTAGATACCCACGCTGCTCTCATTGTGGAGGTGAGCAGACTTTTGCCAATCATAACAATGACAGCATTCTTTCTTATATTTACACACCAGAGCATGCATGTCGGTTTGTGCATGTGCCTGCTGTCTGATAATCATAAACAGCTTCAGGCGAGCTTGCACTCAAACATTCACACACAAACACACATACACACACTCACACACACGCACACACCACTCACACAACTTGTTTAAGTAGCACAATTATCAAATTACCCACATGTGTAACCCCTACCTTGTTTCACTCAGTTCATTGGCTCTCTCACACACACATACACACACACTCACTCACTCACTCACTCACTCACTCACTCACTCACTCACTCACTCACTCACTCACTCACTCACACACACCACTCACACAACAAGTCAAATGACAAATGACCCACGTGTGCAGCCCCTGCCTCATTTCACTCAGGTCATCGGCTCAGGCTCCCACTCCCAAAAGCAGACACACAGCCTCACAGGCACCCTCACAATTTATCCCCCTGCATCAATGTTGACGGTTGCCAGGTGAGAAGACACAGACCTTTAATCACTGCAGTCATGTGTGTGTGTGTGTGTAAGCAAATGTTGGCTGCTGACAGCTGCGACTTGGACTCAAGATCTATTAAGGCGGCTAGTCCTAACAGCACGGCTCTTGGTCATCAAAACTGAAAAAACCAACTTGCAAGAAAAAACTTATTACATCAACGACACCTTCGAATCAATGGTGCTTATCAGCGCAGGCACCTCAAACACGCAATCAAATTGGAGCCAAAAATATCTTTACCTTGTTTGTTCTAGGTACAAATCGATGTATCTGATATAGTCAGGAAAAGATTTGCTGTCGATGATCCCCTATGGATTGTTAATGCCCAACCTGACCCAACGATAAATTCCGTTGACCCTTTGTTACATGACAAGTTGATGCCGTGCTTTCCTCCTATTTGCTTGTGCCCATAGAGTAAAAGACATGTTTTGTCTGTGATGACCAAATCACTGTTCTTTGATGCTACGGGGAAAGGCTGGATTTCTTGTGTGCTTTATCCTCCCTGCATGTAAAAATGTCTCCTGATCACCATTGGTTTTTTCTCTTATGGGCGGTGGACAGTACTCAGAACCACAGTGGTCCTTCCCCTTAGGAATCCCCTTCGAATTAAACGAAACAAAACGAAACAGATTCGAATTAAACGAAACGAATCCCCCTAGGAATCCCCTTGGAATGAAAGTGGTCCATCCCCTTATAAGTTAACCCCACAATTGTTATGGGGAGTCGTTGGTCTTTGTTGCAATCCTAAATCTAAACTTTTCTTCCTGTACATTTATACATTTACATGCATACAACTTTTTAATGCATTGGTTTAGGGTTTAGCTGCTTTTCACTCTCCAAGTGCCCTCCTGATCCTCATTGACATTGTTCTTTTTTGTCTTGGGATGAGTGAGGGTTACAGCGCCTGGTACTGGAGGGGCTCCTTTTCCTCTAATCATTGTTGGGAGGAATTTTCACGGCCTGCGTCATCTCTTTTTTCCTTTTTCTTTTGCGTAATATGCCTAAATGGCGTACAAAGGTGTGGTCTCTGGCCAAGCAGCAGTTGGAGGCTTGTCTCTGCTTTGCAATGGCTAAGGGGTTACAAGGGGTTACAAGGATGGCCTACAGCCCGAGTCTCTGGCTGATGGCAATTGGCTGGTGAAACAAAATCAACCAGTGTCGAAAATTGAAACTAAATCTGACACAAACTTGAGGAGT
>Ga0307947_1002359_pt1 | contig 15118 bp, 25 predicted proteins | sample OrgLakmetagen232_FD_201840 | JGI IMG/M metagenome (GOLD analysis project Ga0307947, IMG submission 201840) | Saline water microbial communities from Organic Lake, Antarctica - #232 | ecosystem: Environmental > Aquatic > Non-marine Saline and Alkaline > Saline | place: Antarctica: Organic Lake...
ACACATGCTGCCATAGAGTACACACCACGCATAAAGTTGGCCAGAACTACAAGTAATTAGGTTTGGCCAGAACCATATATACACGGTGTATTTAAGGTATTTTCGGGAGGGAACCCACAAAATATTAAGTCATACAAGGTGTATATACACGATTCTGGCCAACACTAAAAAGTCCTCGCCTTTTTACGACCTGCATGTGTTTCAAGTAATCCCTGCCAAAAGTACGTCATGCATACAACCATTTTATCTGTATCATTCATACTGCACACATACACACACGCACACCCACACACACACACGCACACCCACAAACACACACACGCACACACACGTACACACACACATACACACATGCTGCATTCACAATGACAGGTGTTTGCTGACCTACTAGTTTGCTTCCTGACCTAGGATGGTATAACATACACACACACTCACACTCACACACACTCACACACTCACTGCATATTCACACTGACAGGTGTTTGCTAGTCTAGGGAGGCAATTGGATGCCTATGCTCCCGGTTTATACAGGTATGCACACACACACACACACACACACACACACACACAGAAATGCACTCACTCACACGCAAGCACATACATATGCAAATTGCACACATACAAGCACGTACACAAACACGCACATACACACACAGGCAAGCACAAACACACTCGCAGGCATACATGCGCTTATGTACACAAGTACGCACATAGCGTACGCACACACATGCAAATACATCCACATGCTCACAAAATGCACACACACGCACACGCACACGCACACACACACATACACATGCACATATACCACCGTGCACACACATACACACGCACATGCGCACACACACACACATACACAGTGCTGCCTTGGGCTTATTAGCGGCACAGCACGCAGCACGTGAGGCAGTTAGTGCTGGAGTGCCCCATGCTATGGAGTACGACCGTGACCTGGTGTGTGCGTGCTTGTGTGTGTGTGTGTGTGTGTGTGTGTGTGTGTGTGTGTGTGTGCGTGCATGTGTGTGTGTTTGTGTGTGTGTTTGTAATTTTGTGCATATGTGTTTGTTTTTGTGTGTGCTCGTGTGCATGTGAGTGTGTTCGTGTGTGTGCGTGTATGCATGCGTATGTGTGTGTCAACGTGCTGGTGTGATCTTGTTTTGTGCGCGTGTGTGGAACATGCTGGAATGTCACACTTCATGACATCAATTCAACAAAATCACACAATGTCACACACAGGTGATCTCTGCCTTGGATCTGTTGAGTGCGCTTGCCGAGGAGATTCCTCATGCGCATGATTGCCACACTTCATGACATCGTTACAAAAACACCACACACTGCCACGCACAGGTGGTGTCAGCTTTCGATCTGTTGATTGGGCTTGCAGAGGAGATTCCTCACGCGCATGATTGCCACACTTCATGACATCGTTACAAAAACACCACACACTGCCACGCACAGGTGGTGTCAGCTTTAGATCTGTTGAGTGCGCTTGCAGAGGAGGTTCCTCACGCGCATGATCGCCACACTTCATGACATCGTTACAAAAACACCACACACTGCCACGCACAGGTGGTGTCAGCTTTAGATCTGTTGAGTGGGCTTGGAGAGGAGATTCCTCACGCGCATGATCGCCACACTTCATGACATCGTTACAAAAACACCACACACTGCCACGCACAGGTGGTGTCAGCTTTAGATCTGTTGAGTGCGCTTGCAGAGGAGATTCCTCACGCGCATGATTGCCACACTTCATGACATCGTTCAAAAACACCACACACTGCCACGTACAGGTGGTGTCAGCTTTAGATCTGTTGAGTGGGCTTGCAGAGGGCTTAGGGCCCAGCATGGACCCATTAGTGGCCAACAGCCCCCTACCACAGGTGTGTAGGCATGTGTGTGTGTGTGTGTGTATGTGAGCGTGTGTATGTGTATGTGTGTGTGCAGGTGTGTGTGAGCGTGTGTGTGTGAGCGTGTGTGTGTATGTGTGTGTGAGCATGTATGTGTGTGTGAGCGTGTGTCTGTGTGCGAGCGCGTGTGTGTGTGTGTGCATGTGTGTAGGCATGCGTGTGTGTGTGTGCAGGTGTGTGTGAGTGTGTGTATGTGTGTGAGCGTGTGTCTGTGTGTGAGCGTGTGTCTGTGTGTGAGCGTGTGTGTGCATGTGTGTGTGAGCGTGTGTGTGAGTGTGTGTGCACGTATCTGTTTACATGTCTCCTGTTGTGCTTATATGTGTGTTGTGTTTGTGTGTGTCTGTGTGTGTGTCTGTGTGTATGAATATAAAAAATACACGGCTGTAGGTGCGTTGGTGCGTTAGTTTGCGTGTGTGTGTGTACGTGTGCATGTGTGTATGAGATCAAGAAATAGGCAAGCAAGTCTGGTTAAGGCAATCACCATTGGCAATCTTGTTTGCACATTCACAATAAAATCCTGCACAAACACATGCACACACGCACACATAGTCACTCACTCACGCACACACACACACACACATACACAGATCATTGTGGCTGCATGTACCGATGAGTCCCCTGACCTTTGCTAGCATACACACACACTCACACACACACACACTCACACACATACAAACACACATACGCAGATCATCTTGGCCACATGTACCGATGAGTCCCCTGACCTTTGCTAGCATACACACACACACACTCACATACAAACACACACACATACGCAGATCATCGTTGCCACATGTACCGCTGAGTCCCCTGACCTTTGCTAGCACGCACACTCACACACAAACACACACGCACACACACACACATACACAGATCATCTTGGCCACATGTACCGATGAGTCCCCTGACCTTTGCTAGCATACACACACACTCACACACACACACACTCACACACACACACACTCATACACACACACACACACACACACGCACACACACACACACTCACACACACACGCAGATCATCTTGGCTGCATGCACCGATGAGTCCCCTGACCTACGCCAGTCTGGATTTGCTTTAGTGGGTGACCTCGCTCGGGGTTGCATCAGCACCCTGGTCCCTATCGCCCCTCGTTTGCTCACTGCCGCTCTGTCTGCTCTCATGCCACCGCAGCTGGTGCAGGTGTGTGTGTGTGGGTGAAGGCGTGGGTGTGGGTGTGGGTGTGGGAGGGTTGGCATGTTGGCTGACGGAGTTGTTATGATGCTATAATGTCTATGGTTAGTGTTTAATACACCGTCTTCCGTATAACGTCTAACGTATAACGTCAGTCATGTGTGACGCCTTGGCTGCTGGAGTTGTTAATATATCGTCTTCCGTATAATGTCTATGACGCCTTGCCTGTTTCTGTTCACGCATGTCATCATCAAGGCCTGCAACAATTCAATTCATATGCCTGTGTTTTATGAGTGTGTGTGCGTGCGTGTGCGTGTGTGTGTGTGTGCGCATGTGTGTGTGCGTGTCTGTGCGCATGTGTGTGCGCATGTGTGTGTGCGCATGTGTGTGTGTGTGCGTGCGTGTGTATGTGCGCGCGCGTTTGTGTGCGCATGTGTGTTTTTGTGTGTGTGTTTGTGCGTGTGTGTGTGTGTTCGTGCGTACGTGCAGGTCAACACGAGGGCCTACAACAACACGTCTTGGTTGTTGAAAGACTCTGTGTGCGCATATGTGTGTGTGCGCATATGTGTGTGCATGTGTGTGTGTGTGCGCGTGTGTGTGTGTGTGCTTGTGCGCGTGTGTGCCTGTGTGTGTCTTGGTGCGCTTGCTGGATAGTAGATCATAATAATGTGCACATGCGCACACGTGTCCATGTGTGTGTGCGCGTGCAGGTCAACATGAAGGCGTGCAATAACGCGTGCTGGTCTCTGGGGGAGATGTGCCTCAAGCTGCCCCCTGCCCTAGTATCAGAGTGTGCGGAGGTATGTGTTTGTTTAGGTGCATGCATTTGTGTGTGTGTGTGTTGTCTGTGTGTGGGGGGGAGATGTGCCTCAAGCTGCCCCCTGCCCTCGTATCAGAGTGTGCGGCGGTATGTGTTTGTTTGAGTGTGTGTGTTTGGGTCCATGCACATGTGTATGTGTGGAAGGAATGTGCCTCAAGCTGCCCCCTGCCCTAGTATCAGAGTGTGCGGAGGTGCGGAGGTATGTGTTTGTTTGAGTGTGTGTATTTGGGTGTATGCACATGTGTATGTGTGGAAAAGATGTGCCTCAAGCTGCCCCCTGCCCTAGTATAAGAGTGTGCGGAGGTGTATGTGTTTAGGTGCATGCAAATGTGTGGCTTCATGTGGATGCATTTGTGTGTGTGTTGTCTGTGTGTGTGGAAGGGTTGTGCCTCAAGCTGCCCCCTGCCCTCGTATCAGAGTTTGCGGAGGTGTGTGTGTGTGTATGCGTGTGTTTGGGTGCATGCACATATGAACATTTGGATGTGATGCTTATTGGGGATGCAATTCTGTATGTGTGTGTGTATGGGTAATATTTTTGTCGTTGGATGTAAATGCTTGCTGTGGTTGCATGGCTAAAATGCTTCTCATTTAACATGATTGCTTGGTGCTGAAGACGGATGGTGGTATTGGGTTTTTCAATGAACGAGACTACTCGCTGTTTTTGTGAATGCTTGGTGGTAATGCTTTGTCATTGGATGTGATTGCAATTATTGAATGTGGTTGTTTGGTAAATGTAAATGCTTGCTTCGGGTTGGCCAGAACCGTATATGTATACACCGTACATGATTGTGTATTTGGTGATTTCCCTGCCAAAAATGTCATATGTATAGGGTTGGCCAGAACCGTATGTATATACATCGTATATGATTGTGTATTTGGTAATTTCTCTGCCCATAATGTCATATGTATAGGGTTGGCCAGAACCATATGTATACACACCGTATATGATTGTGTATTTGGTAATTTCTCTGCCAAAAATGTCATATGTATAGGGTTGGCTAGAACCGTATGTATACACCGTATATGATTGTGTATTTGGTGGTTTTCCTGCCCAAAATGTCATATATATAGGGTTGGCCAGAACCGTATGTATACACCGTATACCGTATATGATTGTGTATTTGGCAGTTTCCCTGCCAAAAACATTGGATGTGCACCGTGTATATATACATGGTTCTGGCGTCTATATATACATGGTTCTGGCCAACCCTGTGCTTGGCGTCTATATATACATGGTTCTGGCCAACCCTGTGCTTGTTATATCATGTGGTTGCATGGAGGCAACTGTATTGCCATTGTGGATGAAAGAAAATAATTCGCTGTTTTTGTGAATGCTTGGTGGTAATGCCTTTTTCGATGAACGTGATTACTTGGAGTTGAATGCTGCTTGGCAGCAGCAATTGGGGTTGAACGTGGATGCTTGGTGCCACTGCTTTCGTCAGTGAGATTGATGTATTTGTGCTGAATGTTGAATGCTGCTTGGCAGCAGCAATTGGGGTTGAACGTGGATGCTTGGTGACACTGCTTTTGTCAGTGAGAGCAATGTATTTGTGCTGAATGTTGAATGCTGCTTGGCAGCAGCAATTGGGGTTGAACGTGGATGCTTGGTGACACTGCTTTTGTAAGTGAGAGCAATGTATGTGTGCTGAATGTTGAATGCTGCTTGGCAGCAGCAATTGGGGTTGAACGTGGATGCTTGGTGACACTGCTTTTGTAAGTGAGAGCATTATTCTGGTGTTGAAGACAAAATGCTTATTGGCGTTGCTTGTTGTTAAGAGTGGTTGCATGGTGAGATGCTTGCGTTCTATGTAAGATGATAACTTGTTCCATTTATTTAGTTTGCATGGTAAGATGATAGCTTGTTCTATTTATTTTGTTTGCACTGTGAATTGATAACTTGTTTTATTTATTTTGTTTGCACTGTGAATTGATAACTTGTTCTATTTATTTTGTTTGCACTGTGAATTGATAACTTGATTTATTTATTTTGTTTGCACTGTGAATTGATAACTCGTTTTATTTATTTTGTTTGCACTGTGAGTTGATAACTTGTTCTATTTGTTTTGTTTGCATTGTGAATTGATAACTTGTTCTATTTGTTTTGTTTGCAAGTGAAATGGCGGCGCATGATCTACACGATGTTTGGATGCTTGTATTGTGACTTGTAATGCGTTCGGTGTGGATGCTTGTATTGTGTCTTGTAATGCGTTCGGTGTGGATGCCTGTATTGTGTCTTGTAATGCATTCGGTGTGGATGCTTGTAGTGTGTCCTGTAATGCATTTAGTGTGGATGCTTGTAGTGTGTCTTGTAATGCATTCGGTGTGGATGCTTGTATTGTGTCTTGTAATGCATTCAGTGTGGATGCTTGTATTGTGTCCTGGAATGCATTCAGTGTAGATGCCTGTTGAGGTTGCTCCCTGCTGAACGCAGCTGCTTGGTTTCAGATGTCTAGGGTTGGCCAGGACCGTATGAATACACCGTATCATTGGTGATTTTCCTGCCAAAATTACCGTATGTACGTAGGGTAGGCCAGAACCGTATATATACACCATTTATAGCCGTATATTTGGTGATTTCCCTGCCAAAAATACCATGCAAAAATACCGTGTATAAATCGTATATATATGGTTCTGGCCAACCCTATATATAAGACGTATATATGTGGTTCTGGCCAACCCTTTATATACGAACCCTATATATACAACGTATATATGTGGTTCTGGCCAACCCTACAAATGTCACTGCTTTGTACAAACGCTCCATTATCGTCGGACATTACTTTCTGGCGTTAAAGAATGGTGCTGTTGAATGTGTTTCTTTGTGTGTGTGTGTGTGTGTGTGTGTGCGTGTGTGTGTGTGTGTGTGTGTGTGCCAAGGACGTGTGGTATGCTTAGCCTTGGGCAAAAGGACGCGCAGCCTCTCCCCCACACACACATATACACACGCATGCACATACACACACGCACAGCCTCCCCCCCCACACACATATGCAAACACATACCTACACACATGTACACACACACACACACACACACGTGTTCACACACACAGAGTGCAGCAGGCCGCATGGCTCACATCCTCAGCCTGATCGACTGTGTGCCTAATTCTTTGCTTGAAAATGCAAACACACACACACACGCACATACACGCACACACGCACATGCTCACACACACAGAGTGCAGCGAAATGCATGGCTCACTTCCTCAGTCTAATCGGTTGTGTGCCTAATTCTTTGGTTTAAAATGCAACCATACACACACACACACATACGCACACACACACATGCTCACACACACACACACACACACGCACACACGCACATGCTAACACACACACAGAGTGCAGCGGGCCGCATGGCTCACATCCTCAATCTGATCGGCCGTGTGCCTAATTCTTTGGTTGAAAATGCAACCAAACACACACACACACACACACATACGCACACACGCACATGCTCACACACACACACACACACACACACACACACACACACACACACACACACAGAGTGCAGCGGGCTGCATGGCTCACATCCTCAGTCTGATCGGACGTGTGCCCAATTCTTTGGTGGAAAATGCGGCCATTGCTTTGGGCCGTCTGTCTATGATAGCACCAGCAGTAGTGGCCCCCCACTTGCCCCACTTTTTGATGCCTTGGTGCCAGGTGAGAAATCACGGTGCTCTTCTCGGTACGTTTGTGTGTTTGTGTGTGTGTCTCTGTCTGTGCGTGTGTATGTGTGTCTCTGTCTGTGTGTGTGTATGTGTGTGTGTCTGTGTGTCTCTGTCTGTGTGTGTTTGTATGTCTGTCTGTGTGTGTGTCTGTGTGTGTGTGTCTCTGTCTGTGTGTGTATATGTGTGTGTCTGTGTGTGTCTCTGTCTGTGTGTGTTTGTATGTCTGTGTGTGTGTCTCTGTCTGTGTGTGTATGTCTGTCTGTGTGTGTGTATGTGTGTGTCTCTGTCTGTCTGTGTGTGTGTGTGAGTGTGGGAACTGTATTTTGCTCACTACTCTGTGGCCCTTGCGCATAATGCTAGGCATAAGTTTTGTGACACCAGCTGCGCTGGTGTAGTCGATTTTCATGTGTCCAATTCTCATCCGTCTACTTTTGGTAGGTACCACATTGTTTTGCGATGCTTTTTTTGGCATGTATATGTGTGTGTATGTGTGTGTGTGGTGTGGTGTGTGTGTGTGTGCGTGTGTGTGTGTGTGTGTGTGTGTGTGTGGAGTGTGTGTAGGTGTGAGCGTGTATGTGTGGTGTGTGTGTTTGGAGGCGTATGTGTGGGGGTGGGTAAGAGTGAGGGTGAGGGTGTGGGTTTGTATGTGGGTGTTTGAGGGTGTGCGTGGGTGTGGGTGTGGGTGGGTGTGCTAACCAAGCCTTTGCTCACGCACGCACTTACTCACACACATTGCACACACATACACAATTGCACGTACATGGAAGCGCTTACGCTCACACACACACACACACACACACACACACACACACACATACACAAACACAAACGCCGCACAGGGCCTTCGCAACGTACGTGATGATGTGGAGAAGGAGCATGCTTTCTTGGGGCTGTGTGCCCTGCTCCGTCTCAACCCACACCCAGCTGTAGCTCCAGGTGTGTGTGTGTATGTGTGTGTGTGTGTGTGTGTGTGTCCTGCTCCATTTCAACCCACACCCAGCTGTAGCTCCAGGTGTGTGCATATGTGTGTGTGTGTGCAAGTGCATGTGTGTATGTATGTGTGTGTGCCTTGTTCCGTCTCAACCCACACCCAGCTGTAGCTCCAGGTGTGTGTGCGTGTATGTGTGTGTGAGTGCATGTTTGTGTACGTGTGTTTGTGTGTGCCCTGCTCCATTTCAACCCACACCCAGCTGTAGCTCCAGGTGTGTGTGTGTGTGTGTGTGTGTGTGTGCAAGTGCATGAGTGTTTTTGCCCACATGCCCACGTGTGTGTGTTCTGTAGTCGCACATGGTGCTTGCTGTTTGTATGTCTGTGTGTGTATGATATTGTGTTTGATCGCAAGTGCATGTTCATTTGTGTGTTTGACCACGTGTGTGTGTTCCGTAGTTGCACATGGTGCTTGCTGGTTGTATGTTTGTGTGTGTATGTTATTGTGTTTGATCGCAAGTGCATGTTCATTTGTGTGTGTTTGACCACGTGTGTGTGTTACGTAGTTGCACATGGTGCTTGCTGGTTGTATGTTTGTGTGTGTATGTTATTGTGTTTGATCGCAAGTGCATGTTCATTTGTGTGTGTTTGCCCACATGTGTGTGTTCTGTAGTCGCACATGGTGCTTGCTGTTTGTATGTTCGTGTGTGTATGTTATTGTGTTTGAGCGCAAGTGCATGTTCATTTGTGTGTGTTTGCCCACGTGTGTGTGTTCTGTAGTTGCACATGGTGCTTGCTGTTTGTGTGTTTGTGTGTGTATGTTAATTGTGTTTTAGCGCAAGTGCATGTTCATTTGTGTGTTTGACCACGTGTGTGTGTTTCGTAGTTGCACATGGTGCTTGCTGTTAGTTTGTTCGCGTGTGTATGTGTTTGTGTTAAGGGCACACACACACACACACACACACACACACACACACACACACACACACACACACACACACACACACACACACACACACACACACACACACACAAACACACAAACACACACACACGCTCACGCACAAGCACGCACACACATGCACACACACGCACACTACCTTGTTTCTTGCAAGTGCCTTGACCTCACTGATATCTGCACACACACACACACACACCCACACCCACACACACAACCCTGTATCTTCTCGCAGGTGCCTTGGCCTCACTGATAGCCGCAGCTTCATCCTGGCGGCGCATCGCGTGCGAAGGCCTGCACAACAAGTTTGCGCAAGTGCTGCACACACACACACACATGCACACACACACTACCCTGTATCTTCTCGCAGGTGCCTTGGCCTCACTGATAGCCGCAACCTCATCCTGGCGGCGCATCGCGTGCGAAGGCCTGCACAGCGAAGTCGCGCATGTGCTGCACACACACACACACACGTGCACACACACTACCCTGTTCCTTATTGCAGGTGCCTTGGCCTCACTGATAGCTGCAGCCTCATCCTGGCGGCGCATCGCGTGCGAAGGCCTGCACAACGAAATTGCGCAAGTGCTGCAAGGATTGAAACAGGCCTTGATCGCTGCAGGGACTTGGGAGGCCCAGATAGCATTAGTGGAGCAGCCTGCCATGCAGAAGTGCACCTCCATGTTCCAACTGTGAACCCCACCCCCCTTTCCCCCTGTGTGTGTGCGTGTGACAGTGTGTGTGTGCTTGTATGTGTGAACACACGTGTATGTGATTCTGGTGACACACACACATAGACACACAGGCACTCACACACAGAGACACATACACGCTGTGCACTCAAAGTGCTCCCTCCCATGTGTACGCTCTTTCTGTGTGTGTGTGTGTACGTGCGTGTGTGTGTGTGCTGCAACGCATGCCTGCTCAAGTGCATTTACTGTTAAGCTCTGACACGCAAAGGTGTGTGTGTGTGTGTGCGCGTGTGTGTGTGTGTTTGTGTGTGTGTGTGTGTGTGTGTGTGCGTGTGTGTGCGCGTGTGTGTGCGTGTGTGTGTGTGCATGATCGTTGTTACTACTTGCTTGAGCCATAGCCCTAGCTGCGTACTTAGTACAATAAGCTGCCCCTGGTGCCGAAGAATTTAGGTTGTGTTTTGAATGAAGATGCGTGGATTTTATGAGCTGTCAGTTGAATTCATAAGCATGTAGGGCGGTAGAAAGGCCCCTCCATTCTTACATTCTTACGTTCAGGGTGAGGGTCAAAAGTGGCCCGAATCTCTCTGCTCCTTGCAAATAGGTTGGGCCTATTTAGAAAGAGAGAGAAGGCCTTGGCCCCTTCTGCTTATGAGGAAGGGCCCTCTTTAAAGGTTCTTCTTGGGGCCTCTCCTGCAAAGGCCCTTTGGCTAGCGTTGAGGTGCTCTTAGCCTGGGGTCTCTGCTCAAAAGCACGCTGCTGCAGTTTCCAACGCACAACGCGGTTTGTGTTATAGGGCACGTAGGGGCTAGGCCCTTTGATGCTAGCGTTGAGGTGCTCTTAGCCTGGGGTCTCTGCTCAAAAGCACGCTGCTGCAGTTTCCGACGCACAACGTGGTTCGTGTTATAGGGCACATAGGGGCTAGGCCCTTTGATGCCAGCGTCGAGGTGCTCTTAGCCTGGGGTCTTTGCTCAAAAGCACGCTGCTGCAGTTTCCAACGCACAACGTGGTTCGTGTTATAGGGCACGTAGGGGCTAGGCCCTTTGGCTAGCGTTGAGGTGCTCTTAGCCTGGGGTCTTTGCTCAAGCACTCTGCTACAGTTTCCAACGCAGTTCGTGTTATAGTGTGTGTGTGTGTTATAGGGCGCATAGGGGCTACAGTGCAATGGCAAGGTTTAGGACCTTGCCCCAACCGCTTTATGTTAGGCTTGTACATTTGTGCGTGATTTCGTCAAGGGCTAGGGCTTTTGCACATCAGTGCTTAGTGCGTAGGGCAACCAAGCTATTTTATATTAGGCTTTTACATCTGTGCGTGATTTTGCCAGGGCTAGGGACTTGGCACATGAGCGTATGCTTAGTACGTAGGACAATCAAGCTGCTGCTTTATATCAAGATTTCTTTGGGTTTTGCCAAGGGCTAGGGCCTTGGAGCATTGGCGTGTGCTATAGGGGTTGCTGTTTTTAATCAAGGCTTGATCATTTGTGTGTGTTCACTAAAAGGCCTCGCATGTGCGTGTATGTATGTGTGTGCGTGTGTATGTATGTATGTGTGTGCGTGTGTGTGTGTGTGTATGCTTCAGTGACCTAGGCTTTCACCTAAGATTTTGCGTACTAGGAATCGTCACTGTGGACACGTTGTGCTTGTGTGGGAGGTGTGTGTGTGTGAGTGTGTGTGTGTATGTGCGTCTTCCTTGTCGTTTCTAGGCTTCCTTTGACGTGAGGCAGTGCTTCTAGACATGTGATATAGATGCACGGTACTCCTAACTTATTTGTGGCTGGCGGCAGTGCCACATTATGATCAGGCCATGTGCTCGCATCGATTAGAGGAAGCAGAAAGGTGCACCATTTCTGACACTGTTGGCTTTGATATGTAGGTTCTGCAGCAGTGCGTTTTGCTGCAGATGCAGCCCATAATAGCGCGTGCACTACAGTTGTGCGTAGGATGCCTCTGGTACTCTTTTCGTAATGTCTCAACTTGGTTCGACTGGTAGGCTTGACTAATGGAAGACAACTTTTTAACATTGGCATTGTCACACGATTCGTCGATTCGTCGCTGCCAACAATTGGGCGTGACACTGTTAAAATGATACCACACAGTTACAGCTACAGAGTAAGCCATCAGTCAAAACGTGCGACTGCTAGGCTTCGTACGAAAAACATAATGTAAAAAAGAGTAATACTTGTTGTTGTAGCACCAGACTTGTAGCACCTACAAAAAAAAATCTGGAAAGAGAATGGCACAACGCATCTACCATGACGAACCGACCGCAATAAATTTAAGAGGGGGAATCATATGTGAACTCTGGGCACATAAAAACTGGACTATAAAGTGGGGTTACAAGGATGGCCTACAGCCCGAGACTCTGGCTGATGGCAATTGGCTGGTGAAACAAAATCAACCAGTGTCGAAAATTGAAACTAAATCTGACACAAACTTGAGGAGTCTGTATGAGTCTTGATTCAGGAATGCATTGATCTCAAAATCAGTGATACTGTGATGACAAATTAAGAAAGTGGACTATAACACTGAGGGTACCAAGAATGAGGGAGACAGTCTAACAGTGTATTTCAGGCACAAGGCTGTGCAATAGTATGAAGTAAAAACACGTCCCTTTCTTTACAAGCGATTGGTACAGCATAGGGAAGTTGATAGCGTAAGTGCTCACTACAAGCGCCCCAGCACCGCCCAGCGAAGCACAGACAGACAATGTGACAAGTACTCTAGACACCTTGCGTCAGCACCTTAAGCCCCTCACTGGACCCCAAAAATACAGTTGATGGACGACAGTTACAATTTAAACATAGCACCAATTGGCAGTGCGTGCTTCTGAATTCAGATAGACGGTTGCAATGGGGGGTAACCTCAGGCTTCAGCCAGGTTGTTTGGTTGATCGGCTGCTGACTGGTCTCGGCCAGTCACAAATAAATCCATAAGCTTATAAATAAAGAGATAAGACTCTGCTGAGGAATTACGGTGCTCTTACAATAACAAGCAAGTAGTGCTTCCCACCTAGTACAGGCAATATTTGCGGTGAAGTGCATATGGAGCTTGCAGTGAAATTCCCAGTAACAACTTGTAAGATCTTGGGAGCTTTAAAAAAGTATCGGTGATGATGGAGAAGGGACTGTCAAGCCATAACCCCCATCAACATTCCACTAAAGTCAGATAAAGGAAGACAAACACAAACAAGTTTCACTCTTGTTATTGTTAAGAGCAAAATGCCACCTGAGACTGGTGTACACGCACTGCTGTCTAAAGCATGCCAAACATTCGTTCCGGGAACGCCATTAACTCCTGCCCCACTTGAAAAGAGGCAACACGTTGGATTTTTGAGAGGCATCAGAGTGTGTCTGTTATAGGCTGTGCCACGCACCGACACCCATAAGGAAGATTTGTTATTGGAGTGTAAGAAAGAAAAAGTACGCAGGGAATGAAAACCACTCCTGACATTGATTAAAGGTTGGAGCATTGTATGTCATTTAATCGGCTTTACCAAAGCCAAGATGTGTATGGTACGCAGCCACATACTTTTTGCGCCGGTGTTTAACTGTCTAGTCATCTTTTTTATTTTATGGACATCGTCTCTTTATAGTTGCTGTCTAGGCTTTCTTGCTCTACTTGCTGGTACCAGCAGGGGTTCGATATGCACTATGACTGGCACAATCAACTATTGGCCAAACAGAAACATTTGCTTGTTTAGGGATGTTGTGAAGCTCTGCCACCCAAATTCGTTTTTTTCTGCATTGCCCAATGGATGCAAAGTGTCTTTTGCTTTTGAGAGCCCCATACCATGCTACAAAAGTATGGTGAACACGCTACGTCTTAGTGGTAATGCCTTGGTACAAACGCACTTGCTGCCCATGCATTTACAAAATTGTGGTAAACACACGTGACCATTCCCCTGCCCGTCTCCTTGATTACTTCACACTTGCTACTTGCAGGGAAAAGTTCATGACTAAAATCATATTATCAAGTTTTGTCGCCGATTCGGCTCCTATCTCTCGGCGCCGGAAATGAGAAAAATGAGGGTTGGTCCTCTCCGGCGCTTTTGGGGGCATTTCCGGCGCCGTCTCGGCGGGTGTGCTCCAGTAGGCTAGCGATGGCGGTCAGTTTAGAGACATCTTGGTACTTAAGTTTTTCCCATAGGGATGCGATCGTCATTAATATGTAACGACGCAGGTCGTAATAAATCAAAAATTAGTTTGAATAAATTAACAGACAACAGATATCAGGACTGCGGGTACACCCGTCAGCACACGTGGAAAAGGTAAACCTTTTGTCAATCCGAGAGAACCCATCGGAAGGTACAATACTCAGAATTTGAGGTTGTCAGTCTGCCGACTGAATAACTAAAAAGTTTTAAAATGAGTACTCTGGCATTCAACGTCCGCGGCATGCAGGCCAAGGTTGGTGTGAGCATCGCCGAGGATCTGACGTAGAGTTAACAGACAAGACCCTACAATGCTCCACCCTCCTCAATGCCCGCGAGCTCATCTCCTGCCTTGAGGACCTGTCCTTCGTAGGGCGGGTGGGGGCAAGCAACGCGTGAGTCGTTGTCACGAGCAATAGCCACAATTGCTCCAATTGATGCAAACTATGTTCTCATCGATGTGCGCATGCACGCTTATTACTCCCTGAGTGCGCTTGTATTCGTGCTTGTCCATCAATGTCAAGTATACCTCAGCCATTCAGTAAAATTGCTTATGTTCCATTTCTTCCAGGTTGGATGGCGTTTTGCCTCCTGTAATTGTAGGCATTCCTCAATGCTGAAGAGGAGAAATCAACTCCCTCTAGTCTGAACATCCCTCCCTCTAGTCTAACCCTCCTCGCGACTTACACTCAAACAAGGTGAATCGCCCCTTGCCTCCTGGAAAGTCCCGCTTTAGGGCTGCGTCTAGGTCTGCCCAGATGAAGCCACGCACCGTCGTCTGAAGGACCCTCTGAACTCCATTAAAGACGTAGACGGAGTTCAGA